>OGYM01001677.1_pt1 | contig 15721 bp, 18 predicted proteins | sample 1576491 | NCBI WGS metagenome assembly OGYM01 (sample SAMEA3541515, study PRJEB24748) | human gut metagenome | biome: human gut; feature: human-associated habitat; material: faeces | place: China | collected 2012 | reverse complement strand
CCTCATTTTCGCCGCTTATCTCGTGAAGAAGGATTTCCCATTAAAGACTGATTCAGACACCGGCCGAAGCAATCGAGGGTTCGATCCGGTACCTGACGATCTGCTTTATCGGAATTCCGTTTATTACAGCTTATAATATCATCGCTTCCATCTTCCGTGGTATGGGCGACTCGAAAAGTCCGATGTATTTTATCGCGATTGCCTGCGCGGCAAATATCGCGCTCGACTATGTATTTATGGGAGTTCTCCATATGGGTGCTGCCGGAGCCGCACTTGGCACGACACTCGCTCAGACACTGAGTGTCATGATCTCTTTGCTCATGACAAAGAAAAAGAAGCTGGGGATTGCCCTTTCCGGGCAAGATTTCATCCCAAGCCGTGCTGTGCTCGGCGAGATCTTAAAAATCGGTATTCCGGTTGCGATTCAGGATGGCTGTATCCAGATTGCATTTATCATTATCACAGTTATCGCAAACAGCCGTGGCTTAAATGATGCCGCTGCCGTCGGTATCGTCGAGAAGGTAATCAGTGCACTCTTCATCGTGCCATCCTCGATGCTTGCAACCGTCTCTGCACTTGCAGCACAAAATATCGGTGCAGGCAAGCATAACCGTGCATCAAAGACATTGAAATACGCCATCCTGATTACATTTACCTATGGGATAATCGTTGCAATCATCGGGGAACTGATTACTGCAGGTATCGTCAGTATCTTCACGAAGGACGCCACGGTTGTTGTGCTTGGTTCACAATACCTGCGTGGCTATATCGTCGACTGTGCATTAGCCGGTATCCATTTCTGCTTCAGCGGATACTTCTGTGCATACGGCAAATCCTACATCGGATTTATCCACAATATGATTGCGATCATCTGTCTGCGTGTACCGGGTTCGTATCTGGCTTCGAAGTTCTTCGCAGATACCCTGTTCCCGATGGGACTTGCAGCCCCTGCCGGATCCATGCTTTCGGTTATTATCTGTGTGGGTGCTTTCCTATGGATGAAGAAACGCGGGCGCCTTGGAGACAGTCAGATACAAGATGCAGCCTAGTACATATACAGTCCCGCAGAGACAAGCTGCGTTTCGATTAACGATCATCAAATGCACCACATAATACGTGCATATTCCTCATCGCCATAAAAAAACCGGAGAATTCATTTGCATGAACGCTCCGGATTTTTGTTTTAAGATTTTTATTTTGATTAGAAGCTCATCTTCACATCCTGACGCTTTGCTTCCTCTGCCTCGAAGAATGGTTTCTTTACCGCATGCATGTTGTTTGCTACGATGCTGCTCGGAAATACAACAAGCTTCGTATTGTACGTGTTGACATTCGCATTGTACAATCTGCGGGCTGCCTGCAGGTGTTCTTCCACATCTGTGATTGCTTTCTGCAGCTCCATGAAGTTGTTGCTGGATTTTAACTCCGGATAATTCTCTGCGAGAATGTTGATATCCTTCGTAAGCTGTTCCATCTTCTGATTGGCTACATTTTTCTCAGCCATCGTCATGCCGCTTCGAAGCTTGACAAGCTCGGTCAGAACTGTCTTCTCATGTGCCTGATATCCCTTTACGACATCAAGCATCTTCGTAAGCACATCGTAACGCTTTGTGAGCGCCACATCGATTCCGGACTCTGCTTCCTCCACCTTGAGCTGTGACCGCTTGATTCCATTCGATGTTGATATGTACCAGATCACGATACAGACCAAAAGTACAATAATCACTGTAATAATCGCTTCCATAATTTGCTCTCCTCTCTTTTTCATAGAAATTACATTGTTTGATTATAAAAATGCTACTGTGCATCTGTAATCCGCAGCCGGTGTATGATATCCATAATCACAGCACAATCATTTTTAATCTTATTGATCTCATCCACATAGACGAATGGCTTCTTGATATCACCATCAAATGCATTTCCTGTCGTATTGACTGCCACATATAGCTTGTTACCCAGATACCGCAGGGCTACATTTCCTGCACGCCGGTACAGGTCTGTCACACATTCCATCGTCTGTGGAGTAAGCACATAAAACGCATCGACCGGATAGGCTGCCATCACCTTGAACTCCCGGTTGAACGCTTCGCTCTCCAGCTTCACATTCTCGTGATGAAATCCATTCAGATTTCCATAATACTGGAAATTTTTCGACCGGATACCAACAGAACGTATATCGGATTTCTGCAAATCAAACACGAATACCCGTCCTTTGAAATACGTCGTTGTATGCCGGTTCTTTCCGCTTCCCGTCACATTCTTGATCGTGACATCCGCCTGATCAAAGGAGACACCTTCATATGCTCCGTGGATCAGATCTTCGGAATCAAAACGATTTCCAAGCTTCAACAGTCCCATCTGCTCGACATTCTGTCTCGTAAATCCGCACTCCCAGTTCACCTGAACATCCGAGAATGTCTTGTTCAATATTGAAACAACAAATGCATTCTTGTAGATCATCTGATATTCCTTGTTGATCTTTGACATCCTGCCGGATGCATAAATGGTTCCAACGGGTACCGCAAACATCAATACCGCAACTACTGTGCCCGCCATCGCCCCCATTTCCGGTGCCCCTATATAGGCTATCACCAGCAATACAACTGGAGCTGCGAATAAATACATCGCCTGTCTGTACTTCTTATGCAAACCATCGAGCTGATTCACAATCTGCATCGTATCCACGCGTTCACCCCCTCTGTCAAGTTAAATTGAGTGTATCATGAATCTACAAAAATAGCTATATATTTTACAATTTTTAACTGATTCGACTTTCCTCATCCTCCACTGTCACGAAAATCGGCTCGTGGTGCGTCGCCGGAAGCAACACATGTAACAGATCGTCCATCTTCAGGCGCAGACTGCTTGTATTGATACATGGATGACAGCCTACATATTCATCCTGCACCAGATCCTTATCCATCAGAAGCTGTACATGATTTTCCGTATCATTCATCAGCCCAAGCACACTCACGGAGCCCGGCGTGATATCCAGGTATTCTTCCATATAAGCATCCTTCGCGAAGGAAAGTCTCGCCACGCCTAACTGCTTCGAGATATCCTTCGTCTTGAACTTCTTATGTCCCGGCAGCATCAGCAGATAAAAGTTCGTCTCCTGGCGATTGCACAGGAACAGGTTCTTGCAGATTGTCGCCTCCAACGCCTTGTCAATCTCCTCGCAAACCTCCATCGTCATCGCTGCTTCGTGGTCGATCCGCTCATACCATACATGGTTTGCATCCAAAAAATCATAGGTTCGTATTTCCTTTGCCAGCCTGCCTGTCTCATCGGCCGGTCTGCCTGTTTGTCGTGTCATGTTCGTATCTCTTTTCTATTATTTGTAGTAAAAAACTTGCTTTCAGTATAGACATTTATTCAAAAATCGTCAATCTGGATTCCAACATTTCCAATCATTTACGCTATAAAAAAGCACCCGCAAATGCGGATGCTTTGAAACACCATTTCTCCCGTAACTGTTATATATAAATGATTTTTATTTGCTCTTTATCATCGCCGCAACTGCCCAAGCCGCATTGATCAGGCACCAGCCTGCCCAGATTGCAAGATCTGAGAAGCTTCCGAAACCGGTAAAGCCAACCAGTGCCGCCAGACCAAACAGCACGATCAAGGCGATGTTTCCGCCCTTCTTCTCCGAATTTCTCGTTGCCACGGATACGATACCTCCCGCAAGCATCAGAATCGCTACGAATACACCTGCCGAGCCGGACGTCTCCCCATTTGCCTCCAGTGAGTTTGCAACGCCTGCCGCGCATGACTGAAATGTCACGATTACAAATAAAATTATAGACAAAATGCCCGATACCAACTTCCATGTTTTCATGTTTCTCTTCCTCCTCAATATGTAGATTTCTTGTCAGTATGATGTTTCTTTTCTTTGGCACCTCCTGTTTGCAATTATCTCATATTAAGAAGCGTTCCGTTGCCCCCGCAGCAGTGGCAAAATTATCCTTTAATCCTGCACTCCGCTTGTCCGAAGCGGCTGCAAGCCTTTTTGATTAAGCAGATCATTTACGTCCAGGATACTTCCCGGCCGCTCATTGAACGCGATCATCAGGAGTGCATCTCTCGGGACCTTCGCATATAATTCCGGCATCTCGTATTTTTTAAGTGCGCGCTGCGTCTCCGCCAGACTGAATTTCGCCGCATAACAGATTCGCAGGATCACATCTCTCTGCCGCGTACGTTTCTCCCCAGACAACAGCTTATAGCCATACCGCTCCGGAATATCTGCCTGCAGGAATACATACTGCTGGGTGAGCTTCTTTTCCTGTAACAGATTCTTCACATAGATAGAAAATGCTTCCGAATTATCGCTTACACTTTCTTTATTCTCCGCGCAATATTTCTCAAAGTCCGAGAGATGTGTCTTCCCTAAGACCTCATTTAATTCCTTTGTATTTTTCTCCTTCATTTCATCCTCCAATCTGTTATAATAAATCCATCAGACTACCAATTACCAGAGCTTCACTAACCAGCCCGGATAATTGATTGACGAAGTATAATCAATATCCCTGCTCTATAGAAAGGATATACGCATATGGATCTCGATCAGCGTCTCGCTATTTCGTATTATAAACCAATAGCCGCCATAAATGAACCGCATCATGTATACTTAGTTCAGCACCAGGAGACAAAAAAGATTGCCATCAAAAAAGTGCTTGATGTCTATAACCTCGCCGTCTATGCCGAGTTATACCGCAATCCTGTCGCAGGTACACCGCGGATCATAAACTATTACGAAGAGACGGGACAGCTTACTGTCATCGAAGAATATATCTCCGGAACATCCCTGCAGGATAAGATCCGCCACGCAGATATATCGCCGAACGAGATGCTTCAATATATGCTTGACCTGTGCGCAATCCTCGAACAGTTACATCAGCATAATCCGGCTATCATCCACCGGGATGTGAAACCATCGAATGTTATCATCACCAGTTATAACCGAGCCGTGCTGCTCGACTTCAACGCTGCCAAATACCATACAGCCACGAAAGATTCTGATACAATCCTGCTTGGTACACAGGGCTATGCCGCCCCGGAACAATACGGATTTGGACAATCCTCCCCGCAGACAGATATTTATTCTATGGGGATTCTTCTGAAGGAAATGGCGGAAGCATCGCATTGCCAGAATCCATATATTGATGCTGTTACTGCCAAATGTACACAAATGAACCCGGCGGAACGGTATCGAAGCATCGGCGAATTACGTCAGGCGTTGTTGGCAAATGGGGGAATCTTTCCTTATACCCATGCCGGTCAAGCTTCCACCGGAGATTTATCCGGTTCATCTTCCAATCGTTCAAATGCTCAAACACAGAACGATCCCGGTACCTCCGCAAACCATATGCAATTTGCCCCTCCCGGTTTCCGTTCCAAAACACCTTGGAAGATGGCGGTTGCACTGCTTACCTATATATTTCTGGCATGGTTTTGCTTATCCATGAAAGTAAACAATACCTTCGGAGCGGCACTGTGGGTGGAACGTGTATTTGCACTCGTTATGATGCTTTTTATCGTAGCTTCGATCTTCGACTATCTCCATGTACGACAGCTTATGCCTCTGTGCCAACACGAAAAAAAATCGCTGCGCATATTTGGTGTGGTTGTGTTAGACATCCTCGTTGTATTCGGATTGATCGTCGTCATGGCGATCGTGCAATCGTTTTGTCCGAATTCATAACTTGCCGGATATAGAATATCATGTTTTGAACATAAAAAATGCCACCGTGAAGGTGGTATTTTCATTTCGTCTTTATTATTTATTTGTCTTTTTTATCATATAAATATCTTAAAAATGAAGTTCAGTCAGGAATTTCGCATGTTCAGTCAAAAATCCCCCTTTTTTAGAATTTCTATTGTATACTACATCCAGATTTCAAAGGCACAAAAAATCACACATCCCACGAAATCAAAAAAGGCCGAAACTGCCGCATATTCTTCCCTCTTCTCCAAGGTCAAATGCGGGTTCCCGCTCTGCTTGTTCCCCAGGCTTCGCCGCGTGCAGTTTCGGAATTAACAACTTCTATTTTGTTTCTTTCATCTATGTTACATTTCTGAATTTTCATAATACATTGCCGCCGGCTCCGGATGGGAACCGGTGGCAATTCTTTTTACCATATAGAAAATGTATTTCAAACACTACTCCATATTCAAATACGTTTTTATTTCACCAATAATCTCTTTTGCAATAGTAACTTGATTTACTGTATCTAATTTGCTGGCAATGTAGAAATCATCATAATCACTTTTATGACGAATAATTTCTAACTTGGATATTTTTCTTCCCATATCTCTCGAAAAAACATCTTTATTTACATAATTCTTATTAAAATAGGCAATCACATCCTTGTGCTTTTTGAACGCAACTGGTTCCATAGATAATACTGCATCAATTGCATGAAATACTGCATAATATGCTCTATTATTTGCAGCTCTATATTTATCTGCTCCCAATAAAATGTCTGCTGATTCCAAATCATCAATAGCCTGTGCCAATTTATTCCGTGCTATATCTTCAAAACTTCCTGTATCTTTTTCCATTAAAGTATGACCCCCTCCTGATCCACATTCTTGTAAAACATATATGCGTTTTTCCAATATTCAAACTGGTCTATATTTTTTACAATTGGCATAATTTCTGTTCCATATTTACAATTAAAATCATAGGTTAGATCATCCACCTTATTTTCATATTCAACCAAGCTATCATCCAAGTCATTCACAAGAATCATAATGTCTATATCCGAATCCTGACGAAAATCTCCACGAGCATATGATCCATACAAAATTATTTTTACCAAATGCTCTCGTCCTAGTTTATCAATCTCTTCTTTATATAACTCTAATAAATCCTTAATCTTGTTCGGCATATACTCACCCCCATTCTTATTTTTAGTATATCCATTTATTTTCTAATCGTCAATCTGTATTATAACATTCTTAATAGCACTTTTTGACTCAAAATCCCCCTTCTCTCCCAAATTCATTTTTGTTATTATGCTGTCTTTTTTATCATATAAATATCTTAAAAATGAAGTTCAGTCAGGAATTTCGCATGTTCAGTCAAAAATCCCCCTTTTTTAGAATTTCTATTGTATACTACATCCAGATTTCAAAGGCACAAAAAATCACACATCCCACGAAATCAAAAAACGAAACTGACGCATATTCTCCCCTCTTCTCAAAGTTCAAATGCGGGTTCCCGCTCCACCTGTTCCCCAGGCTTCGCCGCGTGCAGTTTCGGAATTAACAACATCTATTTTGTTTCTTTCATCTATGTTACATTTCTGAATTTTCACAATACATTGCCGCCGGCTCCAAACGGGAACCGGTGGCAATTCTTTTTACCATACAGAAAACACAATTCCTGCAAGCGGTGACAGTGCGATCATAATCACGGAGAATGTAAAAGATTCCATTGATATCAGCGTTGCCCGCTGCTCAGACGGAAACATTTCCTGTAAGATAGCATCTGTGCGAACCTGAAGTGCATCATCACTGCATGCCGCTACAAATCCACCCAGCGTCATAAGCACCGCGATACCTGTATGTTCAATCAATACGCCACATAAAACGAGCACAGACGTTACCGCAAACACCCAGCGATACCGTAAGTTCTTACACCACAAGATCAGCTTGGCTCCAAGGATTCCTCCCATCTCCATGATGAAAAGAGAGCTTCCTAGTGCCGAATCCGGCATACCTGTCTGCGGCAGCTTTGCCTGCAAGAAAAACAGCAATACAATATCAACCGCGCCGACAAAGGAATTACATATCATCAGAAACACTGCCCGTTTCGCCTTTTTTAGAAAGCGCAGACTCTCCACAAAACATACCCTGAGTTCCTTCCATACCGACTGTAACACCTCCTGTTTTCGATCTGTACCTGTGTGATCCAAACGAATCTCTCGTAGCGACAACAACACTCCAATCTGAATGCAAGTCACCAGGACATCCGATGCATACGCAATCTTATATCCGACAAAAAGTGCAAAGCCCGCACACAATGTAGAAATACCATTGCAAAGCCGATACAGAATCAACTGATTGGCTGCGTAGCGCTCATATCGTGCCTCCTCACCAACCAGTTTCAGTGAATCATACGCAAGCGCATCCCCAGATCCCGAAGAAAAATTATAGCTGACTGCAAAACATGCGATTGCTGCACACACCATCGTCAGATTCTTTGAGCAAATCATGCAGATGCTTCCAATCACTCGCATAATACTGCTCACAACAAGCATCTGCTTTCGTCCAAATACATCCGCAAAAACACCAGATGGTATCTCAAACGTCAAACTGAAAATATGAAACACCGTCTCTGCAATTCCGATTTCGACCAGACTGTATCCTCTCGCAGCAAGAATTGCGACCCACGCGCCCGTCAATGACAGATTGCCTAAAATGGACGCCATGTACAACTTCGATATTTGTTTTTTAATTTTAAACATAAAAAATCTCCTTAACTTATATTTGATCGTTAAGGAGATAATGTACCTTGATTTACATAGAATGGTTCTGATAATCAGACTTTATTCCTGAAAAAAGGCGCACTATCCCCGTAAGGAGCGAAAATGTAACCTTTTTTCAATTGCAATGTCGTCATCTTCCAGAACATTGATTGCTTCCTTTTTATCGTATTGGTTTTATTCTATGTTACATAACAAAATCTGTCAAGGAATTTTTACACCATTTCGTCTATGTATGAACCATTTCATCTATGTATTTTTATACCATTTCATCTATGAGCGTGATTGCCTCTTGAATCATCTTATCACAGTGTTCTTTCTTGTTGCCACCCCTCGCCGCATTTGCACGAAGCAGATCCACACAGTTCACCATGCCATCATGATTCTCCGCAATCTTCCTGCGGAATTCATTTACCTTCGCCGGATTCTCAACACCCTTGGCACCAAGCACCATCAAACCACCTGTGATTGCGCCACAGACACCGCCGCATTTCATACCACCACCGAAATTACAGCCAAGTCCTGCCGCCATTTCTTCTGAAATCCCCATATCCTCTGCGTAACAACGCATAATCGTCTGGGAACAGTTGCTTACCATTGGAGTTTCGTTTCGAAGCTCCATTGCTTTTTCTATATGTTTATTCATCGCAAACCTCCATATTTAACACACTTGCATGTCTTCTATCTCTCAGCAACAACCTGAAAAATGTAAAATTTCAAATAATAACTTTCATCCGCCGCCCACAAAATCGGATGATCCGGTGCCTGCTGCCGGAATTCCACCTGACGAAGACGCCTGTGCACACTGGCTGCCGCCTGACCAATTACTTTCGTGAACAATTCCTGCGTCATGAAATGGGAGCAGGAACAGGTTGCAAAATACCCGCCGTTTTTCACAAGCTGCAAGCCTTTCCGGTTGATCTCACGGTAGCCCTTGATTGCATTCTTGGTTGCTTCGCGTGACTTGGTAAACGCCGGTGGATCTAAGATTACAACATCAAACTGCTCACCTGCTTCAGCAAGCTTTGGAAGCTCGTCCAATACATTTGCCTCTTTAAAATGTACAGTCTTCTCCAAATGATTGAGCTTCGCATTTTCTCTTGCCTGCTCTACAGCAAACTCTGAAATATCAAGTCCTAACACATCACTCGCCCCAGCATAGCCACAATTTAATGCAAAGGTTCCCATGTGTGTAAAGCAGTCAAGCACTCGCAACGGCGTCTCCTGCTCTCCTCTGGTCAGACCTTTAACCAGTCTCTGCATCGCAAGCCGGTTGTATTTCTGGTCAAGGAAGAATCCTGTCTTCTGTCCATTTGCTACATCGACCTTATAATGCACGCCATTCTCCACAATCTCAACAACCGGATCAAACTCCGCACCGAGACATCCTTTATATGGAGCAAGTCCTTCCTTCTTGCGCACCTTCGCGTCACTGCGCTCGTATACGCCGCGGATCTTGACACCATCCTGCGCCATGATCTCTTTCAGTAAATCCACGATTTGTTCCTTATATAAATCAATGCCAAGTGCGAGGGATTCCACCACCAGCACATCCGAGAACCGATCAATCACGAGTCCCGGCAGGAAATCCGCCTCACCAAAGATCACACGACAACATGTAAGATCATCGCCCTGCATCACAGCTTTTCTGTATTCCCATGCATTCTTCACCCGCATACGGAGAAATGCTTCGTTGATGTCCTGCTCTGCGTCTCGGGTCAGCATCCGCACAGTGATTTTTGATTTCCGGTTGATGAATCCTCGTCCCATCGGATATCCATCAAAATCACGCACGATGACAATATCGCCATCTTCCACACTTCCCATCACGCTTTCTATCTCGTTGTCGAAGATCCAGAGTCCACCTGCCTTGATGGTACGTCCTTCTCCTTTTCGTAAATTCACGACTGCTTTCGGTTCCACTTGTATTTCCTCCTGATTTTATTCCAAGAATTATCGATTATTGTTTTTTTGTATTTCATATGTACCTTGGTTGTTTTCTTGGTTGTTTCTATTTCTTTCCTATGGTATCACAGAGTGATTTGTTTCTCAATCCATACTTTCTGTTTCTCTCACTCTTCCCATTGGAGCATTTTCCCGATTCTGAACTTTTTTACCCAACCCGCTTGCTTCTCTCACTCTTCCCATTGGAGTAATTTCCCGTTTCTAAACTTTTTTACCCAACCAGCCACCCACAAATGAGAAAATTTCCCAACAGCTCAAAAATTCTGCATAAATAGTTTGTTTTAACTAACTTTTTGCGTTATAATAACCACGGCAATTAACCAAATACATAAAACATCCATCAAAGCAAGCGAAAATACGCTTGACAAACCTGTACTACACGTTTATTTTATATATGAACATATATTCATATGTTTGTATATGCAAGAATAGAAAAAAGTTTAATGCATTTGGGAGTTTTATATTCACTGCCTATCACGTAATTGCAAAACACGAGCATTATGGTAGGTAAGAGTTGTAGATTATCACATATTCTTAAGCAGACCATTGGAGCACATCAGCACTTAACGAACGAAGTAGCAATTCGCAGAATTGGTGCTTTGTGAGTTTAGTGTCTGCTATGTGCGGAAGTGAGCGCGAGCGAGTCTGCGTAGAAATGTGATAATCTGCTACTCGCTACCATCACCTGCATTCGTGTTTTGCTTCACGATTCGCAGTCACATAAAAGGAGGAAAATCATGTTCTTACAAATCAACAATCTTGAAAAGTTCTATGGTGAAAAAGACAACCGTGTACAAGTCTTAAAAGGACTTTCTACCGGTATCGGGAAAGGCGAGATCTGCGTCCTGCTCGGACCATCCGGTTCCGGTAAGTCTACCCTGTTGAACATCATCGGCGGCATCGAAAGCTATGATAAGGGAGAGATCATCATCAACGATGCTGCCATGTCTGCCATGAACGAAAAGCAGATGACACTCTACCGACGTGAACACTTAGGTTACGTATTCCAGTTCTATAACCTGATTCCAAACCTGACCGTCAAGGAGAATATCGAGGTCGGCGCTTACCTCGGAAGCAACCCACTTGATGTCGATGACCTGCTTCATACACTTGGACTTTGGGAGCATAAGGATAAGATTCCAAGCCAGCTTTCCGGCGGTCAGCAACAGCGTACATCCATCGGTCGTGCCATCGTCAAGAATCCGGATCTGCTACTCTGTGATGAGCCAACCGGCGCCCTTGATTACAATACCTCCAAGGATATTCTGAAATTGATTGAAGACGTCAACCGGAAATACGGAAATACCATCATCATCGTTACGCACAACGATGCCATCAAACTCATGGCAGACCGTGTGATCAAGCTTCGCGACGGTATGATCCGGAAAGAATATACAAACGAAGCAAAGACTCCGGCGATGGAATTAGATTGGTAGGTGAATGCATATGGCTGATAAAACAATCAAAAATCCACTGCGTAAACGCATCCTTCGGGATATCAGAAAAGAAAAAGGAAAATACATATCCATCTTTTTGTTTCTGACATTTATGATTTCAATCGTCAGTGGTATGCTGGTTACTTCCCTGAGCATGATGCACACCTACGACGATGGTATCGAGACATATAAATTGGAGGATGGACATTTCTCTACAAACAGTGAAATCTCTGTCGCTGACCTGCAGAAAATCGCTGACCAGGCAGATTCAGGCACAACAAAAGCAACCATCTACAAACAATACTTCTATAATTTTGATTACACCTTTGAAGGCAACAGCAATTATTCCATCCGTCTCTACGAAAACCGCAAGGCGTTGAATACATATTCGATCTTTGAAGGGCACGCCCCGGAGAAGGACGGAGAACTTGCCATCGACCGTCTCTTTGCAGAAAACAACAATCTCAAAATCGGTGACACCCTCACCTTTGACGGAAAGGATTTAACAATCTGCGGAACAGTTGCTGTCCCGGATTATAGCTGTCTGTTCGAGAAAAACTCTGATTCGATGTTCAGCGCAACGACATTTACCACGGGGTTTGTCACTGCAGATTATTTCAAGGAATTCTCCGAAAGCAAGCTTACCTACAACTTTGCATATCGTTTTTCGGACAGAAATCTTGATGACCGGGCTTCTTATGACGCAAGCACAGACCTGATGAATACATTGTCCAAACAGCTCGCTCCACAGGGAAATTACCTAACCGATTTTTTGATGCGTCAGAACAATAAAGCGATCTCATTTACAAGGGAAGATATGGATGGCGATACAAATAGCACGATCATGATGCTCTATATCATGATAGCACTGCTTGCATTCATCTTCGCACTTATGACTTTCAGCACGATTGAAGCGGAAGCCGGTGCCATCGGAACCCTGCGTGCATCCGGATATACAAAAGGCGAAATCATTCGGCATTACATGGCTGCACCCACGTATGTATTCCTTGCAGCCGCAGTGATCGGAAATATCGGTGGCTATACTTGTTTCCGCAAATTCATGGAGGACATGTATTACCATTCCTACTCTCTGCCTGTATTCAAGGTTGTCTGGAATGCAAACGCCTTTCTGCTTACGACTGTGATTCCGATTGCAATCCTGTTAGTAATCAACTACCTTGCGCTTCGATCAATGCTTGGATTGTCACCGCTTAACTTCCTGCGGCACGACCTGTCAAAACGTAAGAAAAAGCATGTGACAAAGCTTCCGGACTTCAAGTTTCTGACAAGATTCCGGATTCGTACAATCCTGCAGAACCGCTCCAACTATATCACGATGGCGATTGGTATCCTGATGGCAAATATCCTGTTTATCTTCTCCGCCAGCATGCTTCCAATCTTAAATGACCAGACAGACAATGTGCTTGACCACCTGATTGCAAACTATCAATATACACTCAAAGCACCGGTAGAGCTAGACGATTCATCTGCTGAAAAATACTGTCTGACTGCGCTTGCGGATGATGACGGAAAGGAAGTGCTTGTATATGGAATCGCAGACAATTCAAAGTACCTGACACAGGTTTCTATGCCTGTAGAAAAAGGGGATATAATCATCTCAAAATCGTTCATGAAACTGAACGATTACAAAGTGGGCGATACGATTAAAATAGTAGAAAAATATGGTGATAAAGAATATTCTTTCCGGATTGCCGGCAGCTTCAATTACCCGGCGGCCTTCTCCGTATTTATGAGCATTGATAATTACAATCACACATTCGGGAAAGATGCGGATTATTTCACAGGATATTTCTCTGACAAAGCGCTGGATGATTTAGATGACAGTTTCATCTACAGTACGATGGAACCTTCGGACTATTCAAAGTTAAGTGACCAGATGAATGATTCGATGGGACGTATGATGCCTTTGATGAAATATCTTTCCCTTATTATCTTCGTCATCGTTATCTACCTGCTCTCTAAGATTGTGTTGGAGAAAAATGCGGAATCGATTTCCCTGACGAAGATTCTCGGTTACAACAACAGAGAAATCGGAAAAATCTATATTATTTCAACCGCGATAGCTGTTCTTGTCAGTGTAGCAATCAGTCTGCCGCTTTCAACAGTCATCCTGAAGACAATGATTGTCTATCTCTTCCGGACTTTTGATATCTGGCTGGAAAATGTTCATATCGGAACATCTATCTATGTTCAGGTTGTGATCTGGGATATTGTATGTTACGGGTTATTAAGTTTCCTGCAGTATAAGAAGATTCAGAAGATTCCTATGGAAGAGGCACTGAAGAACCGGGAGTAATGCCACTTCACGAAAAATACAAAAACACCCAACTGCTTCTAAACAGTTGGGTGTTTTTTCATCCTTTTATTTACTTCACTTCGTACCGGTCATGTCCCTGCAGTCTCGCCATTGCTCTCGCAAGCGAAGCACGGGATATGTGGTATTCCATGATACTCTGTTTCTGCTGCATCTGCTCGATGGCACGTTCCTTCGCAGCCTGTGCACGGAACTCGTCGATTTCCTCCGGTTTTTCTGCCGAATAGACAAGTACGACAACCTCGTTATTCTTTACCTTCAGAAGTCCGTCGGAACAGATTGCCACATGCTCTTCTCCATCCGGTGTCCGGAAATGCAGCTCACCGACTTCAATATTCGTCGTCATCTTCTCGTGATGTGCCAGAATCGCCATCTGTCCATCATAGCCGGGGAATTTCAATATCTCACATGGTCCATCATAAAACACCCTATCACAGGCTATGATCTTGAGTGAAAATGTATTCATACGCCGTCCCCTTTCTATCCTTTACAGGGTTTCTGCTTTCTTCTTTACATCCTCAATCGTACCGACATTGAAGAAGGCTGCCTCCGGATATGCGTCCATCTCACCATCTAAGATTGCCTTGAATCCACGGATTGTCTCCTTGACCGGTACAAATACACCTTTGACGTTCGTAAAATTCTCAGCTACATGGAATGGCTGTGACAGGAAACGCTGTACCTTTCTCGCACGGTAAACAGTCTGCTTATCCTCGTCGGAAAGCTCCTCCATACCAAGAATTGCGATGATATCCTGCAGTTCCTTATACTTCTGCAAAGTCTCCTGCACCTCACGTGCAACACGGTAATGTTCTTCTCCGACGACATCTGCCTCCAGAATACGGGAGGTTGATTCCAATGGATCAACAGCCGGATAGATACCCTGCTCTACGATCTTACGTGACAATACAGTCGTTGCATCCAAGTGAGAGAATGTTGTAGCAGGTGCCGGGTCTGTCAGGTCATCGGCTGGTACATAGACCGCCTGTACCGATGTTACAGAACCATCCTTTGTGGAAGCGATACGCTCCTGCAGTTCACCCAGATCATTTGCCAGAGTTGGCTGGTATCCAACGGCAGAAGGCATACGTCCAAGCAATGCGGACACCTCTGAACCTGCCTGTACAAAACGGAAGATGTTATCAATGAATAACAACACATCCTGCTTCTTTACATCACGGAAATATTCCGCCATCGTAAGTCCCGTCTCTGCCACACGCATACGGGCACCCGGTGACTCATTCATCTGTCCAAACACCAGCGCTGTCTTATCAAGTACACCGGATTCCTTCATCTCATTCCACAGATCGTTACCTTCACGGGAACGCTCTCCAACTCCGGTGAAGATGGAATAACCACCACTCTCCGTTGCAATGTTGTGGATCAGCTCCTGAATCAGGACGGTCTTACCGACACCGGCACCACCGAACAGACCGATCTTACCACCCTTTGCATATGGGGCAAGCAGATCAATAACCTTGATACCTGTT
>OGYM01001667.1_pt1 | contig 15825 bp, 12 predicted proteins | sample 1576491 | NCBI WGS metagenome assembly OGYM01 (sample SAMEA3541515, study PRJEB24748) | human gut metagenome | biome: human gut; feature: human-associated habitat; material: faeces | place: China | collected 2012 | reverse complement strand
GTATGGAGGATGCGGCGATCCGTGAGGGCTTTGACCAGGCCGGGTAAGCGAAGCGCTACCGGGCATATTTTTACAACATATGTTCAGTACGGGCGATGATATCGTCCTGCGCATCCGGCGACAGCGCGGTAAAGAAGGCGGAATAACCGGCCACCCTGACCACCAGATCGCGATACTGATCCGGGTGCTTCTTCGCGTCCAGCAGCGTTTCGCGCGACACGATGTTGTACTGAATATGCCAGCCTTTATGCACTTCGAAGAAAGTGCGCAGCAGTACCATCAGTTTCTGCTTGTCGGATTCGTTCTCCAGCGTCGCCGGGTTCAGCTTCTGGTTGAGCAACACGCCGCCGAGAATTGAGCCGGTAGGCAGTTTGCCGACGGAGCCAATAACCGCCGTTGGACCGAGATGGTCGGTGCCGGAAGCCGGGCTTGCCCCTTCCGCCAGCGGGGTATGCGCTTTACGGCCATCCGGCGTCGCCATCGTTGCCGCGCCAAACGGTACGTTTGCAGAGATGGACGAGGTTCCGGCGTAATAGTTGCCGCCGGTCGGGCCGCGACCGTAACGCGGGTTGTGATACTGCTTCAGCTCGTCGATATAGGTCTGATAAGCGCGGGCCAGCAGGGTATCGACGGTGTCATCGTCGTTACCGTATTTTGGCGCGCCGTTGATCAGCCGCTGGCGTAACTGTTCATGAGTGAGGCCTTCAAAGTCATCGGCCAGTGCGGCGGCAAGCTGCTGTTGGCCGATAGCCCCCTGTTCAAAGACCAGTTTTTTCACCGCCGCCAGGCTGTTGCCGAGGTTAGCGATACCGACCTGCAAACCGGAAACCCAGTCATATTTCGCGCCGCCTTGCTTGATGCTCTTCGCGCGTTCGATGCAATCATCCACCAGCGCCGAGCAGAGAATGTCATGGACGTTCTCTTCCAGCATGGTGTCAACCACGTACTCGATTTCGATCGATTTGCGCGTGTAGTAGCGAATCTGCGTATCCCAGGCGTCCATCACTTCATCGAAGCTGGTGAAGTTACCGGCGGAGAGCGCCTTTTCCTGCGGCAGGAAGACTTTACCGCTGGTGGCGTCGCGACCGCCTTCCAGCGCTGCCAGCATCACGCGGGCAAAGTTAATGAAGCTCATGCCGGTGCAGCGGTAGCCCCATTTGCCGCCCACGGCGGTTTCGATACAGCCGATGGCCGCGTAGTCGTAAGCGTCTTGTGGGTCGATACCGAGTTTAATAAATTCCGGGATAACGATTTCGTCGTTATTGAACGCGGGCATCCCAAAGCCGCAGCGAATAACCTGCACGCAGGCATCGAGGAAGTCGTTGCTCATTCCGGCGTGATAGCGCACGCTGAGGTTCGGCTGGGTGGAACGCAGGCGGCCGCAGGACTCCAGAATGGCGTAAGAGAGCGGATTGACCGCATCCACCGGCTGACCGTTGACCAGACTCTGACCGCCAATGGTGACGTTCTGATACAGCGGGCTGCCCGCTGAGGCTTTGGAGTGAGAGCCGGAGCGGATCTTGTTCACTTCCAGCAGCTTCAGCCAGCAGCTGTGCAGCAGTTCAATCGCGTGTTCGCGATCCAGCGTCTGGTTTTGCTCCACATCACGACGGTAATACGGCCAGAGATACTGGTCCATACGTCCAAACGAGACGGAGTGACCGTTAGACTCGATTTGCAAAATCAGCTGGATGAAATAGCACAGTTGCAGCGCCTGCCAGAACGTCTGCGGCGGCTGATGGGCGATGAGATCGCAGTTCTCCGCCATCGCCAGCAGTTCGTCACGGCGGCTTTCACGGCTTTCTGTCGCCGCCATCTGACGCGCCAGGTCGGCAAAACGTTTGATGTGCAGGCTGACCGCCTCCAGCACGATATCAATCGCCTTCAGGAACTGCTCGCCGTGCAGGTCTTCCAGTATGGTCAGGTTAATGCGCGAACGGCGTTCCGCCACCTTGTCACGCAGACCATCAAGACCTTTTTCCAGCAGCAGCGGGAAGTTTACCGCCAGATGCGCGTCGCCGGAGGTCATGTTGCCCTCGGCTTTAATGATGCCGGTTTCCAGCAGGCCTTTTTGCTCATCGGTAAACATGCCGTAGCAGCGGTCCTGTACCGTCTGACCACGCCACCACGGGCACACGGCGTGTAAAACGCGTTTGTTCTCTTCGCTGACCGCAAAACCGGCGCCAGGGCGATCGGCCAGATCGTCGATCTCTTTTTCAATCCACGAGACGGTGTATTCCGGGAAGATCGGCGCGGCGCGCACTTCGCTTGCCTGGTTGCCGATAATCAGTTCGTCATGTTTGATCCAGATAGTGCGTTCCGCCAGATGGTGCGCCAGCGCCAGCGCGCGACGAACCGGAATCGGCTTATCCAGATGTTGCTGATACATCTCGGTGTAGTGCTGCGCGCGCTCCGTACATACGGGCGGCTTCACAATGTGCACCAGCGCGGTTTTATGCGCTTTGATGCGGTCGCTGAGCGTATCCAGTTTCAGTGTGGTCATGGGATTATCCTCGTAAAGTCGCGGTTAAACCTTTGCTGCTGGCGTACTGCTGCGCAAAATCAAGCAACGCGGGCGCATCAAGTGGTTTGTCCGGGGCATAGTAGGGCTGACTGAGTAAGTGGTATTTATTGATGCCCAGCGTGTGATAGGGCAGAAAATGGATCTCACCGACGTGCAGTTCGTCGGCGGCAAAATCGGTAATGGCTTTGATCGCCTCTTCATCGGCGTTAAAACCCTGAATGAGCGGCACGCGGATGATCATTTTTTTACCGGCGGCAGCGAGCTTTTTCAGGTTTTCCAGTACGCGAGAAGCGCTGCCATCGGTCCACTGCTTAAACGGCGCCTCGGCAATGTGTTTTAAATCGGCGAGGAACAGATCGACATTCGGCAGGGACGGTTCGATATATTTCCACGGTACGTGCAGACAGGTTTCGACCGCGGTATGGATACCCGCATCATGGCTGGCTTTGAACAACGCGGCGGCCAGTTCCGGCTGCATAAAGGGCTCGCCGCCGGAGAGCGTTATACCGCCGCCGCTGCGATCGTAAAACGGCTTGTCGCGCAGCACGGTGTCCATGATCTCTTCCACGCGCTTTGTTTCGCCGCAGACGGTTAACGCCTGAGTGGGGCAGCAGTGGGTGAGGGCGTCCATATGCGCATCGGTCAGTTTTTCGCGATGAATAAGCAGGCCGTTCAGCGCGCGTTCGATCACCTCTGGCGCGGCTTGCGCGCACAGCGTGCACCCGTCAAGGCACAGGCGCGCATCGTATAAGAGATCTCTGGCGCGTGCGCGGCTTTCCGGGTTCTGGCACCAGCGGCAGCCCAGCGAGCAGCCTTTCAGGAAGACAACGGTGCGAATGCCGGGGCCATCATGGGTAGAATAGCGCTGAATATTGAAAATCATAAACGGCCTCTCTTTCTTTCGTATAAAGATTAAATAACTTTCGAATGAAAGTTATGTTGACGCAGGTCAACTCTCAGAGAGGTTTTGTCGTGATAGTCTTAAACTATGCAAAATCTCACAGTTTGAGGAATGGTTATGGAACTCTATCTGGATACGTCTGACGTTGAGGCCGTGAAATCGCTGGCGCGTATATTCCCGCTGGCAGGGGTGACGACGAATCCCAGTATCGTGGCGGCAGGTAAAAAACCGTTGGAGGTGTTACTCCCGGAATTGTACGACGCGATGGGCGGGCAGGGGCGTTTATTCGCTCAGGTGATGGCGAGCACGGCGCAAGGAATGGCCAGCGATGCGCGTAAGCTGCGGGCGATTATTCCTGATATCGTGGTAAAAGTGCCGGTTACAGCCGAAGGACTGGCAGCGATTAAATTGTTGAAAGTGGAAGGTATTCCGACGCTAGGGACGGCGGTTTACGGCGCGGCGCAAGGGTTGTTATCCGCGCTGGCAGGTGCCGACTACGTTGCGCCTTACGTTAACCGCGTGGACGCACAGGGCGGGAACGGTATTCAGACGGTTAATGATTTGCAGCAGCTACTGAAAATGCACGCCCCGCACGCCAAAGTGCTGGCGGCCAGTTTTAAAACGCCGCGTCAGGCGCTGGACTGCCTGTTGGCCGGGTGTGAATCCATCACCCTGCCGCTGGATGTTGCGCAGCAGCTTATCAGTTATCCGGCTGTCGATGCCGCAGTAGCGAAGTTTGAGCAAGACTGGCAAGGCGCGTTCGGACGAACGTCACTTTGAGCGACGCGTAGGCCGGATAAGGCGTTTACGCCGCCATCCGGCAACATGCCCGGGGCGCTGCGCTTGCCGGGCCTACAAACCATCGTCAGCCGCCATTTGGCACCTGTGCTCCGCATACCTCGCAACCCGGATTGCGCATTAATTTCATTTCGCGGAACTGACAGGTCATCGCGTCGTACATCACAATTTTGCCGGGTGCGGGTTGACCGTAATGCGCCAGCAATTTGATGGCTTCCATTGCCTGCAATGAACCGATCACCCCTATCAGCGGCGCCATGACGCCCGCTTCCACGCAGGTGAGGGCGTTCTCGCCAAACAGACGGCTCAGACAGCGGTAGCAGGGTTCGCCTTCCTGCCAGGTAAAGACGGTGATCTGTCCTTCCATACGGATGGCGGCGCCGGAAACCAGCGGCACTTTGGCGGCGAAACATCCGGCATTAAGCTGATTACGGATGGCAACATTGTCAGTACAGTCCAGCACCAGATCGTGCCCGGCGATAAGCGCATTCAGCGCCGGTTCGTCCAGCAGGGCGTTGATCGGTGTAAGGGTGATATAAGGGTTAATGCGCGCCAGCGCCTCGCGCGCCGAATCCACCTTCGGCTGCCCGACGGTGGCATCGCTGTGCAGCGTCTGGCGTTGCAGGTTCGACACTGAAACGGTGTCAAAGTCGAGCAGCGTGAGCTGCCCAACGCCCGCGCCCGCGAGGTACTGCGTTGCCGCACACCCGAGTCCGCCCAGGCCAACGACCAGCACCCGCGCATCCTTTAGCGCTTCCTGTCCTTCAAAATCGAACCCTCGCAGAATGATTTGCCGGTTGTAGCGCATCATCTCCTGGTCGCTGAGTTCCGCCATTACAGGCCTCCAAACAGCGCGTTAAACGGCTCTACTTCCACCCATTCGCCCGCGTCAACGTTACCGCGATTGCGTTCCAGCACAATAAAACAGTTACCCATGCTAAAGGAGCTGAAAATATGCGAACCCTGGTGTCCCGTGGTGGTGACTTCCAGTTCGCCGTCGGCCGTGCGTTGCAGAATGCCGCGCTGAAAATCAAGACGACCCGGCGTTTTCTTCAGCCGTGAAGCGGTACGCACGCGCTGGCGCGCTGGCAGACCGCTGGCGATATTGCCGCTAAGTTTCGCCAGCAACGGCTGCACGAGCTGATAGAACGTCAGCGCCGCAGAGACCGGGTTGCCCGGCAGACCGCAGAACCAGCTGTTGCTCAGTTTACCGAAGGCGAACGGTTTGCCCGGTTTAATCGCCAGTTTCCAGAACGCGATTTCTCCCAGCTCTTCAAGGATCGTTTTGGTGTAATCCGCCTCGCCCACTGAAACGCCGCCAGAGCTGATGACCACATCGGCCTGGCTGTCGGCTTCGATAAAGGCGGCGCGTAGCTGCTGCGGGTTATCGCGAATGATCCCGAGATTGATCACCTCGCAGCCTAACTGCTCAAGCATCAAGTGTACGGTTAAGCGGTTGGTATCATAAATTTGCCCGTCGCCCAGCGGCTGACCCGGCAATTGCAGTTCATCGCCGGTGGAGAACAGCGCCACGCGCACTTTGCGCACGACCTGCGCTTCGGCGATGCCCAGCGAAGCCAGTACCGGCAGTTCTGCGGTGGTCAGGCGAGTCCCCGCCGGGAAAACCACGGCGTCATGGGTGATGTCTTCCCCACGGCGGCGGATGTTTTGTCCGTTACGAACGTCAGCGGTAAAGCGGATGCCCTCGTCGGTTTGCTCCGTCTGTTCCTGCATGACCACCGCCTCACACCCCGCAGGCACCGGCGCGCCGGTCATAATGCGGATACAGGCGCCAGCAGGCCATTCCCCCTGGAACGGTTGCCCGGCAAAGGCTTTCCCCGCCACCGGCAGCGGTTGACCAGCGGTCAGATCCGCCAAACGCACCGCGTAACCGTCCATTGCGGCGTTATCGAATCCCGGAACGTCCAGCGGGGAGACCACATCGTTTGCCAGGATGCGGCCAAAACAGTGAACCAGCGGCAGGGTTTCGAATGCCGTGAGTGGCGTAATGCGCGACAACATCTGGGTGAGCGCCGTTTCAAGCGGCATCAGTCCGGCGGTAAATTCCATGAAAACACTCCTGCGAGGCAAAATCGAATCCGTCTATTATGTCAGAAAATGCGGGCAGGCTGTATGCCACCTCAGACTTAGGGGCTGGCCCTTTACCTTTACATGCCGCCTGCATCTTTCTATATTCAAAAATCGAATCAATAACTCACAACAATTCTGATATTTATAGGGAAAGTTGTGTGCCACCGCTAACGGACGACAAATAATGGGCAAAGCAGTCATTGCTATTCACGGCGGCGCAGGCGCAATTACGCGCGCACAGATGAGCCAGGAGCAGGAACAGCGCTATATTCAGGCGCTGTCGGACATCGTCGAAACAGGACAGAAAATGCTGGAGGCGGGCGAAAGCGCGCTGGATGTGGTGACGGAAGCGGTGCGTTTGCTGGAAGAGTGCCCATTATTCAATGCCGGGATCGGCGCGGTTTACACGCGCGACGCCACCCACGAGCTGGATGCCTGCGTCATGGACGGCAATACGCTTAACGCAGGCGCTGTCGCTGGCGTTCGCCATTTACGCAACCCGGTGCTGGCCGCCAGGCTGGTGATGGAGCAAAGCCCGCATGTGCTGATGATGGGGGACGGGGCGGAAGCGTTTGCGGCTTCCAAGGGGATGGTGCGCGTTTCTGCCGATCTTTTCTCCACGCCTGAGCGCTATGCGCAACTGCTGGCGGCGCGTGACGCCGGAGAAACGGTGCTCGACCATAGCGGCGCGCCGTTGGATGAAACCACCAAAATGGGCACCGTGGGCGCGGTGGCGCGGGATCGGTTTGGTAATCTGGCGGCGGCCACGTCGACGGGCGGCATGACGAATAAACTGCCTGGTCGCGTAGGCGACAGCCCGCTGGTCGGGGCTGGGTGTTACGCCAACAACGCCAGCGCGGCGGTTTCCTGTACCGGAACGGGCGAGGTGTTTATCCGCGCATTGGCGGCCTACGATATCGCCGCGCTGATGGACTACGGCGGACTCAGCCTGGCGGAAGCCTGCGAGCGTGTGGTCATGGAGAAATTGCCTGCGCTGGGCGGCAGCGGTGGGCTGATTGCCGTCGATCACGAAGGCAACGTCGCCCTACCTTTTAACAGCGAAGGCATGTATCGCGCCTGGGGATATGCCGGAGATACGCCAACGACGGGGATCTACCGGGAGTGAGGAGCAACAGGTGCCACACAGTCACGAATTAGACGCCAGCGACGTACTGGCGGTCAAAAATTTGAACATTGCGTTCGAGCAGGAGCAGCAACGCGTCAGCGCGGTGCGCAATGTGTCGTTTCGGCTTCAGCGAGGCGAAACGCTGGCGATTGTCGGCGAATCGGGATCGGGGAAATCCGTTACGGCGTTATCGTTGATGCGCCTGATCGAGCAGGCGGGCGGCGACGTTCACTGCGATCAGATGCTGCTTCGGCGGCGTAATCGCCAGGTCATTGAACTGGGAGAGCAAAGCGATGCGCAGATGCAGCGCGTGCGCGGCGCGGATATCGCCATGATCTTTCAGGAGCCGATGACCTCGCTTAACCCGGTATTTACCGTGGGCGAGCAGATTGCCGAGTCCATTCGTCTGCATCAGGGGGCGAGCCGCGAAGAGGCAATGGCGGAAGCGAAACGGATGCTTGACCAGGTGCGCATTCCTGAGTCGCAGGCCATCTTATCGCGTTACCCGCATCAGCTTTCCGGCGGGATGCGCCAGCGGGTGATGATCGCGATGGCGTTGTCGTGCCGCCCGGCGGTGCTGATTGCCGATGAACCGACCACCGCGCTGGACGTCACGATTCAGGCGCAGATCCTGCAACTGATCAAAGTGCTGCAACAGGATATGTCGATGGGGGTGATTTTTATCACCCATGACATGGGCGTGGTGGCCGATATTGCCGATCGCGTTCTGGTGATGTATCAGGGCGAAGCGGTGGAAACCGGCAGCGTTGAGCAAATTTTCCACGCGCCGCAGCACCCTTATACCAAAGCGCTGCTGGCTGCCGTGCCGCAGTTAGGCGAGATGAGCGGACACGATCTGCCGCGCCGCTTTCCGCTGATTTCACTGAACGATCCCGATTGTGTGGAACCGCAAACTGAGCAGGACACGGTGGTGGCAGGCGATCCAATCCTGCAAGTGCGCAACCTGGTGACGCGTTTTCCGCTGCGTAGCGGCATTCTTAACCGCGTGACCCGTGAAGTGCATGCGGTGGAAAACGTCAGCTTTGATCTCTGGCCTGGCGAAACGCTCTCGCTGGTGGGGGAATCCGGCTGCGGTAAATCGACCACCGGGCGGGCGCTGCTGCGGCTGGTGGAGTCGCAGGCTGGCGAAATTACCTTCAACGGGCGGCGGATCGACACGCTTCCTGCCGGTAAGTTACAGCCGCTACGGCGAGATATTCAGTTTATTTTTCAGGACCCTTACGCTTCGCTCGACCCGCGCCAGACGGTGGGTTACTCCATAATGGAACCGTTGCGAGTGCATGGTTTGCTGGAAGGCGAGGCGGCTGCGTCGCGGGTGGCGTGGTTGCTTGAGCGTGTAGGATTGCGCCCGGAACATGCGTGGCGCTATCCGCATGAGTTTTCTGGCGGCCAGCGTCAGCGTATCTGCATCGCCCGCGCGCTGGCGCTGAATCCAAAAGTGATTATCGCCGATGAGTCAGTCTCCGCGCTGGATGTCTCGATTCGCGGGCAGATCATTAATCTGTTGCTCGATTTGCAGCGGGAAATGGGCATCGCGTATCTGTTTATTTCACACGATATGGCGGTGGTGGAGCGCATCAGTCATCGCGTGGCGGTGATGTATCTGGGGCAGATTGTGGAAATCGGCCCCCGCCGGGCGGTGTTTGAAAATCCGCAGCATCCCTATACCCGTAAATTAATGGCGGCAGTACCGGTGGCCGATCCTTCCCGGCACAGGCCGCAGCGCGTGCTGCTGTCGGACGATATCCCCAGCAACATTCGTAAACGTGGGGAGGAGATCGCGCCCGCTCCATTGCAGTTAGTCGGGCCGGGGCATTATGTCGCGCGCCCGCAGGCAGAAAATGCGTTATCGCGTTTATAACATCTCATAAAACAGGCAGGGTTCAGGAGAATAATATGACAACATTTGTAACCCGTAATTGGCTGGTTGCGCTGGGCGTCGCTTCTGCACTGGCGGCATCTCCGGCGTTTGCTGCTAAAGATGTGGTGGTAGCGGTAGGCTCTAATTTCACCACGCTCGATCCGTACGATGCGAACGACACCTTATCGCAGGCGGTGGCGAAGTCGTTTTATCAGGGGCTGTTTGGTCTTGATAAAGACATGAAGCTAAAAAATGTGCTGGCTGAAAGCTACACCGTTTCCGACGATGGCCTGATCTACACCCTGAAGCTGCGCCAGGGGGTAAAATTCCAGGACGGCACCGACTTTAACGCGGCGGCGGTGAAGGCCAACCTCGATCGCGCGAGCGATCCAGAAAACCATCTCAAACGCTACAACCTGTATAAAAACATCGATAAAACCGAAGCGGTCGATCCGACGACGGTAAAAATTACGCTGAAACAACCGTTCTCGGCGTTTATCAATATTCTGGCGCACCCGGCGACGGCGATGATCTCTCCGGCCGCGCTGGAAAAATACGGTAAGGACATTGGCTTCCATCCGGTCGGCACCGGGCCGTATCAGCTGGATACCTGGAACCAGACTGATTTCGTGAAAGTGAAGAAATTTGCCGATTACTGGCAGAAAGGTTTACCTAAACTGGATACGATCACCTGGCGTCCGGTAACGGACAACAACACCCGCGCGGCAATGTTGCAAACCGGGGAAGCGCAATTTGCGTTCCCGATCCCTTACGAGCAGGCGACAATTCTGGAGAAAAACAAAAATCTACAGTTGGTTGCCAGCCCGTCGATCATGCAGCGTTACATCAGCATGAACGTGACGCAAAAACCGTTCGATAATCCGAAGGTGCGGGAAGCGCTGAACTACGCCATCAACCGTCAGGCGCTGGTCAAAGTGGCCTTTGCCGGTTACGCGACGCCTGCCACGGGCGTGGTGCCGCCAGCCATTGCGTATGCGCAGAGCTACGCGCCGTGGCCTTACGATCCGGCGAAAGCGCGCGAACTGCTGAAAGAGGCGGGCTATCCGAATGGGTTTAGCACCACGCTGTGGTCGTCTCATAACCACAGCACCGCACAGAAAGTGCTGCAATTTACGCAACAGCAGCTGGCGCAGGTCGGTATTAAGGCGCAGGTAACGGCGATGGACGCCGGGCAGCGTGCGGCAGAAGTGGAAGGCAAGGGGCAGAAAGAGAGCGGTGTGAGGATGTTCTACACCGGCTGGTCGGCTTCCACGGGGGAGGCGGACTGGGCGTTGTCACCGCTGTTTGCCTCGCAAAACTGGCCGCCAACGCTGTTCAATACTGCGTTCTACAGCAACAAGCAGGTTGATGACGACTTAGCGGCAGCGCTGAAAACCAACGATCCGCAGGAGAAAGCGCGCCTGTATAAAGAGGCGCAGGACACCCTCTGGAAAGAGTCCCCCTGGATTCCGCTGGTGGTGGAAAAACTGGTCTCAGCCCACAGTAAAAATTTGACGGGTTTCTGGATCATGCCGGACACTGGCTTCAGTTTTGATGACGCGGATTTGCAGTAAGCAACGCGCGCCCGATGGTTTTATCCGGCTTGCAGATGCAGTTCGTTGCAGGTCGGATAAGGGATTTACGTCGCCATCCGGCAAAAGGTTTGTAAAGGGAGCCTGATGCTTAATTATGTGCTTAAGCGCCTGCTGGGGTTGATTCCGACTCTGTTTATTGTGGCGGTGCTGGTGTTTTTATTTGTTCATCTGTTGCCTGGCGATCCGGCGCGGCTGATTGCCGGGCCGGAGGCTGACGCGCAGGTGATTGAACTGGTGCGACAGCAGCTTGGTCTCGATCGGCCGTTGCATGTCCAGTTCTGGCATTACATGACTAACGTGTTGCAGGGTGATTTCGGCACGTCGATGGTGTCTCGGCGTCCGGTATCGGCAGAGATTGCCAGCCGCTTTATGCCGACGCTGTGGTTGACCATCACCAGTATGGTATGGGCGGTACTGTTCGGGATGACTGCCGGGATTATCGCCGCCGTCTGGCGTAATCGCTGGCCGGACAGGCTCAGCATGACGCTGGCGGTAACCGGGATTTCGTTCCCGGCGTTCGCGCTGGGGATGCTGCTGATGCAGATATTCTCCGTTGAGCTGGGATGGTTGCCGACCGTGGGCGCAGATAGCTGGCAGCACTATATTCTTCCCTCCATCACGCTTGGTGCCGCCGTTGCGGCCGTGATGGCGCGCTTTACCCGAGCGTCGTTTGTGGATGTCCTCAGTGAAGACTATATGCGCACCGCGCGCGCGAAAGGGGTCAGCGAAACCTGGGTGGTGCTGAAACACGGTCTGCGTAACGCCATGATCCCGGTTGTGACCATGATGGGGTTGCAGTTTGGCTTTCTGCTCGGCGGTTCGATTGTCGTCGAGAAGGTCTTTAACTGGCCCGGACTGGGGCGATTGCTGGTTGATTCAGTGGAAATGCGTGACTACCCGGTGATTCAGGCTGAAGTGCTGCTGTTTTCCCTGGAGTTTATTCTTATCAATTTAGTGGTGGATGTGCTCTATGCCGCCATTAACCCGGCTATCAGGTACAAGTAAGGATGCGATTATTTAACTGGCGCCGTCAGGCGGTTTTAGATGCCATGCCGCTGGTCAAACCCGACCGGGTGCGTACGCCGTGGCATGAATTCTGGCGGCGTTTTCGCCGTCAGCATGTGGCGATGATCGCAGGGATATTTGTGCTGTTGCTGATCCTGGTGGCGATATTTGCCCGCTGGCTAACGCCTTTCGATGCGGAAAATTACTTTGATTACGATCGCCTGAATGACGGTCCTTCGGCGGCGCACTGGTTTGGCGTGGACTCGCTGGGGCGGGATATTTTCAGCCGCGTCCTGGTCGGGGCGCAAATTTCGCTGGCGGCAGGCGTTTTCGCCGTCTTTATCGGCGCGGCGCTCGGCACGGTGCTTGGGCTGGTCGCGGGCTATTACGAAGGCTGGTGGGACCGGCTGATTATGCGTATTTGCGATGTGCTGTTTGCGTTTCCGGGCATTCTGTTAGCGATTGCGGTCGTGGCGGTGCTCGGTAGCGGTATTGCGAATGTGATTATCGCCGTCGCTATCTTTTCTATCCCCGCGTTTGCCCGTCTGGTGCGCGGAAACACATTAGTGCTGAAACAGCAGACGTTTATTGAGTCGGCGCGCAGTATTGGCGCCAGCGATGCGACGATTTTGTTCAACCATATTTTGCCCGGCACGGTCTCGTCGATCGTGGTCTTTTTCACTATGCGCATCGGGACGTCAATTATTTCTGCGGCAAGCCTGTCGTTTCTGGGGTTAGGCGCGCAGCCGCCAACGCCGGAGTGGGGGGCGATGCTCAATGAAGCGCGGGCGGATATGGTCATCGCGCCGCATGTGGCGATTTTTCCGGCGGTGGCGATTTTCCTGACGGTGCTGGCGTTTAACCTGCTGGGCGACGGGCTGCGCGACGCGCTGGACCCGAAGATTAAGGGGTGAATGTGGAACCGTAGGCCTGATAAGCATGTAGGCCTGATAAGACGCTTCAGCGTCGCCATCAGGCATTGCTCCGAATTGCGGCATAAATGCCTTATCCGCCTACGGGTTTTACGATAATTTGGGCGAATTAAACGCGGCTGCCCCACAGGTCATATTCGTCGGCGTTATCAACTTTTACGCGGATAACGTCGCCGGGTTTAACGTTGGTTTCACCGTTGAGGTAGACCGCGCCGTCGATTTCCGGTGCGTCGGCCATGCTGCGGCCAATCGCGCCTTCTTTGTCAACCTCGTCGATAATGACCAGGATTTCGCGCCCCACTTTCTCTTGCAGACGTTCTGCGGAGATCTGCTGTTGCAGCTGCATAAAGCGGTTCCAGCGCTCTTCTTTCACCTCTTCCGGCACCTGATCCGGCAGCGCGTTCGCACCAGCGCCTTCGACCGGGCTGTACTTGAAGCAGCCGACGCGATCCAGGCGCGCCTCTTTGAGGAAGTCGAGCAGCATCTGGAAATCGTCTTCCGTCTCGCCAGGGAAACCAACGATAAAGGTCGAACGCAGGGTCAGTTCCGGGCAAATCTCACGCCACTGTTTGATGCGCGCCAGTTGGCGATCGACAGCGCCCGGACGCTTCATCAGTTTGAGAATGCGCGGGCTGGCATGTTGCAGGGGGATATCCAGATACGGCAGGATTTTGCCTTCCGCCATCAGCGGGATCACGTCATCAACGTGCGGATAAGGGTAGACGTAGTGCAGGCGCGTCCAGATGCCCAGTTTTGACAACTGCTCGCAAAGGTCGACCATGCTCGTTTTTACCGGCTCGCCGTTGTGGAAACCGGTGCGGTGCTTCACATCCACGCCGTAAGCGGAGGTATCCTGGGAGATGACGAGGATCTCTTTCACGCCCGCATCGACCAGACGTTTGGCCTCGCTTAACACTTCGCCAATCGGACGGCTGACCAGATCGCCGCGCATGGACGGAATAATGCAGAAGGTGCAGCGATGGTTGCAGCCTTCAGAAATCTTCAGGTAGGCGTAGTGACGCGGGGTCAGTTTAACGCCCTGTTCCGGCACCAGGCTCAGGAACGGGTTGTGCTTCGGTTTTGGTACGTAATGGTGAACGTGTTCCAGAACCTGCTCATAGCTATGCGGCCCGGTGATTTCCAGCACTTTAGGGTGTACTTCACGGATCTGATCGACTTTCGCGCCCAGGCAGCCGGTGACGATCACCTTGCCATTTTCAGTCAGCGCTTCACCAATCGCTTCCAGAGACTCCTGTACGGCGCTGTCGATAAAGCCACAGGTATTGACGATCACCATGTCGGCGTCGTCGTAGCTCGGTACGACGTCATAGCCTTCGGTACGCAGTTCAGTCAGGATTCGCTCCGAATCAACCAGGTTTTTCGGGCAGCCCAGGGAAACGAAGCCGATTTTCGGCTGGCGGGTTACATTGCTCATAGCTTAAAAATTGTTCAGTTATTGGAATGGTCAGGGCAGGGATTCTACAGAGATCCGGGCAAAAAATGTATCGCTATCTCATCGCCTGTGCGGGTAAGCGCGCCACGGGGTTTATAGCAAATATGTAAAGTATGTTAATACCGAGTGAATTATTGATCTCAGGCAGCACTTTGTTCAAAAAATGACCATACTATTAAGTTGCAGTATGGTTGGAAAGAGGAGGAACAAGGTATGGTCGTTGACAGACTAAGAACCGAGCTACTTAACAAGCTGATAAACGCCCGAATCGATCTCGCCGCTTATTTGCAGTTAAGAAAGGCGAAAGGCTATATGTCAGTCAGCGAAAGTGATCATCTGCGTGACAACTTTTTTGAACTGAATCGTGGGCTTCACGATAAATCACTGCTGCAAGGTCTGCATCTGGATCAGGAAGAATGGAATGCTTTACATCGTGCTGAAGGCGCACTGGCAGCCGCCGCAGTATGTCTCATGAGCGGACACCATGACTGTCCGACGTTTATCGCCGTCAACGCAGAGAAACTTGAAAACTGTCTGACAACATTGACGCTGAGTATCCAGAGCCTGAAAGCGCAATCACCGCTTGAACAGGTCTAAGTCAGGGGGAGGCGACTCCCCCTTTTCGTTAAGTTTTTGTAAAAATCAATCCGCGCTGTCCCTTGCTGACTACGCTTTAACGCAGGGTCATACAGGAGGCGGTATGCGTCGGACACTTTTCTCTGTTGCCTTATTGGCACTGTTTTCTCCCTTCGTGAATGCAGAAACCCCGGCGGTGAAGGTGGAGGTTTTGCAGACCAAACTTGATCACCCCTGGGCGCTGGCTTTTCTGCCGGATAATCGCGGTATGTTGATAACTCTCAGAGGCGGCCAGCTTCGTCACTGGCAGGCGGGTAAAGGGCTTTCCGATCCGATAACGGGCGTGCCGAAGGTCTGGGCGAACGGGCAGGGGGGATTACTGGATGTGGCGCTCGCGCCTGATTTTGAGCAGTCTCGCCGCGTCTGGCTCAGTTTTTCTGAGGCCGATCGCGAGGGGAAAGCCGGAACGGCGGTAGGCTTCGGGCGACTCAGCGATGACCTGAAGCATCTGGAGGAATTCCAGACCGTTTTTCGTCAGATGCCGAAACTCTCAACCGGTAATCATTTCGGCGGACGACTGGTTTTTGATGGCAAAGGCCATCTGTTTATCGGGCTTGGCGAAAATAATCAGCGCCCTACCGCACAGGATCTGGACAAGTTGCAGGGCAAAGTGGTGCGCCTGACCGACCAGGGGAGCGTGCCGCCGGATAATCCCTTTGTGAATCAGACCGGCGCGCGCCCTGAGATCTGGTCGTACGGCATACGTAACCCGCAGGGTATGGCGATAAACCCGTGGAGCGATGCGCTGTGGTTGAATGAGCATGGCCCGCGCGGCGGCGATGAAATCAATATCCCCGAAAAAGGTAAAAATTATGGCTGGCCGCTGGCAACCTGGGGCATCAACTACACGAGTTCTGCGACCTGATTTTCGCCTTCGACAGC
>OGYM01001660.1_pt1 | contig 15856 bp, 16 predicted proteins | sample 1576491 | NCBI WGS metagenome assembly OGYM01 (sample SAMEA3541515, study PRJEB24748) | human gut metagenome | biome: human gut; feature: human-associated habitat; material: faeces | place: China | collected 2012 | reverse complement strand
TAATTCCTACAATCAAAAGTGCAATAGCAATAATAATACATAAATACTTCATTTTTACCTCCTAAATCAAATGGAATGTTAAGTCTTTCTTAATTACTAAAAAATGCACAAACCAATCTAAAAACAAAAAAACAAATGAATACTAACAAAATGCCTAGAAAAATTTGACCCCACCAAGCCAAAGTACTAAAGAAGAATAAATATATAATTCCTGCCGGTAAGGAACAAATAGTTGTTACCCATATAAAAATTGCAGTTATTGTTTTAAAAATCTTTATAGCTATGCTAGTGTGAATTTCATCTCTTGCTCTTGCAAGAAGGCAAGAAATACCTAAAACGATAAGAAAAATAGCTATTATACAATAGATTATTTCTTTAATGTGGTTTGCTAAAAAGTTAATCATTGATTTTCCTCCTTGTTTTCTTGTAACTGTTGGTAACAGAATAAAGTTGCTCTACAATCAGATAAACTGTTATGAGCGTTATCTTCGCCCCAATCGTAGTTATAGTAATCAGCACAAGTGGTTAGTTTCTGCCACTTGTAGCAACCATAGTTTTCACTCCATTCACCGTACACTTCTGCGAAATCAAGCATAACATCAACTACTTCAGCTTTCTCATTTTCAATCCCAACAGAAGAAAGAAAATCTAAATCAAATTGCGTATTATAACCAACAATTTTATCTGCTGAATTGATAATGTTAATTAACTCCTGCTTAAACTCTAAAATACTTGGCTTATTTGATACCATTTCCGGAGTAATACCATTCACTGCCATTGCTTCATCCCATCGTGTAGTTAATAATGGTTTTACAAATTCGTCGAAAAGTGTATTCCCATTATTGTCTATGATTGATACTTGTAATAATTCATCAACTATTGGGTCAAGACCAGTAGTTTCTGTGTCAATTACAATATATCTGTTATCCATCTTAATTAAACCTCCTTTTTTAACTACTAGTTTTACCTGTTATTTTTCTTCCTTTTTCAATTTAAAAAAAATTGCTTTTTTAATTCTTTTGTACAGTTCAGAGTCTGGCAATATGTTATATTGCCTTCTAGCTAATGCTCGCTCTGAGCAAGGAAAGATAAGCCTTATATCAGACTTTCCATCAGCAACAACTCTTATATCATTAATAATAAGTTCGTTATCTAAAGTTACACTAGCAATAGCAATATACTTGCTATTATTAATAAATCTTATTCTTGTAGAAGTTATATCCATTATTTTTCTCCTTTATAAAATTTGAAGTGGTGGGTACTCTTGTATCCACCACTTTTAGGGATTAAATAACTTGTGCTTTAGTGCAAGTAATTATAAGCTTCAACAATCTGCGTAATATCATAATTGTTCTTAATATATTCTCTTACTAAATCATAAATATTAACAAGAGAAATGAACTTATTATAATTCTTGCTAGAAAAAGAAATATAAGTGCCATCAGAATTAATATTGATTTCGTTGATTGTTTCATCAAACTTAGAATAACATAATAATTTAGTTACTTCTTTTTTGGAGTAAAAGTTACAAATATAACTATCAACATGAGTTACACTAATAACTAATTCAATTAAGTTATCTTCAAGTGTATTTACTCTAGCTCTACCTGTATTTTCAACTTGTAACGTGGACAAATTGTCCACATCGTCCTCGTCTTCAACGCTATCAATATCTGAAATATTTGTTTCTGAGTTCTGTGTTTTTTCCTTTTCGGAAAAAATTTCCTCATTTTTAATGGTAGTATCACTTGATTTTGTAGAGGAATGTTCAACTTGTTCAGTAGATAAGTTGTCCTCGTTTTCAATAGGGTTAGTATCAAAATTCTTTTCTACTTTGTCTATAACTTTTTTACTACTAATAGAAGTATTACTTGACTTCTCTGAAGCTTGTTCAACTTGTTCTGTGGACAAATTGTCCACATTTTTAAGTTGAGGAGTACCAACAGAAGAAAAAACACCTTTTAAGATAGCTTCATAATCAGCAGGATTATCTTTGATTAACCTTGCTTTTTCCGTTGTAATTTTACAATCACTTGCGTGATTAATTAGATATGTAAATACATCACCTTGTTCCTTATCAGTGAGGTAGGAAAGTTCAACACCTGCGATTAGTGGAATACTACCACCATCTACTCTACTTAACAGTGGTTTAATAAGGTATGTTAATCGTATGTAACGATAAACTTTCTTTCTGCTCAAATTACTTTCGTTTGCAATTACTTTAATAGCACTATTAGTTGTTTTACTTAATAGTTCTTCTTTTCTTTTAAATGCAAATGCAAGTTCGGATGGCAAGTAATCATTATTTCTTTCTGTGTTAGTATCAATAATAATCAATTCTTTTTCGTCATCAGACAGATTATTTCTAATGATACATTTACAGGTTTTAAGTCCTGCTAATTCACAAGCTCTCTTTCTGTGCCGACCTGCTAGCAAGTCATACATATCTGAGTTATCTTTTGATTGTGTAACAACACAAGGGTCAAGCTGACCGTTGCGTTTGATACTGTCAACCAGTGTATTGATAGTATCCTCATGGATAATAAAAGGTTGTTCAGATATTTCTTTAATCTTATTTATAGGAATATCAACAATAGTATTATCATTCATACCATTGTTTGTAACATCATTATTTGTTATAGCAAAGTTAAGTGATTGCTTTTTAATATTCATTATTCATCACCAACTTTCTTTAGAATGTAGCCTACAACGGTCATATACTCAAGTCCAACTATTGAACGAGCAGAACTTACACAGGTTCGATTCATTCCGACGGCATTTTTAACTTCTGTACGGTATGATATTGTCTGTGGGATTACTAAATCACCATAACTTTCTTCAAGTGCAGATAAGACCTCTTTACTATGCTTAGTTGCTTTCTGATACATTGTAGGTAAAAAACCTAAAAGATATTTTGATACATCAGTATCTTTCTTAATGTTGACCAATGTTTGCAATGTTTTTTCAACTTGTGAATAAGAAAGAATATCTGTTTGGACCGGTATTAGCAATTTATCACAAGAAGCTAACGCATTAGTTACAAGCAAATCACTGGCAGGTGAACAGTCAAGAATGATAAAGTCATACTGGTTGAAGTATTCATCACTTAATGCTTCTTTTAGAATATTAGTACAATCGTTCTTACTAGCTAAATAAGAAGGAATACCCTTAAGTGTTTCTTCTTGTGCAGGAATGAAATCAAAGTTTTCAGAAGTGAAATGACGAACAAAATCATCGTGATTAATAAACATACCACCAATAGAATTAACAAGTAATTCTGCGATTGTAGGTTTTCTATCCGGCTCAAAGCCAAGCCATAAGCTACAATTAGCTTGATAGTCTAGGTCAATAACAAGCACTTTCTTGTTACACTTAGCAAGTCCACTTGCTATATTAACAACTGTTGTTGTTTTACCTACGCCACCCTTTTGGTTTGCTACTGCGATAATTGTTGTTTTTGTGTTCTGTTTCATTATTAATCTAATCCTTTCATCGTGGACAATTTGTCCAAGTTTATATATAAAAAACCGATTACTTAAATAAGTAATCGGTTCTAAATATCGTATTTAATTTTGTCTATATCGTATTTCAAAAACTTATCTAATTTACTAACATCAATATTTCTGTACTGTTCTTCAAGGTGAGTGTATATGTCTAAAGTGAGTTGAACACTCGAATGACCCATAAGTTTTGATGCAGTTAGTGGGTCAATACCACTTAAAAATAGCAATGTACAATACATATGTCGAAGTTGATGTGCATTAAATTTATCAATTACTTTGGGTATGCCTTTAGGGTCAAACTTTGATGGTATGTCATTATTATGTAGTTCTTTATATTTTTCGCAATATGAAAAATAATTAATATCATTTTGATATGTATTCCAATATCTACTCCATGTAGATGGAGATTGTAGCCCTCCATTTTGTTGAGGGCAAACTAAATAGGATTTAGCATTTAATTTTGCTTTTTGAAGATAATCTATAATAACACTAGGTAATGGAACAAATCTTGTTTTACCGTTTTTAGTTCCTTCAGTAATATCAAATTTGTTGGTGTCAATTTGTTGAACACTTTTATTAACATAAATGCCCTTACGCTGATAAATATCTTCAATATGAATATCGTCCCAATTTAAAGCTAACAATTCACCTTTGCGAAGTCCTGCAAATAACATAATCATAGCACCAGTTTGCATTCTGTTTTCAACCTTAAGTACTAATTCATACTGTTCCATAGAAATGGCTTTAACATTTTTCTTAGGTGCGTTTTTGGGTATTCGCTTTTTTGCATTTCGTGCTGGATTTAGCATTATTAATTCTCTATCAATAGCTGACTCGAAAATGTTATAAGAAATATTGGCAGTTTGAGAAAGAGTTTTCTTGCTTGATGGTTTATGTGTGTGTGGATTTTCATAAGCTAGTGAATACATCATATCATCAACCATTGGAGGTTTAATATCTACTAATTTTATTAATCCTATATAATGATTGATTCTGTTGATACAATACTCAAGAGATTTTCCATATTTATAAGTAACACCAATTCTTGCTCTTTGTAACCACTCGTTTGCGAATTCTGAAAACAACATATCTTTATTCATAAATAATCACCAAATGGAGATTATATCATAAAATACTAATTATTACAATCTAAGACCCTACGAACCAGTAGGTCGGGGGTTCGAGTCCCTTTCAGCGCGCCATGCCTTGGAAACTTAGTTTCCAAGGCTTTTTTCTTTTGTTTTTTATTTTTTAATTTTGAATGTAGAAAAAGGATTGCCTGTTTCACAAATTAGGGTTTTTCAATTTTGTTTGTGGGTAAAGGAAAATTTGTAGTAAGAATATATACCATAAAATCATATGAAACTATGACTCACAGGTGTAGGGGACATCATTGATGTCCCGTTTGAAAATTAACCTTTCTATTTGTATTTTGTCCTTTGTAGATATTATAAATTTATAGTCTGCAAACAGGACAAAAATCCCATAGGTATCACACTTTCATTACGGGCGAACACTGTTCGCCCCTACGACTGTGAGCCAAAATTTTGTTATAATTCACACCCACAAACCCAAATTTATCTAACTAAACTTACACATAAGCAAAATAAAAAACATATAAATTATATTAAACCGGATATATAATAAAAGATTTATCTTTACAATTTAAATAGAATAAAAACTTATATAAAACAACAACAGCACAACTTTCGTTGTGCTGCTGCTGTGTATTTTTGATAGTGAGGTATAGAAAAAATACTACATTCATCAAAAAAACATTAACATTTAACATTTTCACTTGAGGGGGAGTCAGGAATCCCACAAGTAGTTATATTATAATCCTATTTTTTTAATAAGTCAACTACCAGAGACTATTATATAGGAAATTCACTATATTAAATTGCTATAACAAACAAGGCTTTCACTACAATGTAATGAAAGCCATAATTTATATATTTAGAAATTAATCTTTCTTGCCAAACTTACGGAAACGAGCATATCTTGTATCAATAAGTTTATCTGTGTCAACAGCCATATTTTTCTCAAATGTTCTGGCAACTAACATTTTTAGTCCCTCAAACATTTTTCTATCATCACTATCAACAGGTTCACGAATAATTCTTTCAATAACACCAAGGTCAAACAAATCGTGGGAAGTTAACTTTAAGCAGTTAGATGCCTCAGGTGCTTTTGTGCTATCCTTCCATAGGATTGATGCACAACCCTCAGGTGAAATTACTGAATAAATACTATCTTCAAGCATCCAAACTTCATCAGCAACTGCCAGTGCCAAAGCACCACCTGAACCACCCTCACCGATAATAATGGAAAGCACAGGTGTCTTTAGTGTCATCATTTCCATAAGGTTCTCAGCAATAGCAAGACCTTGACCTCTTTCCTCAGCACCGATACCGGGATAAGCACCACTGGTATCAACTAAGCAAAATACAGGTCTGTGGAACTTTTCAGCCTGTTTCATAAGTCTTAATGCTTTTCTGTAACCCTCTGGGTTAGCAGAACCAAAGTTACGGTTCATTCTTTCCTTAGTATTTCTACCTTTTTCAATACCGATAACTGTGATAGGCTGGTCATAAAGCATTGCTAAACCACCAACAATAGCCTTATCATCACCAAATCTTCTGTCACCATGCATTTCAATAAATGATGAACCGAACATTTTGTTAATATAATCAACGGCAGTTAATCTCTTAGAGTCTCTGGCTGCCATTACCTTATCATAAGCATTCATTATTCTTGAACCTCCTTGTTAGGATTGTGAATAGAAAGAAGATAAGCAAGAGTTTTCTTCATATCTTTTCTCTGTACAACAGAATCTACAAAACCTTTTTCAAGTAAGAATTCTGATCTTTGGAAACCCTTAGGAAGTTTAGTGTGGGTTGTTTGTTCAACAACTCTCTGTCCTGCAAATCCAACAAGAGCCTTTGGCTCAGCAAGGATAATGTCACCCTCCATAGCAAATGAAGCAGTAACACCACCTGTTGTTGGGTCAGTTAGAACAGTAATATATAGAAGCCCTGCATCACTGTGACGCTTTACTGCACCGGAAGTCTTTGCCATCTGCATTAGCGACAACACACCTTCCTGCATTCTTGCACCACCTGAAACTGTGAAAATAACAATAGGTAGTCTATTGTCTGTAGCATACTCAATAGCTCTTGTAATCTTTTCACCGGTAACAGTACCCATAGAACCCATCATAAAGTCTGATGACATAACACAAATCGCAGTATCATTGCCACCGATTTTACAAGTACCTGTGATTACATTTTCTTTTTCATTACTTTTTTCTTTAGCAATTCTTAGTTTTTCTTTGTAGTTAGGGAAATTAAGAATATCTGTACTTTCCATATCCTTATCCATTTCAACGAAAGTACCCTTGTCGGCAACAATCTTAATTCTTTCCCTAGCAGTCATTCTAAAGTGATGATTACATTTACTGCAAACACTAAGGTTTTCTTTCAAATCACTTGCCAAAAGCATATTGTTACAAGCAGGACACTTTACCCACATTGAATCAGGAACAAATGGCACTGAGTTATTTGATTGGTTAGAACCCTCAAGTTCATTCTTTGGTTTTAAAAAAGTAAATAAATCCAACATAATCACCCATTTCGTAAATTATTCGTAAAAACTATATAAGCACATTATAACACGATTTTCACTTTGATACAATTACTTTTTTCTTCTCTTCTCAAATTCTTCAATAAAATCAGTTGTATAAGAACCATCAATAAATTCTTTAGCAGAAAGAATTTCAATCTGTAGGTTTCTGTTGTTGTCAATACCACTGATTGAAAGTTCAGAAAGTGCCATCTTCATCTTTCTGATAGCAAGATCACGAGTTCTGCCTTGAACAATAACCTTACCTACCATACTGTCATAGAATGGTGGAATAACATAATCCTGATAAATAGCAGTATCAAAACGAACAAATGAACCACCCGGAATATGTAGCTTTGTAATCTTACCACAAGATGGTCGGAAGTCCTTGTCAGGATTTTCAGCATTAATTCTACATTCAATGGCGTGACCATGGAAGAATATCTGATCCTGAGTTTTATCAAGCTTACAACCGGCAGCAACTCTAATCTGCCACTGTACTAAGTCAAGACCTGTTACCATTTCTGTAACACCGTGTTCAACCTGTAAACGAGTATTCATTTCCATAAAGTAGAAGTTCTTGTCCTTATCAAGTAGAAATTCTACTGTACCGACTGAATTGTAGTTTACTGCCTTAGCAGCCTTAGTAGCAGCATCCATCATTTTTGCTCTGATTTCAGGAGTAATTGATGGGCTAGGACTTTCTTCAATTAACTTTTGGTTCTTTCTCTGAACAGAACATTCTCTTTCACCAAGGCATAGAACATTGCCATGCTTATCACAAAGCAACTGCATTTCAATATGCTTAACCGGTTTTAGGAATTTTTCTATATAGCAACCACTGTCACCAAATGCACTTTTAGCTTCACTTGATGCACTTCTGAAAGCATTTAGGAAATCCTCTTCTTTTTCAACAAGACGGATACCTCTACCACCACCACCGGAACGAGCTTTAATAAGAATTGGGTAGCCAATCTTACCGGCAGCTGCTTTAGCTTCATTCTCATCTTCAATAACTTCTGTACCGGGAGTAACAGGTACACCGGCTTTTTGCATTGTTTTTCTTGCTTTATCCTTGTCACCAAGGTCCTCAATCATTTGAGAAGATGGACCAATGAAAGTAATGTTACACTTTTCACAAAGAGAAACAAACTTTGCATTTTCAGAAAGAAGTCCGTATCCCGGGTGAATAGCCTGAGCACCGGAAGAAACAGCTATTGTTAAAATATTAAGCATATTTAAGTAACTATCCCCTACCTGAGCAGGACCAACACAATAGGCCTCATCAGCTAATGATACATGAAGGGCATCCTTATCAGCTTCACTATAAATAGCAACTGTGCTGATACCCATTTCTCTACAAGCTCTGATAATTCTTACTGCAATTTCACCACGGTTTGCAATTAAAATTTTTGAAAACATTTTTAAATCTCCAATCCTCTAGGAGTTTTACTTTACAGCAAATGACATTTCTGCCTGAACATGAAGTTTGCCGTTTACATAACCCTTTGTACTAATAAAATAGAATGGTGTTCTTACTCTTGTAACTGTAGCAACAGTTTCCAATGTGTCACCGGGTAGAACAGGTTTCTTAAACTTAACACCATCTAACTTTGTAAAGTAAGGTGTGCCACCTTTTACCTTATCAGCAAGAAGTACACAACTGGCCTGTCCCATCATTTCACAAAGAATAACACCGGGAACAACAGGGTTACCCGGGAAGTGACCTTTTAAGAAAAATTCGTCACCTTTAATTGTATAATAACCTTTTGCCTCATTTTCACCTGTTAATTCTGCTCTTTCAACAAGTAGCATATTATCTCTATGAGGTAAAATCTGCTTAATTTCTTCTTGATTCATTTTAAATTACCTTTCTTTAGTTGTAATTTATTTTTACATATTAATGCATAATGGGGCGAACAATGTTCGCCCATACAAATTTTTTATGTAAAATTATTCAATAACGAAAAGTGGCTGACCGTATTCGATAATGTCACCATCTTTAACAAGGATTTCCTTAATAGTGCCATCTTCTTCTGCCTGAATTTCGTTCATTAGCTTCATAGCTTCAATGATACAAACTGTATCACCCTTTTTAACTGTCTTACCAACGGTTACATATGGTTCAGCTTCAGGAGATGCTGCCTTATAGAAAACACCAACCATAGGTGCTTTAATTGTTTTGCCTGTAGGCTGAGGAGCAGTTGTAGGTGCAGGAGCCGGAGCAGACTGCTGTACAGGTGCAGTTTCTACTACAGGAGCTTGTACAGGAGCAGGTGCAACAGTAGGTGTTGGGGCAGTAGCATTAAAAGCTACTGCAGGAGCAACAGGCTTATTCTTTTCAATACGAATTCTTCTGCCCTTTTTTGTTTCTATTTCAAGAACACTTAAATCGTTCTTATTAGCAAGTTCAATTAATCTTTTAACATCATCAAGGTCATACTTCTTTAGTTTAAAAACTTCCATCTTAGTCCTCCATAAACTTCTTGAAGATTAGGCAAGCATTGTGACCACCAAAGCCAAGGTTAGTAGATGCTGCAACATTTACATCTCTCTTAACTGCCTTGTTAGGTGTGTAGTTAAGGTCACATTCTTCATCTTTTTCTGTGTAGCCGATTGTTGGTGGGATAATGCCATTCTTTAGAGCAAGTGTACAAACAATAGCTTCTAATGCACCGGTAGCACCAAATAGGTGACCTGTCATTGACTTTGTTGAAGAAACATTTACTCTGTAAGCATTTTCACCAAGAGCCTTCTTGATAGCCTTTGTTTCTGTTACATCATTTAGGTGAGTTGATGTACCGTGAGCATTCCAGTACCATTCTTCATCACCTGTAACATTAGCTTCTTTCATAGCTACCTTAATTGCCTTTGCAGGAGTTTCAGCAGTTGCATCAGGAGCAGTAATGTGGTGAGCATCACAAGTGTTACCATAACCGGCAATTTCAGCATAAATCTTAGCACCACGAGCCTTAGCGTGTTCATATTCTTCAAGAATCATACAAGCGCCACCTTCGCCCATAACAAAGCCATCACGGTTCTTGTCAAATGGGATAGATGCATTCTTAGGGTCATTTCTTGTTGTAAGTGCCTTACAGTTTTGGAAACCGGCAATTGATAGTGGAGAAACTGCAGCTTCTGCACCACCTGTTATAATTGCATCACAGTAGCCATCTCTGATAGCATGGAAAGCTTCACCGATTGAGTTTGCACCTGTTGCACAAGCAGTTACGATTGGTACACAAGGACCTTTTGCCTTGAACTTAATAGCGATTGTACCTGAGGCCATATTAGCAATCATCATTGGAATAAAGAATGGGCTAACCTTTCTTGCACCAAACTTTTCCATATTGATAGAGTTCTTATAGAAACTATCAAGGCCACCGATACCGGCACCTACATAAACACCAAAGTTATCTTCTTCAATCTTGCCTAGGATGTCACTGTCTTCTACAGCTTCAGTTGCTGCTGCAACTGCATACTGTGTATATAAATCGTTCTTTCTTAAATCTTTCTTTTCAAAATACTTTGTTGGTTCGAAATTTTTAACTAAACCGGCAATCTTAACCTTTAGACCTTCTGTACTAAAGCGTTCTTCAGGAATAAAGTCAATACCTGAAACACCGTTTACAAGGTTGTCCCAAGTTGTCTTCATATCATTACCTACCGGAGTCACTGCTCCAATACCAGTTACTACTACTCTTCTCATATTAGCTACCTTTCTTCGTAAATTTAAGGCAAATTACATTGCCATACCACCGTCAACTCTTAGAACTTCACCTGTAATATATGAAGCATCATCAGAAGCTAGGAAACAAATTGCATTTGCAACATCTTCAGGAGAACCGGCTCTCTTCATTGGGATACCACTTGAAATCATATCCTTTGCCTTATCAGAAAGCTGATCTGTCATATCTGTGGCAATATAACCAGGAGCGATAGCATTAACTGTAACATTTCTGCCACCAAGTTCCTTTGCAACTGACTTTGTTAGACCGATGATACCGGCCTTTGATGCTGAATAGTTAGCCTGACCTGCATTACCCATAATACCAACAACTGATGCAAGAGAAATAATTCTACCACTTCTCTGCTTCATAAAGTGCTTATAAGTTGCTTTCATCATATTGTAAGTACCCTTTAGGTTAACATTGATAACTGCATCAAAATCAGCTTCTGTCATCTTAACCATAAGCATATCACGAACAATACCGGCATTATTAACCAGAATATCAAGACCACCAAAGTCCTTAATAACTGCATTAACAGTTTCCTGTGCTGATTCAAAGTTTGAAACATCACTCTTATAGAACTTTGCCTTTGCTCCCATTTCTTCTAGTTCTTTAATAGCAGGAGCTGCCTTTTCTTCGTCACAAATATCAGTAATAATAATTGTTGCACCTTCACTTGCTAACTTCTTACAAGTAGCAAAACCGATACCTCTTGAACCACCTGTTACAAGAGCAATCTTACCTTCTAACTTCATATACTTCTCCTTTTTCTTACACATTTAGTGCATCTAAATCTTCTTTATTTTCAACCTTAATTGCAGTAACATTTCTGTCAATTTTCTTAATTAGACCTGTTAGAGTCTTGCCAACACCAACTTCAATAAATGTGTCAACACCATTTGCAATTAAATTCTCTACTGTTTTCTGCCACTTTACAGGGTTCTTACACTGATTAGTAATAAGTGACTTATAATCCCCACTATATTCTTCTGCTGTATAGTTTGCATAAAGTGGAATAGTTGGTTCATTTAGTGTCATATCTGCTAAATATTCACCAAGACCAACAGCTGCCTTAGCCATATAAGGTGAGTGGAATGCACCACTTACTGCTAAAGGTACTGCTCTACCTTTTTCACTTTTAATCTTTTCACAAAAAGCTTCAAGGTTATCTTTGTTCATAGCAACAACTGTCTGTGCAGGTGAGTTGTAGTTAACAGGCCAACATTCATCAAATTCAGAAGCAATTTCTTCAATTCTTTCAGGTGTTAGCTTCATAACTGCAACCATAGCACCGGGAGTTTCATTTGCTGCTTTATCCATTAATTCTGCTCTCTTACAAACAAGTTTGAAAGCATCTTCGTAACTCATAATTCCACTAAAGCCAAGTGCTGCAATTTCACCTAATGAGAAACCTGCAACATAATCAATCTTAATGCCTTTTTCCTTAACTGCCTCAGCAGCAGCAAGATCGGCAGTAAAAACTGTAGGCTGAGTGTTTACTGTAACAGAAAGTTCTTCCTTTGTACCGTTAAAGCACTGATTGCTTGTACCCTCTCTGATAGAGTCAGCCATATCATAAACTGCCTTAGCAGCAGGAGAACAATCATATAATTCTTTACCCATACCGGGATACTGTGCACCCTGACCTGAGAATACTAATGCTATTTTACCCATTGTGTAGCTCCCTTTAGTGTTTCCTCAGCTTGAGTAAACATTTCTTCAATAATTTCCTTAGCAGGTTGTTCTTTCTTAACCATAGCAGCAACCTGACCGGCTAGTACAGTACCGTTCTTTACATCACCTTCACGAGCTGCAAGTCTTAGCTTACCTGTACCCATACTTTCAAGCTTTTCATCATCACAATTTGTACGGTCATATTCACAAGCCTGATATTCCTTAGTAAAGCTATTTCTGATTGAACGAACAGGATGACCCAGACGCTTACCTGTAACAACAGTGTCAATATCCTTAGCCTTTAGGACCTTTTCTTTATATTCATGAGCGATAGTACATTCATCACATACTAAGAATCTTGTACCAACCTGTACACCCTTAGCACCTAACATAAATGCAGCAGCAATCTGTCTGCCGTCAGCAATACCACCGGCTGCAATAACCGGAATATTAACTGCATCTACAACCTGAGGTACAAGAGCCATTGTAGTTAAATCACCAACATGACCACCACTTTCGCCACCTTCGGCAATGACTGCAAAAGCACCACGCTTTTCAACCATTCTTGCAAGTGCAACAGAAGCAACTACAGGGATAACCTTAATACCTGCTTCAGTCCACATTGGCATATATTTTGTAGGAGTACCGGCACCTGTTGTAACAACCTTTACTCCTTCTTCAACAACAACCTTTGCTACTTCATCAACGAATGGTGACATCATCATAATGTTTACACCGAAAGGTTTGTCAGTCATTTCTTTACATTTCTTAATTTCTGCACGAAGTTGTTCTCCGTTAGAATTCATAGCAGCGATAATACCAAGGCCACCGGCATTTGAAACACCGGAAGCTAAAGAAGCATCAGCAACCCAAGCCATACCGCCTTGAAAAATAGGGTATTGAATACCTAATTCTTTATTAATAACAGTATCAATCATTATGTACCTCCAATTTACGCAACCTAGAAAATAGGTAGTTTTAGTAGATAAACCTTTTTGCAAAATTGCAAAAGGGCACAATTCTCCAATCTTTGTTATTGTACTATAAAAAAGCCTTATTGTCAATGAACTGCGCCCTTGTTTTTCCTCTTATAGTTCATAATTAAAAGGTTTTTATAACTTAAAATTTTGTGTATTATTAATCATAATTATATGTTTTTGTCTATTAATTAACCGTTTTCGCATATACTTTATTTTAAAAAACTGTTTTCACACTCAACTAAAGCTAACTGCAAAAATCTTCCAAACATTTTCTCAGAGAAGTATCTCCATTAACCTCTATTCCCTCTTTTAATTTATCTTGGTCATCATAAGGCAAAGAACTAACAAGAGTATCTGTTTTTATCATTGGGGATTTTTCATTTTTCTTAAAAACCGAAACATAACCTTTGTAATTTTTCACATAATAAATTTCTGATGCAGTAGCCTTTTGCTGACTTAAAGTTTGAGCAAATTCTTCCTCCTTAAGTTCAAAATTTGCTGACACAAAAACCGATGCAAAGAGAATACATCCGGTTAGGATAATAGCTACATATTCCTTCATATGTTCAACTTCCTTTCACATAATTAGAAAAATATTCCTTCAAGGAATTATTTTTTCATAAAAATATACGAATATTCATATATTAAAAGATTTTTTTTGCACATATAAAGAAAAAGTAAAAAATAGGTTTATTTTTGTATGATAATATGGTACAATGTAATCTGTTATGTTTTACATATATATTGAAAAATTATAATGTAGATAAAGTACATAATAAAATTACAAATAAAACAGAATATTGCCTTAAAAAGGAGGTGGTCGGTTTGAGAGAAACTGATATCAGTAAGATGAGTACTAAGAAACCTTCTGGTAGAAGTGAAATCGAACACGACAAAAAAGGAACTAGTAAAGTAGTATTTTCAGGTATTGGAAAAGCTATATTCACCATTTTTATGGTTTTCGTATGTGCTATTGTTGCTGTAGGTATCAGCCTAGGGGTATATATTTTTGGCATTGCCTCTGAACCAACAGGCATTGACCTGGTTGCTGCAAGTCTAAACCTAACCAGCCACATTTATGTACAAAACGATGATGGTGAGTTTAAGGAATATCAATCCATTTACGACACAGAAAACAGAGTATGGGTTGACTTTAAGGACATTCCTCAGCATATGAAAGATGCTATGGTTGCAATCGAGGACAAGCGTTTCTATGAACACCATGGTGTTGACTGGCAGAGAACTGCCGGTGCTATGCTTTCCCTATCTTCCGGTTCAAGTAGCTATGGTGGTTCAACAATCACTCAGCAGTTAATCAAGAACCTTACTGATGACAATCAGGTTTCACTAAATCGTAAGATTAGAGAAATCTTCAGAGCTTTGAATGTTGAAAAGGAATACACTAAGGACCAGATTCTTGAGGCCTACCTAAATGTTGTAAACTTCGGTAACAACTGTCAAGGCGTTCAGGCTGCATCTCAGCTTTATTTTGGTCAAGATATTCAGAAGTGTTCTATTGCTCAGTGTGCTGCTATTGCTGGTATCACACAGAACCCTAGCCAATGGAACCCACTTATCTACCCTGAAAACAACAAGAAGCGTAGAGAAATTGTTATCAAGGAAATGTACAACCAAGGTAAGATAACAAAAAAAGAATATGAAGACGCAATGAAAGAATCCAAGAATATGAAGTTCGTCGGATATAACCAGAAGAAAGAAAAAGAAGAAATCTATGTTCAGAACTGGTATATTGAAGAACTTATGAATGACCTTAAGAAGGATTTAGCGAAGCAGAATGATATTTCTGAAGAGGCTGCACAAAGAATGATCTCAACACAAGGCCTAAAGATTTATTGTGCTATGGATGCTAAGATGCAGAACTATATCGAAAAGGTTGGTAGAAGTGTTAACACAGAAAATGATGTTGCAGGACTACAGACTGCTATGACTCTTATGGAATATGATGGTAGAGTTGTTGCTACTACCGGTTCTTCCCTAAAGAAAACAAGTAATAATCTTTTTGACAGAGCTACATCTGCTGCACTACAGCCCGGTTCTTCTATTAAGCCGGTAGTTGTTTATCCTTATGCTATTGAACACAATGTTCTAACTTATGGTTCACTGGTAGAAGACGAACCACTAGATGACTATAAGGTTGGTACAGACGGATATGCCGAGGCAGGTCCTACCAACTGGTATTACGGTTACAAAGGTACAATGTCACTTCCGGATGCTATCGAAATTTCTTCAAACGCAACAGCTGCTCAGGTTATGGACAAAATCACACCTGCTGCTGCATATAAACAGGTTACTCAGCTAATGGGCTTTACTCACCTTGATGAACAAG
>OGYM01001649.1_pt1 | contig 15916 bp, 18 predicted proteins | sample 1576491 | NCBI WGS metagenome assembly OGYM01 (sample SAMEA3541515, study PRJEB24748) | human gut metagenome | biome: human gut; feature: human-associated habitat; material: faeces | place: China | collected 2012 | reverse complement strand
GGCAAGGGGCGAATCAGAGCCGGGACGCTCCCGGTTTCGCTGACCATGTACTTTTTCGGTAATGGCAACAACTGCTGCTCATGGATTATTCTTCTTATAGTTATCCTTGCTTGTTGTGGCGGTAACGAGTCTTCTAACGGTTGTGGCTGCGGCTGCTAAAAATTAAGTATAAAAATAACCCCCTCAATTGCGAGGGGGTTAAATTCTGTTTGTCTATAAAACTATAATGCGATTATGCACTGTATGCAGACCATGAATCGTGGTTATTGTTTCCCTGAACAGGAGAAGTCTGGATTGAAGTAAATCCTGCCTCCGCAATGTTCTTAAGTTCTGCTTTAATGTCGGTATATTTCCAGTCAAAGCAATGGAGAATAACACCGTAATAAAATTACACATACGACAAAATAAGCAAAAACCTCTTATTTGCGTATAAAATACATTTTAACGCTTTTATCATAACAAAAATGTATTAAATTGGCAACCTGATTATTGCACAATAAGCGCAAAATGTTTTTGATTATTTTGCCAAATTAAAGCTGCTTGCACTTTGCTTTTGCTAAAATTTTATATATTTAATCTTAAAATAAGCAAATATTTACGCAAATTATTTGTTTGTTTTGTTGAGCAAGTATTTACAGATTTATAAAAACATTAATTTTATTTTGTCAATATATGTGTATTGAAATTTACCGATTTTGTAGTAAAATATCTTTATAGGATGTGATAATATGAAAATAGGTCTTGTAGTTGAGGGTGGTGCGTCACGCACATTTTACTCCTGCGGCGTAATGGACGAAATGCTGAGAGAAAACATATATGCCGACTATGTAATCGGAACTTCGGGTCCCTCCTACTATTAAAATTACGCCAGTATGAAAGTTGCACAGATCAAATCAGCTCCTCAGTTCGAATCCCGGGACTGGAGACAATATGGCATCCAAACATACGGAGATACCAACGACTTTCCCCAGACAGTCAGCGAGATTGTTCAGGCTTCAAAGACCGGCAATGCCTGCTTGAGCATATACAATGACTTCGTATACGGTCACGGATTCAAAGATCCCGGCATCTACAAATTACGGGTCAACAAAGAAGGGGAGAAGCTCGATAAGATCCTCCGCATGGTCTGCAAAGACTTCACGTTATGGCATGGGTTCGCCATCCATGTTAACTACAATATGAACTTCCGCGTCAGCTCTATCCACCACATTCCGTTCGAGTCTCTCCGACTTGCGAAGGCAGACGATGATGGATTCATTGGCCGGACGGCATATCATCCTGACTGGGGTCACCGAGACAAGACGAGGTCCCGGTGGTCCCCGTCCGACATTGAGTGGTTTCACCTCTTCAACCCGGATCCGGAGGTTATCCTGAACCAGGTAGAAGAAGCTGGCGGATGGGACAACTACAATGGCCAGATCCTCTACTTTTCCGGAGACTCTGAAGGCAGTCCCTCTTACCCGGTCCCCATCTTCATCGCTGAGATGACAGACATGAGAACTGAGGAAGCACTTGCCAATGTAGCCGGTAGAAACGCATGCTCCAACTTCTTGTCAGCTGGGATCTTGGTAGACATCAAGGACGAGACTCAAGATCAGTCCCAAGTCAATGAGACCCAGAAAGAGCTCAACAAGTTTCAAGGAGACGAGAACACTTCTCAACTGTGGTACATACAGTGCAAGTCCAAAGATGAGGTGCCCCAGTTCATAAGGTTCTCCGGGGAGAACTATGACAAAGCATTCGAAGTAACGCAGAGAGTCATCCCGGAGAACATTGGTCAAGCCTTCAAGCAGCCTCCCATTCTTCGAGCTGTTGACGTGGGGGCTAACTTTGGGGCTGATCTCATGACCAATGCCTACAAGTACTACAACTCTGTTACAGTCCGGGAGCGTCAGCAGCTGGAGGAGACTTTCGTATCGATCTTTGAGTACTGGTGGGCTCCTTTGGAAAATCCCGACTTCGCTATTCAGTCTCTCACTTACAATGCCGGCGAGTCTATAGCAGACAGAATTGGCAAGGACAACATGACTCAGGTACTGGAGATTATCCGGGACCAGATGCTCTCCACTGTTCAGAAGAGAAACATGCTCAAGCTCATCTATGGGCTTTATGACGAGGAGATTATAAAACTCATGCCCGATGATACTCAACTCTAACGACCTTCGGAATGTTCGGCCGATAGCCGAGAACATCAACGATCCGGCCAGACTGGAGCCATACATCCGGGAGGCTGAGACCCTCAGATTGGTGGATGCCATAGGAGCCAACCTCTACAGATGGCTCGACGAGACAGACTTTTCCGGCCCCGGTCCTTTCCAATACGGGGACGTAACCATTACAAAAGATCAGTACACTGCCGCCATGGAAGGCGGGTATTATGATGGTGGCTGTTCCGGGGATGGTCGAAGCGAAGGACTCAAGATCGCCATTGCATACATTGCGTATTCCCGATTCATCGTCAACAATCCAATCAACCCCACTGCCTTCGGGGTGAGGTACAAAGATGGCGAATTCAGCACTCGAGTAGAAGACAACATCATCATCCGTAGCTCGAACGAAGCACGGAACATCGGGGAAGCCTACCTCGAGAAGGCTATAAATCACCTTAAAGCTCTGCGGTTACTGACTCCGTGTACTGAATACAAGGAGTCCCCGTCTCGTAAAATGATTATAGGACGTAATAAATTATAAGTTTAACAGATATGGAGGAGGAAGTCATGAGAGCGGGAAAATGGATATGCGGGAGCATTGTAGGGTTTTGGGGGCTTTTAGCTCCGGTCCAGGTCCTTATCCTCTGTGTCTGTATTGCCATTATCGTCGACTTCATAACTGGAAATATTGCTGACTACAAGCGCCACAAACGAGCCCATCAGAAATATGTGTTCAAAAGCGAGAAAATGTGGGACACGTGTTGGAAGTTGGGGCTCAGCATTATCGGTATTGGCATGGCCTACATGCTTGACGTGCATGTCCTCCCGAACTTGGGGGGTCTCAACCTTGCCAACTTCTTCGCTGCTTTTGTGGTCGGGACTGAGTTTTGGAGCTTTCTGGAGAACTCCGCAATCATTTCGAATCATCCCATATTCCGGGCTCTCCGGTCATACATGGAGAGATCGGTCAGCAAGAAAACTCAAATAGACTTTGAATGCCATGAAGACAAGTAAGTATTTTAAGCCCGAGGAATTCGAGCGATGCAATCCGTCCTGCTCCATTGAAGACATGGACCAGGATTTTCTTGATCTACTGGATGACCTCCGTGAAAAGGCAGGCATCCCCCTCGTCCTCAATTGTGCTTATCGTTCCAAAGAACACGATAAGGCCAAAGGACGGTCCGGCAACAGTGCTCACACAGAAGGTTTGGCAGTGGACATCCGGTGTGCCTCGGGCCCCAATCGGATGAAGATCCTCCGGGCAGCCATTGCATTGCGGATCCGGAGGATAGGCATCGACGGGAATTTTATCCACGTAGATGCTTCTAAAACCCTCCCGCAGGACACGATATGGACTTACTAAAGAGAGTACTCTGCACAATAGTTCTTATAGGTATAGGCTTTATAATCGGGCGTAAAACAGTCGAGGAAAAGACCGTTATAAAGTACGTCGATTTACCCCCAATTCAGGGGGAGGTCAAAGTCCCGGATTTGGTTCCAAAATGGGAGGGTTTTAGGAATCCAATCAAATTGATATATATCTATAAGGGCCAGGAGGAAAAGGTTCCCCAAACACCCCCAGAAATCACAAATAGTGGGGGTTTTGGGGAGGACCAAAAAGAGGTGGACACTCTGGAGAGCGTAAAAAGGACAATATTGGACTGGAATACGACCAGGAAATACGCTGGAACATTCTTCAAAGATCCCAAAATTGGCCAATTTGACTGGGAGGCTACAGTCCAATACAACACTCTCCAGCATCTTACGTACAAGTATATCCCCGTTCGAAAACAAATCAAAGAAACGAGGTCCCCGAAATGGTCCCCCTTTCTGAGAGCTTCAGCTAACTCATTCGGGCAGGTTGGGGCTGGGGGAGGCATATATTACAGGAATTTCGGAGTAGATATATCCTATATGCGGGACTTCGAGCTGACCCGATCGGGGTATGAGGTTGGCTTTAGCTGGAAATTTTAGGAAACTACTCCGTCCCGGGCTTAGGGGAGCCCGGGTTTTTTGTGTCCCCCAAGCCGGGGATATTGGCCCCCGTGGCAGGGACCAGCAGTAAACAATGAGAAACAATAATAAACAATCATTGTTTCTCGATAATCGATTGAATATCAATGATTTAGGCCCTTGTAAACAATGTAAACAATAATATAGGAGGAAAACCTGAATAGGGAATATGTGTTCTAATATTGGATAATAGTGTTCTTAAAGAGGATAAGACCCCCTATAAAAAGGTTATATAGGAATTATTGTTTACATTGTTTCTCCGGGGGTGATTTTAGGGCCTAACCCATTGGGTATCAATCACTTAGGTGAGAAACAATGAAAAATTTATTGTTTCTCTGCTATTTTTCCAGCATTTTATCGTAGTATTTGCAGCAGAAGTATTATATTTGTGATACAAAAACAAACTACAATATGAAAACTATAGAAAACATCTTCGCTCAGGAAAAACGAATAATTGATGCCATCAACAAAGAAGGCCAGACTCTAATAAACACTACCTCTTTTGAAGAATGGGACAAATGGGACAACATCGAGGACCGGCTGGAACAGATCAGCAAAAGAAGACGTCGGGGGTTCAACATATCAAGAGCTCTCCGGAACCAGGAGTACGCTCGAATGGATTGCATCGCCGGGGTATACGACAAATTCTACAGATACAACAGAACAGACGACGGACAGGCATACGACAAGGCTTGGCGAGCTCAGAACCAAATCACTCAGAACGAGACAGTCACATTCCTCTATAATAATTAAAAATAGGGCCTCCGGGTCCCAACTTTTTTCTCATTTTTCAATCAAAAAATTTTTTACTTCAAAAAACTTTTCTTATATTTGGGATACAAACAAAAGGATAAGACAATGACAACTACAAATTACATTAATAGCAACGGTTTAGGACTTAAGGTTACCCAGCTTCCTTCGGGTACTTTCGACCTCTATTTCAGCAACGGGTTCACCTCCACCTGCTACACAGAAGAGGAGCTCCAGGACCTCATCCAACGAAAAGGCTTTCAACAAACAAAATAGAACACAATGAAAAGATACACACAAGCAGAGTTCGATGCATTCGAACGCGATGAAAAAGGCGTCAAATATTGCCCCACAGGCGACTATTCGCAGATCAAGAGTTTCGGTGATCAGTGCCGTTTCGGGGAACGGTGCATTTTCGGTAGGTGGTGCATTTTCGGGGAACGGTGCATTTTCGGTAGGTGGTGCATTTTCGGGGAGTGTTGCAACTTTGAGGCGTATTGCAGTTTTGGGAAACGGTGCAGCTTCGGTAGGTGGTGCATTTTCGGGGAGCAATGCAGCTTCGGGGATCGGTGCGATTTTGAGGGAATTGGCTCTGCCAAATCGGGTTATCCTTTCGCCGCGTGGATAGGGGCCGGGTCGCGCAAGGGCAGCAAAGCCTACTTCTTCAATCTCGAACAGGGTATTTACGTCCGCTGCGGGTGCTTTCTGGGTACCCTGCCCGAGTTTCGGGAGAAAGTTCGGGAAACACATGGCACGGACGGTCTGGCCGGCGAGTATCTGGCCATTGCGGACCTCGTGGAACGGAAATTCGCGGAATGACGCACGCATCGTTATTCAGCGGTATTGTTCCGCAGGTTGCGCTGCGGATATTCGAAACGATCGATAACCAAACGAGAGGCTCTTCTCGTCTGCATGGGCTTCAAGACTGGCGAAGCATACGTCTGCGGTAAGTATGGAATTAACGAATAGTAAAACATGGAAGAAAAATTCAACTGGGATCTCCCGGCAGATCCGGACCCCAAATCGGACAACTATTACAACGGAATCGTATCCAAGGAGCTGAAAGACCCCAGCAATGTGGGAGAGGTTCTCCTCGGAGTTATTCACAGAGAATCAGTTACCAATCAGTCGGATTTTGTCAATGAGGGAATTGAGACCATCCTTGACAGGTTAGGCATTAAAACCGACAAACCTCTCACAAGAAAGGAGAAGCTCCTGGCATTCATCGGATTTAAAGCTGGCTCAATGTGGGAGAAATTGGTGGAAGACCAAAGACAGTCAGAACCAGCTTCACCCAACCCTCTCGAGATGATATTGATGGGAATTCTCAAAACAAACGGAAAAAAATGCTGATTTTACCGCAGAAGTATTATATTTGTAGTGTAAACAAAAAAAACCTACATAACTATGAGAGCAGTAAAATCAGTACTTATCGTCACTCGAATGGGATACGTGGAGGGAGTCTTCACTTCTTTCAGAGCTTTGGCTAACTCCCAAGGAGCCACTCGAATCAATATTGAAGGCGAGTATGAGCCTTATACTGAGTCTGAACTGAAAGGCATTGCAGCTAACGGCCAGACATTTATCTACTTCGGCGAGAAATGCAGAATATCAGCAAGAACCTTAAACAGATAACCATGAAAAAGATTGAAAAATACGTAGTATTCAAGTATGAGGACGAGTTCGGATTCCACTACATGAAAATGGACAAGCTTCCCGGGGAGGGACCTACATACATGGAGCCCATCTCGTTCGAGAAGAAGATCAACCCCAACTGTACTCCGGGAGCCATCACTCAACAGCCGTTTTCAGAGGACGGAAAATCCGCCTATGTGCTCAGCTCAAAAATTGTCCCCGTGTCTGGTTGGTGGAACGACAAAGCCGAAGTCCGGGAATGGCAGGAAAGGACCCGGGTCTATAAGGCTCTCAAGGAGTTGAAGAGGAAAGGAGAGGACCTCAAGCTTGAGAAAGCCATTGAGCCTCTACGAGAAGTATATGCCCGGGTCAACCCCAGCAGGAGGAGCATATTTATTGCTCAGGTGGTCTACCTCCTCACCAAGTAAACATTTTTCATTAAAAAGATTGAAAAAATTTCAATATCAGGGGAAAATTGATTATATTTGGGATAAACAACATGGACAACACAATGACTATCAATCTCAGAGAATTAATTGAACAGAGAGGGCTCAGGCTTCAAGAAGTGGCAGAAATTCTGTTCCCCGATAACCGGTTCCCCCGAGCAGCTCTCAACCGGGTTCTCAACGGAAAAACCTTGTTGAATTCGGAGCAAATCTCCCGTTTAGCAGCTTGGCTCCGTGTATCTGTCGACGATCTCTACAAAGGAGCATGGAATTCCGAGTTTAAAGGAGAGACATGTATTCTGACAAACGGGAACTACAGAGCCGAGTTATCGGTCAAAACGGGAGAGACGAAGGTGTTCCACCTCGGGTCCCTGTTTCATGAAACTGTTCTCCATGACCCGGCTATACCTCTCAGCAAGTACATTGAACTTCTGAACACCATAATCAAAAATCATCAAGCCAATGAAAGTAGAAATTAAGTTCGAGGCAAACCTCGAAGAAACTCAGGATCTCGAAATGGTCCGCAAGATCTGTCAGGTCATAGGCGCAAATCCTGTTACCGTTAAGACGACTGACGTCGAGAAATCAGTCCCTGCACAGGACGTGAAGAAGCCAGCTCCGGCTCCGGCTCCAGTCCCCAAAAAGACTGAGGAGCCCGAACCCATGCCGATGGATGCGAACTCCTCTTTGGGTTCTGACCCCGCTGTCTCCATTCAGGACATCCGGACTCTCCTGGCAAGTAAGGTGGACAATCACCGCGAAGCTATCCGGGCAAAGCTCACTGAACTGGGAGCGAGGAATGTGACGGGACTGGATGTCCGAAACTACGACGCGTTCTACGAATTCCTCAAAAACCTTGCGTAATGGGAACCCCGAACCACTCATCTCGTAAGCACGCCATGCTTTCGGCATCAAAGGCAGACCGGTGGATCAACTGCACCCCCAGTGCCAGACTGGAGGAAAAAGTTGAGGAGACCGGTAAGCCTTCCAAGTATGCCGAAGAGGGTACTCTGGCTCACGAGATGGCAGAATGTTACCTCCGAGCGAGGTTCCGCATAACGCCTGTTGACGTTACGTCTGCTGAACTCAGGAAGCTGAAGAAGAGTGACCTTTACACTGAGGTCATGGATGAGCCCGTAATGGCTTATTGCCAGTACGTAACGGACCAATACACGGAAGCTCTGCGGAAAACCAAAGACGCTCTCATCCTCCTGGAGGAGCGACTGGACTTCTCGGCTTGGATCGAACAAGGGTTCGGCACTGGAGACGCTTGCATTATCGCTGACGGGGTCATGGAGATCATAGACCTCAAGTTTGGCACTGGCGTGCCGGTTTTCGCTGAGAACAATGCTCAGTTGATGCTGTATGCTCTCGGAGCCTTGTCCAAATTTGAAATGGTCTACGACATCAACATGGTGAAGTTGACTATAGTCCAGCCCCGCCAGGAGCGAATCTCGTCATGGGAGATTACCCCCGAAGACCTCTACAAATGGGGTGAGGAGGTAGTGAAACCCAAAGCAGCTCTTGCTTACTCCGGGGAGGGGGAACTCCAAGTCGGGCACTGGTGCAGGTGGTGTAAAGTCAAAGCTTTGTGTCGCAAGATGGCAGACCACAATCTGGACTTGGCCAAACACGAGTTCAAAGAGCCCGAACTCCTAACCACTGAGGAGCTCGCTCAGATTTTTGAGCAAGCCCCCATGCTTCAAGAATGGGTAAATGCTGTATCTGAGCACCTGCTCTCCAAAGCCATCTCAGGCGAGAAGATACCTGGGTATAAGGTAGTCGAAGGAAGGTCAATACGGAAATGGACTGATGAGAATGCAGTTCAGGAAGTTCTTACCGCATGCGACTACACCCCGGATCAGTTCCAAGTTGTAAAACTGGCCGGAATCCCGGCAATCGAGAAGCTCCTCAAAAAGGACTTCGATTCACTGGTCGGGGACCTCGTCATCAAAGCTCCTGGCAAACCCACTCTCGTCCCCGAGTCTGACAAGCGTCCGGCAATGGGAATTGAACAAGCAAAACTCGATTTTTCTAATAACTAAACTTCACAACTATGAGTGCAACAACCAAAGTAGTAACCGGCAAAGTCCGGTTCAGTTACGCCAACGTATGGGAACCCCGGGCGATGGAGGGTTCTGACCGAGCAAAATACTCGGTGTCCATCCTCATCCCGAAGTCTGACTCGGCAACTCTGGCTCGGGTCAAGGAGGCCATCGACACGGCTCTCAAAGAAGGCATCGCCAAATTGGGTGGCAAGATTCCCCCCACGTGGAAGAACCCCCTCCGTGACGGGGACACCGAAAGACCGGACAACCCGGAGTATGCTGGGCACATGTTCGTCAATGCCAACTCGGACAATCGTCCTGGCATCGTGGACGCCAACCTCAACCCCATCATCGAAAAAGAGGACTTCTACTCGGGATGCTATGGCCGGGCGTCGATCAACTTCTACGCTTTCAACACGAATGGCAATAAAGGTGTTGCTTGCGGACTGAACAACCTCCAGAAGTTGGCTGACGGGGAACGACTCTCGGGGGGATCTTCGGCAGAAGAGGATTTCGGCCAGAACCCGTGGGACGACGACCTTATGTAGGTTGGTATGCTGGGTCTTACTCGGGATTAGGGGTTCGAATCCCCGCCCAGCAACAAATTTAACAATAATCAACATGCCGAGACGCTTATATTTCGATACAGAAACATATAGCCCGGAGGACATTGAATCCACGGGCGCCTATAAATACATAGAATCGGGGGACTTTCAGCTCCTTATAGTGTCTTTCGCCTTTGACACCTCTCCCGTTCAGGTGATTGATCTGGCCAAAGGAGAGGAGCTCCCCGACTATTTCATCTCCGCTTTAACTGACCCAGGGATCGAGAAATGGGCGCACAACGCAGTATTTGAAAGACTCGTATTTAAGCGTATAGGACTACCTATCCCGGTTGATCAATTGTATTGCTCAATGACTAAAGCAGCCTATTGCGGACTGCCTTTGGCTTTGGGTGAACTCTCCAAGGCGTTGGTCCTCGGAGAGCACGGGAAGAAGTCGACCGGTAAAGCTTTAATCCGGTTTTTCTGCTCCCCGTGCAAGCCAACCAAGTCCAACGGGATGAGGTCTCGGAACATGCCGGACGACGACCCGGACAAGTGGAACGAGTTCAAGACGTATGCCGAATATGACGTGATTGCAGAACGCGACATCGTGGAACAGTTGGACCAATTTCCATTCCCGGAGTTCGAACGTCGGAACTACCTCGTAGACCAAAGCATCAATGACCGGGGCATCTTGATCGATCTCGACATGGCCGGAAACGCCATCTCTTTTGATGAGATGTACACGGAGGGGATGACCGTCCGGATGAAGGAGCTAACGGGCTTGGACAATCCTAACAGTTTAGCTCAGCTCAAGACATGGCTCAAAACCAACTTCGGGCTCAACTTCCCTGCACTGGGAAAGCCCGAAATCCTCGAATATCTGAAAAACAATCCGGAGGCTCCCGATCTGGTCAAGGAGGTTCTCGCTGGTCGGCTTGCACTGTCCAAGACCTCAACTAAGAAGTACATTGCTATGCTCAATTGTGCTGCCAAAGACCAGAGAGCTCACGGGTTATTCCAGTTTTACGGGGCTAACAGAACAGGGCGTTGGTCGAGTCGTATGATCCAGCTCCAGAACCTCCCCCAAAACCACATGAAGGATTTGAGCCTTGCCCGAAGCATGGTGAAGAAAGGAGACTACGACCTCATCGAAATGTGTTACGGCAATATCCCGAATGTTTTGTCCGAACTCATTCGAACAGCATTCATAGCCCCGGAGGGGAAAATGTTTGCAGTAGCCGACTTTAGTGCTATTGAGGCCCGGGTCCTGTCCTGGTTAGCCCAGGAGAAATGGCGACTCGACGTCTTCAACACCCATGGCAAGATCTACGAGGCATCAGCATCACTCATGTTCGGGGTCCCGATTGAACAGGTTACGAAAGGATCTGACCTCAGACAGCGCGGTAAGACGGCAGAATTGGCACTCGGATATGAGGGATCGGTCAACGCAATGGAGAAGATGGACAAGGAGAAGAAGCTGTCCAAAAAAGAAATGTATTCCATTGTAGCTCTTTGGCGCCGGGCCAATCCTAAAATTGTTGAGCTTTGGGCTGAGGTGAACGAGAAGGCCATTGAATGTGTCCAGACCAGGAAAACCAAGAAGGTAAGTTGCCTCGTCTTTGAACATGACGGGACCAATCTGACAATAGCCCTCCCAGCGGGGAGAAAATTATACTACAGAAATCCCCGGGTGAGACCCAACAGGTTCGGGCAGACTGGCATTGTCTATGACGGCATGGTCCAGACCGTAGGATGGACTGAGGTGGAGACTTACGGGGGCAAATTGGTGGAGAACATAGTCCAGGCAATCTCCCGGGATCTTCTCGCCGAAGCAATGTACAGACTAAGCATTATGAAAGACTTCGAAATAGTAATGCACGTCCATGATGAAGTCATTGCAGAGGTAGACGAAGACAGAGCCGGGGATTGTCTGGAAACTATGTGTAGAGTTATGGGAGAGGATCTTCCTTGGCTGAACTGCTTGCCAATGGGATTACCTCTCAAAGCAGACGGATACGTTACTAAATTTTATAAGAAAGACTAATGACATACGACGGGGAACTCGATATTGCAATCGGACTGAGTGCAAGATCGAAAGTATGGAGCAACAAGAAACTGAAATGGTCTGAATTGGTCAGTCGACTCGGGGAGGAGAACAAGACCACTGAAACATTTAGGGAGTTTGTTTCTGCAAGCAAGGAAGACCAGCTCAAAATAAAGGACGTAGGCGGATACGTTGGAGGCTACCTGAGAGGGGGCAAAAGAAGCCCGGCCAATGTGGTCCACAGACAGTTGATGACACTCGACTTGGACTTTGCCCACAAAGACCTCTGGGATGACTTTACTCTCCAGTTTGACAATGCAGCTGTTCTGCATGGGACTCACAAACACTCAGATGCGTCTCCCCGGTACCGACTAATAATGCCACTGAGCAGAGAAGTCACGGCTGATGAGTATGTGGCCATAAGCCGAAAAATTGCCGGGATAATCGGCATAGACCTTTTCGACAATTCAACTTTCGAGACCAACCGACTCATGTTTTGGCCTTCTACGCCGAAGGACATGGACTACTACTTTAGGGTTCAGGACGGTCCATGGATTGATGCTGATGAGGTTCTCAACTCCTATGCCGACTGGAAGGACTCGTCACTTTGGCCCACAGCTTCGTCCCGTTTCGAAGCTGTCGACAGAGCCGTTAAGAAGCAGGAGGACCCAACCATAAAGAGGGGGCTCATAGGAGCGTTCTGTAGGACGTACTCCATACCCGAAGCAATAGAGACTTTTCTCTCCGACACCTATGTCCCGTCAGCATTGGAGGGCCGATACACTTACACAAAAGGCAGTGCATCGGCTGGTCTTATAGTGTATGAGGACAAGTTCGCTTACTCTCATCACGGGACTGACCCGTGCGGGGGTAAACTTTGCAATGCGTTTGATTTGGTCCGCATACACAAATTCGGCCACCTTGACGACAAGGTCAAGGACCCCTCGTCGAAGTTGCCAAGTGTGTCAGCAATGGAGGAGTTCGTACGCAATGACCCCTACACTAAGACCACCATTGCCAACGACCACATCAACAGTGCCAAGTACGAATTTGCCGATCCAGAGCATGACCGGACTCAGGAAGAAGTAGTCGAAAAGGAAGTTGACCCGGAGGCCGAGAGCGTCGAGTGGATGAAGGAGCTGGAGGTTGACACCCGAGGAGCATACCTCTCGTCGGATGCCAACCTCAACCTCATATTTGCAAACGACCCCAGATTCAAAAGACTGTTCAGACAGAACGACTTTGACGGGAAGAGGTACGTCTTCGGGAATCTCCCGTGGCGTCGGGTTGTTAAGCCGGAGCCGGTCAAGAACGTAGACTATTCCGGGGTCAGGAACTATTTGGGTTGCGTATATGGCATAACGTCCTCGCTAAAGATCGACGATGCCATGGCTCTGGAATTTGAACGCAACCACTTCCACCCGATTCTGGACTACCTCAATGACCTCAAATGGGACGGGATCCAACGGGTAGACAAACTCCTGATTGACTACATGGGGGCTGACGACAATATATACTCTCGCGAAGCCATCCGCAAGATGCTGGTTGGAGCAGTTGCCCGAGTTATGAACCCCGGGGTCAAATTCGACCTTGTGCTTATGCTCGTAGGACCTCAAGGATCCGGCAAAAGTACGTTCATCAAAAAATTGGGAAAATCCTGGTTTAGCGATACATTCCTGACAGTCCAAGGAAAGGAGGCTCTCGAGCAGATCCAGGGGGCATGGCTTATTGAAATAGCTGAGCTCTCCGGTCTCCGCAAAGCGGAGGTCGAGTCAGTGAAGCATTTCATATCTAAGTCCGAAGACTCATTCCGACCAGCGTATGCCAGAACTTCTGAGATATATCCCCGGCAATGCGTCTTTTTCGGCACCACCAACGACAGAGAATTCCTGAGAGACCCCACTGGCAACAGACGTTTCATGCCAGTGGACGTGGTCCCCAACAATGCCAAAAAAGACGTGTTCATGGAACTGGACGACGAGATAGACCAGATATGGGCTGAGGCAGTTGTCCTGTACAAATCCAAGGAAAAACTCTACTTGAGCAGTGAAGCCGAAAAAATAGCCAAAAATGAGCAAAGCTCGCACAGCGAGTCGGATGAACGGAAAGGCATCATTGAGGCGTACTTGGACAGACAGCTCCCTGACAACTGGGACTCGATGGACCTATACCAGAGACGAGACTTCTTGATCGATGAACTAAACCCTAAAGGCACCACCCCCCGAGACTACGTGTGTGTTGCTGAGATATGGTGCGAATGTCTTGGGCGGAACAGGGAGGACATGGACCGGTATAAGACCCGAGAAATCAATGACTTGTTGAAGAGCATGCCCGAATGGGAACCGTGCAAGTCTACTAAAAATTTCCCCATTTATGGAAAGCAAAAATATTACGTGCGAAAACTCGATTGAGAAACGGCTCGTCACTGAGGTGGAGAGAGTTGGTGGCTGGTGTTTGAAACTCCCCGCAATTCACAATGCTGGCCTCCCCGACCGGCTCTGTCTGTTCCCCGGTGGCGAAGTCGTTTTCGTTGAGTTGAAAGCATTCGGCAAAAAGCCCAGAAAAATACAGACATTAATGCACCAGAAACTGAAAGCAATGGGCTTTCGAGTCGAGGTGATAGACACGACCATGGGTTGTAAAATGTTAGCATTGGAATATGACCGAAAATGATCTCCATCAATACCAGCTACAAGCTGTTGACCACATAATAAGCCACACGCACTGTGCTCTGTTCCTGGACATGGGATTGGGTAAAACAGTGTCTACTTTGACAGCCATCAACGAGCTCATGTTTAAAGAGGTCGAGGTCCGACGAGTGTTAGTCATAGCTCCCAAAAGAGTAGCCGAATCAGTCTGGACACAGGAGGTCGAGAAATGGGACCATTTGAAGCACATTAAAGTGTCTCGCATCATCGGAACAGAACGTCAACGTCGTGAGGCTCTCGCCAAGAAGGCAGACGTATACACCATCGGGAGAGATAACGTGGCTTGGCTATGCGGGCTCTACGGGGGATCTTGCTTACCATTCGACATGGTGGTCATCGACGAGCTCAGCAGTTTCAAGAACCCCAAGTCAATCAGATTCAAAGCTCTTAAGCACGTTCAGGCTTCACTCTCCCGAGTAGTAGGTTTGACTGGTACCCCGGCACCCAACGGTCTTATGGACCTTTGGGCCCAAATGTACCTCCTGGACCGGGGAGAGCGCTTGGGCAAATACATATCCCACTATCGTGACAACTACTTTAAGCCAGGACGTAGAAACGGGCATATTGTATATTCGTACGACATATCCAAAGAGAATCAGGAGCGGATATATTCAAAGATAGGGGACATCTGCATGAGCATGAAAGCTAAGGACTACCTCGATCTCCCCGAGCGCATCGACAACATAGTCGAGATCCAGATGCCACCAGAAATCCAAAAAGCTTATGACTCTTTCGAGGAGGAACAAGTTCTCAGCATGATTGATCAGCTCGGGGACGCTGTAGAGATACCAGCTGTCAATGCAGCAGCTTTGTCCACTAAGCTCCTCCAGTTTGCCAATGGAGCAGTGTACGATGAACAGAGAGTGGCTCACGAGGTGCACACGTTGAAGATCGAAGCCACGAAGGAACTCATTGAGGATGCCGGGGGACAGTCAGTCCTCATAGGTTGGACCTTCCAGCATGACAGAGACAGGCTCATGAAGGCTCTCGCCAAGTATAAGCCTCGGGAACTCAAAACGGAGAAAGACATCGTTGACTGGAATGCCGGCAGAATCCAGGTTCTTTTGATGCACCCAGCTTCCGGGGGTCATGGGCTCAACCTCCAAGCCGGAGGACACCGCATCATCTGGTTTGGGCAAACCTATTCTCTTGAGCTGGAGCAGCAGTTCAATGCTCGACTTGACCGACAAGGACAGAAGGAGGTTGTCATAGTCAATAAACTTGTATGCTCGAAGACAGTGGACCAGGACGTCATAAGAGCCCAGAAAGCAAAGACCCGGGGACAGGATGCTCTCATGGAAGCTGTAAAAGCGAGGGTCGAAAAATACCTGAAAAAATATCGCAAAACATCGTAGTATTTGTCGCAGAAGTATTATATTTGTGATACAAACAAAACGATAACACTATGAACTACGAAAACAAACACCGAATCAAAAGGACAATGAAACGGTATTACTACGAGTTACTGGACGAGGATTACAATAGCTACGAAGCATTTATCCCCGACGGAAGAATAAAATCCAGGGCCATTGCTCAAGCAAAACGAGCAATGAAGGACTTGGGGATCAAAAGGG
>OGYM01001644.1_pt1 | contig 15953 bp, 16 predicted proteins | sample 1576491 | NCBI WGS metagenome assembly OGYM01 (sample SAMEA3541515, study PRJEB24748) | human gut metagenome | biome: human gut; feature: human-associated habitat; material: faeces | place: China | collected 2012 | reverse complement strand
CCGCCCCTTCGGGGCACCTCCCTCGCAGAGGGAGGTTTTTCGACACGCAGCACAAAGCCCCTGCCGCAGTGCTGCGGCAGGGGCTTTGTGTAATATGAGGAATGCTGTGTAACTCAGCAAGGGAATGGCTTATTCGTTGTCGTCCTCGTCGGCTGGTTTGCTCCACTCTTTAAAGGACGGAACTTTTGGGTAAGCTTTCAGTTGCTTTTTGATTTTTCGGACAGCAATGCTGTAGGGGTTCAGGGCACCAGACAGATACAGCCCTGCGGCAAAAATGAAGAATACGCTGGCAATCAGCATAAACGCCCGCTGCCCTACATTGGCAGCCAGCAAAAATGTGACCATTGCGCCGATCACCATCATTTCTGCGGTGGCATTGCCCTTGCGGCGCTGCTCCTTCGGTGTCAGGCGCACATCCTCCAAGGCCAGCAGCCAGTTCATCTGCTCGTCTGTGATGTTCAGCCCGGTTTTATAACGGTGCAGATTGCGGCGGGTCTCGGCATTAGCGTTCCTGTAGGTCTCACTCTTGTGGTAATCCTGTGCCGTGGGGGTCTGTTTCTTTGCCATTTGCTTATCCTTTCCGTTTTGCGGGGGCCGACAGCTGCAAAAGCACCAGCGCGGCAATCTCGCACACAATGCCGGCTACGCCGAATCCATCCATCTTCTGCCCGAACAATACCAGCCCGAACAGCGCGGCGGCCACAGGCTCAAAGGTGGCGGCAATGGACGCGCGACTGGCAGGGATGGTTTTCAGCGCGGCGGTGTACAGCCACTGCGCCGCCAAAGAGCACACCAGCCCCAACCCGAGGTTGGCGGCCAGCGCACCGGGCGTTGTCAGGATATAGGCAACCCCCGGCAGTTCACCTGCGGCGGCGGTAAACACAAAGCTTGCCGCTGCACTGAAGAGGAACATGTAAAACAGATTTGTCATCGGGCTGTACTTTTTCAGCTTGGTAGCCAGCAGAATATTCTGCAGTGTGTAGCACAGCGCGGCACCAAGGCCGTAGGCCACACCGCCCGCATCCAGCGTTACGCCGCCTGCCACTCCGCTGACTAACGCACACCCCAGCAGGCTGAGCACAAGGCACAGCCCCTTGCCGGGGGTGAACTTTTCATGCAGGAACGCGATGCTGAACAGCATGACAAGGGACGGCATAAGGTAGATGAGCACGGCAGCCGTGCCCATACCCACAAGCTGGATGGAGTAGGTGTAGAACAGACCGAACATAAACAGCCCCAGTGCACCTGCCGGGACGAACCAGACAAAATCCCGCAGGTCGATTTTCAGCGCGGCGGGGTTTTTCGCTGCAAGCCAGATGCCTGTCAGAATGGCCATCGAGGCCATACGCACGAGGGTCATTTGGGTGCCGTTGACGCCGTAGGCCGTCAGGATATTGATAAAAATGCCGTTTGCACCCCAGCAGGCTGCTGCCATCAGCACCATCAGCACTGCCGCTGTTTCCTTTTGTTTCACAGTCCGTACTCCATTGTAATCGGATATTTTGCTTTTGTCAAAAAGTTTCCTTACCCAAGGTCCTCGCCGTTAGAGGCGGTAACCTTCTTGTACCAGTAGTAGCTGTCCTTCAGGCTGCGCTTGCCGGTGCCGTTGAACTGGTTGTCATAGTCGACATAGATGAATCCATAGCGCTTCTCGATCTCGCTGGAGGAGCAGGAGATGATGTCGATGGGGCCCCACGGATAGTAACCGCGCACATCAACGCCGTCCTTGACCGACTCGACAACCTGCTCAACATGCTTGCGCAGATAATCAATGCGGTATGGGTCGTGAATGGAGCCATCGGCCTCGACCTTATCGTAGGCACCAAAGCCGTTCTCGGTGATGTAGAGGGGCTTCTGGTAGCGGTCCCAGTACTCGTTCAGCGCAATGCGCAGGCCGAGGGGGTCAATGCTCCAGCCCCAGTCGCTGGCCGGAATATCGGGGTTCGGCACCTGACCCAACTCGGTGTGCAGGTACGGCTCCTCGCCGGACAGGCGGCTGTAGTAGTAGCTCAGCGATACAAAATCGACCGTGCCCTCTTTCAGAGCCTCCTCGTCGCCGGGGTAGAAGTTGATATGAATGTTGTGCTCATCGTAATAGCGCAGGGCGTAACCGGGATAGTAGCCGCGAACCATGATGTCACCGTACAGATATTCCATCTGGTTGTGGCGCATATTCCAGTACACATCCTCGGGGCGATGGCTGATGGGATAGGTCAGGTTGGAGCAGAACATCATGCCGATCTCGTTGGCGGGGTCGATCTCATGGGCAATCTTGGTGGCCTTGGCGCAGGCGACCATCTCATTGTGGACGCCCTGATACTTGGCCTCCAGCAGGTTGTCGACCTTGTCGCTGGCAATGCCCAGATGGTTGAAGCTCTCGTGGACGATGAGGTTGATCTGGTTGACGAGGATCCACTTATGGACCTTGCCCTTGTAGCGCTTGAACAGCACCTCGCAGTACTTCACAAAGAAGTCAACGACCTCGCGGCTGGCCCAGCCGTTGTATTTCAGGGCCAGATTCAGCGGCATCTCATAGTGGCTGACCGTGATCAGCGGCTCCATGCCGTTGGCAATGATCGTGTCGATGAGGTCATCGTAGAACTTCAGGCCCTCCTCGTTGGGCGTGGCATCATCACCGTTGGGGAAGATGCGGGCCCAGTTGATGGAGGTGCGCAGGCTGTTCATGCCGGTGCCTGCCAGCAGCTTGATGTCCTCCTTGTAGGTGTGGTAGAAGTCGATGCCGCGGCGTTTGGGGTAGAACTTGTCGTCCTCCTCCATGGCGCGCTTGATGTATGCGGTGTCGATCTCCATGTTGTAGCGCTCTTCCGGCGGGATGTCATACTGGCTGCGGTTGATGTCTGCCAGGCACCAGCCCTTGCCGCCCTCTTTCCATGCACCCTCCATCTGGTTGGCGGCCAGTGCACCGCCCCAGAGGAAGTCCTTCGGCATACCGTTGTATTTGCTCATCTTTTCCATTTTAGATTCTCCTTGTCAAAAATCAGCCCTGCGCCTTGGCCTCAAGGTCGGCAAGACGCTTTTCATAGTTTTTGGCGATCTTCAGCATACTCTTGGTCATGTTGATCTCGACCTGGATCGTCATAAGGGTATCCTGTGCGTGGGCAAACAGGACATAGTAGCCCATCTTCTCATCACCGCCGCGAATGTCGCCTTGGATCATCTCGGTCTGAACATTGTGGGCCTCGGCCTGCAGCTTGTCAGCCTCTTTCAGCTCAGCCTTGGCCTCGTCCAGCTCACCCTTGGCAATGTGGTCCATAGCCTTGCTGGCGTGCAGGCGAGCGTCACCGGAGCCCATGATGATATCCATGGCCTTGCCCATGACATATTCGTCTTTTTCTTCCTGGGTCATACCCGTCATCGGGCTCTTTTCCTCTTCCATAAAAATGCTCCTTTGTATTCGTTATGGTTAAATCGTGTGACTTATAGGATGTTGTGTGGCTGCGCCCTGATGAAAATACCGCCCGGTCGAGTAGAGCCGGCCGGACGGTACTTTTTCATAATTTCAACTTACAGATCAAGCGGCACCTGTAAGCGTTTTGCGGCTATCAGGCCTTGATGGCGGCAGTCTCTTCCTTGACCTTCTGGTCGTCATAGGCCTTCACGAACGGGAACCAGATGACGGCAGAGAGAACAAAGGTCAGGATGGCGAAGATCACGCCGGTGATGCTGCCCTGCGTAGCGATAAAGGTGCTGATGGGGTACGGGCAGTACCACAGGTCGAACTGGATGCGCGGGATGGGGGCAAACGGGATGACCTTCGTGAAGATGTAGGTCACGATGGGAAGGATGATGCCCTGAAGCCACATAGGCAGCATCAGCAGGGGGTTCCAGGCGATGGCACCGAAGATGATGGGCTCGTTGATGTTGAAGATGCCGGGCACGACGCAGGCACGGCCAAGGGCCTTCAGCTCGCTGGATTTGCAGGTGAACATCATCAACAGGCAGAGGGACAGCGTGCAGCCGACACCGCCGATCCACAGGTAGGTGCAGAACATGAAGGTTTCGGTAAAGACGCCCAGATTCTGGTAGGTGGCAATGCCAGCAGCGACCAGCTCAAGGTTGGCGGCGATAACAGCCAGCTTGACGGGCTCATCAACAGGGGTAAGCACCCAAGTGGAGATACCCATGGAGTAGATGAAGCACTTCAGGAAGCAGAAGAACACAAAGCCGACAGGAGAGGTCAAAGCACTCTGCAGCGGCATAAAGACGGCCTGTACAGCGCCGGCAACATCGACACCGGCAACCTGAACGATCAGCCAGCCGCCCGCGATCAGAATCATAATGGGCAGCAGGGAGTCAAACCACTGACGAACGAAGTCGGGAATGACGGAATCCTCTTTGAAGAAGGAGAACTTGGCGAATGCACCAAAGACCATACCAACGATAATGCCGGTAAAGATGGCAACGAACATGCCGTTGGCACCGTACAGGGCGTGGCCCTGGCCCATTTCCTCCGCAGACTGCGGGTCGATGCAGATCATGAAGAGCATCATGCCCGTGAAGCCCGCGAGGATGCGCTGCTTACGGAAGCGCTTTTTCTCGCAGTAGTTAAAGGGGATCAGGAAGGAGGCCATCAGGCCGATTTTGCTCATCGTCCAGCCGAAGGGAGTCCAGAAGCTGGGCAGTGCGGGGATGTAGTCATTCAGAATGGTGCCGACGCAGAAGATAGAGCCTGCCAGAATGAAGGGCAGCAGCTGCATCATTGAGTCCTTGATGACCACGATCCAAATCAGGTTCGTGATCTTTTGCAGTTTCGGCGCGAAAGAATTTTCGAGCCATTTAATGAGTTTATCCATTGGTTTCCTCCTCATTTATGCTGCCGATCATCGGCAGCACTATTTAGTGCAGGGCCGCTTCCCTGCTTGGTACCGTAGGGTATCAGGCCTCGCCGAACAGACCAAGAATCTGATCCAGCGCAGCGTCGCCGTTCAGGCGTGCGTAGGCAGCCTGCTCAATGACGCCGACCTTGACATCATAGCCCTCGCAGATTTCCTCCATATCGGGCAGGGTAGATGCGAGGTGAGGTCCGATCATCAGGCAATCGATTTCATCGACATAATCCTCAACGGTGGACTCACTGCGTGCATTGACAGTGATGGACAGGCCGCGAGCTGCGGCAGCCTTGCGGATGTTGGCAGCCATAAAGCCGGAAGATGCGCCGGAACCGCAGACGAGCAGAACATTGTGCTTTTTCATAGTCGTTTACCTCTTTCGTGTCAAATTCCTCATATTTTGCGGGCCTTCGTGTCATTGCCCTTTCTGTGTTTTCAGCATACTGCAATTTTTTGCACCGTGCAACCCTGACTTTTGCACACCGTTGGTGCAATCCGTCGATGTGCAAAATAATTGCACACCAAACTTGTGCATCCTGCTCAAAAAAGCAGCTTTTACAGATTTTTGCAACAGGAAAAGCGTACTTCTTGTCATTTTGTACAGCTTTTTGCAGACCCCCTGTGAAAATTGCTGCTTTTCTTTTTGGGCAGGGTTGGGGTATACTATGAATATAAAAAGTACGGTGGGGTGTCTCCACTACGCAATGCGGCAGTCACGGCAGCGCCCTGCCCGGAGGGGACAAGCCGATTTCCTACCACTCATTCAACGAAAGGATTCACCGCTCATGGCTAGCAAGCAGAACCAGCTCGTGCAGACATTGCTGGATCAAAACCAGCAACTCAATGCCACCCAGCTTGCCAATTCGCTGGGGGTATCGGTGCGCACGGTACATAACTATATCAATGCAGTCAATGCGCAATACCCGGACGCCATCCTCTCAACGCCGACCGGTTACCGCATTGCGCCCGCCATGGCGCAGCAGATGCTGCACCAAAGCCCGAACGATATTCCCCAGAACGCGCAGGACCGCTGCACCTACATTCTGAACCGCCTTGTACAGAAGGGCGGCAGCCTGAACCTGTACGACCTGTGCGATGAAATTTATATCAGCGCAACGACCTTTCACGGACTGATGGGCAAGATGCGCCGCCTGACGCGGGAGTACGACCTGAGCCTTACCGTCAGCGGGGACACTGTAACACTGACGGGCAGCGAACGCAACAAGCGCCGCCTGCTCAGCGGACTGTTGTACCATGAATCCGCCAGCGCATTTACAAGCACGGACTCCCTGCAGGCTGCCTTTCCCAGCATTGACATTGATAAAATACGCGCGGATGTCATGGATGTGCTGAACGAAAACCACTACTTCATCAATGACTATTCACTACTGAATCTGCTTTTGCACATTGCCATCGCCATAAACCGTGTACAGAACGGCTGTGTTTACACAGAGGCCCCAAGTAATATGCATCCGCTGGACCCACAGAATGAAAAGCTCGCGCAGGAGCTGATCGAGAGGCTGGCCCGCAATTTCAGCATTCGTTTCTCTGCAGCTGAGCAATATGAAATGGCGCTGCTGCTTGTTTCCCGTACCTCAATGCTGGATTATGCGTCCATCACGCCCGACAACATTGCCGACTATATCGGCAGCGACTGCACCGACCTTGTACACCAGCTCATCAACACCGTAAAGGATTTTTACGACATCAATCTGGACGAGCCGGAATTTTTCATCCGCTTTGCGCTGCATACGCACAATCTGCTGGTGCGCGCGCAGAACAGGAGTTTCTGCAAAAATCCGCTTGTCAGTGAGATACGCCAGAGCTGCCCGCTGATTTACGATGTGTCCGTGCAGCTTTCGGGCATCATCCGCGAAAAAACAGGCATCACGCTCGACGAGGACGAGATCGCCTACATTGCGCTGCATCTGGGCGGTGCGCTGGAAACGCAGAAGGAACTGGCAAACCGTGTGCCTGCCGTGCTGTATTGCCCCAGCTACTACAATATGGACAGCAGCTTGGCGGACCGCATCAGCCGCCGCATGGAGGGTAAAATCCTGCTTACCAATGTCTTTACAAAGGAGAGCCTTCTTGACCAGCTTACCGGCAGTGCGCTGGTCATCTCCACCGTGCGGCCCCACAGGGTGCTGAATATGCCGCTTGTGCTTATCTCGCCTTTTTTGACAAACTCCGACATTATGGCGCTGAACCGCAAGGTGGAGGAAATCAACACGCAGGCGCGGCGCGAGAACTTCCGCCGCAGCTTGTCGGCCATCCTGACGCCGGAGCTGTTTGAAACAGGCTCCCATTGTACCACGCGGGAGGAAGTAGTCTACCACATGTGCAGCCGCCTGCTGGCGCTGGGCTGCACGACCCCGGCGTTCGAGGCCGCCGTGATGGAACGGGAGAGCATTTCGTCCACGGCGTTCGGGCAGTTTGCGATACCCCACACGCTGAAAATGTGCAGCCCGCGCACCTGTATGGCCGTATATGTCAGCCGCACCCCCATCTGCTGGGACGACACGGCTGTCAACCTTGTGATCATGCTGAGCTTCAACCCCAATGACCGCAAGATCTTTTACGATATTTTTGAGCCGCTGTCCATGATCCTGCTGGACAGCAACAATTTGAAGGGTGCCCTTCTGTGCAAGGATTACGCCGCCTTTATTGATTTTCTGGTGGAGCGTATGGAATGATCTTGCCGCGCAGCCATCACATAGCGCGGCGTTGACCAATCGAGAAAGGAAAGAATTCGGGATGATACAGTTTCACACCTTGGTTGCCAGCGATCTGGACGGCACTCTGCTGCCGGAGGGGCAGACCGAGCTGCCTTGCGCCGTATTTGACGAGATACGCCGCCTGCATGACTGCGGGGTATTGTTCTGCGTTGCGAGCGGCCGCCCCCTTGACGCTCTGCGGGAGCTGTTCGCCCCCGTGGCGGACGAAATCGCCTATATGTCCGAGAATGCCGCCTATGTCTGCTATGGCCGCGAGCTGCTGCATACCATACCTATGCCGCGGGAGCTTTGTGCCGAGTTGGTCGCCTATCTGGGAACGCGCACGGACTGTGTATCCCGCGCCTGCACTACGACAGGCCGCTACTATTTTGTGCCAACCGCTGCCGCCCAGGCGAATCTGGACGCGGTGGGCGTTGAGTTCGGGAACTGCCGCATCGTGAAGGACTTCAGCGAGGTAAAAGGAGATGTAACCCAGATTTCCGCCATCTCCGCAGGGGATATGAACAGCCCGGCCAAGGAAATCCTGCCCCTCTGGCGGGATCGCATCGGCGCCGCCATCACGGGCGAACACTGGCTGGATTTTACCGCAGCGGGCAAGGATAAAGGGTTGCACCTGCTGTGCGAACATTTCGGTATTCCGCTGGAAAATACATACGCCTTCGGTGACAGCTACAACGATGCCCCCATGCTCCGTGCGGCGGCGCACCCCTATCTGATGCGCATTGCGCCTGCCGATTTAAAGGCAGAGTTTGCCACGCAGATCGATGACGTGACAAGTGTGCTGAAAACGCTGGGACACTGAATAGCGGCCTTTGCGGCTTTTCTTTACCGGGGCGGCAATGCCGGGCACACCTGTTTGAGAGCGTCAAAAATGAGAACAGCCGCGGGGCGATGCAGCTTTGGAACGGTGCTGCTATGGAACGTGCGTCAGGGGAAGCGCTGTTTGTGACGGAACTTAGTATGATTTACAAGCGCAATGCAATGTTGTCAATTATACTCGACAAAAACGCAAGAATATGATAAACTATACTTGACAAAACAAACTGCGTTCCTCGGAGGCACACGCCATGAACCATGCCCTTTTAAAATCCGTCATCTACGACCAACACGAATTTATCCGCAATTTTCAAATCGTGCCGCGCGACTACGAATTTGAGGAAAACGGCAATTATGTGCTGGTGGGTCTGCGCCGCGCGGGAAAATCCACGCTGCTGTATAAAATCGTGCTGGATCTGGTGGCGTCCGGTGTGGACTGGGAGCAAATCATCTACATCAACTTTGAGGACGAGCGCCTTTCCGAGTTCACCGTTGCAGACTTCAACGACCTGCTGTCGGTGCAGAGCGAGATGAGCGACAAAAAAGGCTATTTCTTTCTGGATGAGGTGCAGAACATTGACGGCTGGGAGAAGTTTGCCCGCCGCATGGCCGACGCCAAGGAGCATATCTACATCACGGGCAGCAACGCCAAAATGCTGAGCCGAGAGATAGAAACCACGCTGGGCGGACGCTTTTTTGCCAAGCATATTACGCCCTATGCCTTCGGCGAGTACCTGACCGCCTGCGAGGTTCCCCACGATGGACCGGCACTGCTGGGCACCAAAACAAACGGGAAGATCCGCGCCGCCTGCGCGCAGTATCTACAATACGGCGGCCTGCCGGAATCGCTGCTGTACAAGGCAAAACGGGAGTATATTTCCGGCGTTTACCAAAAAGTGCTGCTGGGCGACATCATCACGCGGAACAGCATCCGCAACGACTATGCGGTAAAAATCCTGATAAAAAAAATAGCGGAGTCGGTCCGCAGTGAGATTTCCTATTCCAAGCTGCAAAAGACCCTGCGCGCCGTCAATGTATCGCTGGCCAAGGAGACGATTGCCGACTACATCCGCTATGCGGAGGATGCCTATCTGCTGTTCCATCTGCAGAACTACTACGCAAACCTCGTCGAGAAGGAGAGCTACCCGAAGTTTTATTTCTCCGACAACGGCATTGTAAGCCTGTTTCTGGACCGGAAAGAGTCGGTGCAGCTGGAAAATATGGTGGCTGTAGCGCTTACACGCGCCTATCCGGACGATGTGTATTATCTGAAATCCGCAAAGACGGGAATCGACATTGATTTCTATGTGCCCTCCATCGGTCTGGCCGTACAGGCAGCCTATTCCATTGCCGGGGATGCCCGCGAACGCGAAGTCGGCAGCCTGAAAAAGCTGGCGCAGAATTCGCAGGGGGCCGCGCGGCTCGTCATCGTGACCTATGAGGAGGAAGAAACCATCATCGAGGACGGCGTGACCATCGAGGCCGTACCGCTGTATAAGTTTTTGCTGGAGCTGGAAAACGGGAAATACGGTACAGCATATTAAATTATAAAACGCGGGGGAGATATTATGACATCATGTCATAATATCTCCCCATTTGCTGTAACTATAAACGAAAAACAGGACAAAACAGCAGACAAATATGTTGCGTAAACGGACAAAATGCAGTATAATACATTTGGAAAACAGGACAAAATATTTTTCCGGAGGGAGGCATCAGACATGGAAACAAACCGCAAAACGATTTTACAGCGCACCACCGCCAAAAAGATACAGGCGTTTTTAGAGGGCGAAGCGCGCAAGGCGCTGCTTGTTACAGGGGCGCGGCAGGTCGGCAAAACGACCCTGATCCGCCAGCTGGGACAGGAAGCCTTCCCGAATTTTGTGGAACTGAATTTTTTGGAAAACACAGCCGCGCGGCAGCTGTTTGAAACAGCCACCGACAGCAGCGATTTCCTGCTGCGGCTCTCTGCGCTGGTGGGGGAAAAGCTGGTCCCCGGCAAGACGCTTATCTTTTTGGATGAAGTGCAGGAGTGCAAGGAGATCGTGACCGCCATCAAATTTTTGGTGGAGGAGGGCAGCTACCGCTATATTTTAAGCGGGTCGCTGCTGGGCGTGGAGCTTAAAGACATTCGCAGCGCACCGGTCGGCTATCTTGATGTACTGGAAATGTTCCCGATGGATGTAGAGGAATTTGCCCGCGCCAACGGCGTGTCGGATCGCATCCTTGACCATCTGCGCAGCTGCTATGACAAAAAGCAGGAAGTTGACCCGCTGGTGCATCAGAAGATGATGGAGCTTTTCCGCCTGTACTTGATCGTAGGGGGGATGCCGGCGGCTGTGGCTTGCTACCTGCAAACACATAATCTGTATGAAGTCGCCAAGGTGCAGCAGTCCATTCTGACGCTGTACAAAAAGGATATTGCCCGCTATGACCCGAAGGAGAAACTCTATCTCGAGGATATTTTTGACCTGATCCCCAGCGAGCTGAACGCCAAGAACAAGCGGTTTATTTTAAAGGACCTGCATCAGGACTTTAAGTTAAGCCGCTACCACAATAGTTTTCTGTGGCTGGCCAACGCCGGCGTTGCGCTGCCGACCTACAACGTGGAAGAACCGACGCTGCCGCTGCGGCTGAACAGACAAAGCAACCTGTTCAAGCTGTTTCTCTGCGATGTGGGGCTGCTGGCGGCTACCTACGCCAACGGCATCCAGCTGGCGCTGCTGAACGGCGAAAAGAACATCAATTTCGGCGCGGTGTTTGAGAACGCCGCCGCCCAGGAGCTGGCCGCCCACGGCTATGCGCTGTACTACTTCAACAGCAAAAAACAGGGAGAACTGGACTTCGTCATCGAGCACGAGGGCAATGTGCTGCCCCTTGAAATCAAGAGCGGCAAGGATTACACCCGCCATAATGCGCTTTCCGGCGTGATGGCAAACCAGGACTACCACATCCCGGCTGCGTTTGTTTTCCACGGCGGGAATGTGAGTGTGAAGGAGAAGATCACCTATTACCCCATCTATATGATGATGTTCCTGCGTGAGCCGGAGCTGGCGCAGGATTTGACCTATACCCCGGATTTCGGGGTGCTGATGGGATAATGGAAGAACGTTGTACCAACAATTTTTGAAGATATTATGTCATCATGTCATAATATCTTTTTTGCTGCCTTGCTTTTATATCACTTTAGTGATACACTTATACCAAGGAGGGCGGCAATATGGAAAAGAAAATCACCCTGTTTCACGGCTCGGAAAAAGTCATCGAGCATCCCGTGTTTGGCGCGGGAAAAAAGCATAATGATTTCGGGCTTGGCTTTTACTGCACGGAAAGCGAGGCACTGGCAAAGGAGTGGGCCGTTTCCTCTTTGCGGGACGGTTTTGCAAACCGCTATACTCTGGATACGGAATATCTGCGGGTTTTACATTTGAACAGCCCGGACTATACCATTCTCAATTGGATCGCCGTGCTGGTAGAGCACCGCCTCTTTTCCATAAAAACGCCGGTGGCAAGGCGCGCCAAGCAATATCTGATCGACAATTTCGGCGTGAACGTAAATGCCTTTGATTTGATTACAGGCTACCGCGCCGATGATTCCTATTTCGATTATGCGGAATCTTTTCTGAACAATGCCATCTCGGTAGAGCAGCTCTCGCAGGCGATGCGGCTTGGCAAATTGGGGGAGCAGGTGGTGATCAAGTCGCAGTTTGCCTTTTCCAATCTGAAATTTGAGGGCTTTTCCATCGCAGAAAAAGACAAATACTATGTGCAGCGCAAAGCAAGAAACGATGAAGCAAACCAAACCTATCTGAAAATGCTGGACGATGAGACAGACGGCATCTATATGCAGGACATTATGAGAGGAGGCATCCGCAGCGATGACCCACGCATACCAAGAAATCTATCTGAGTAATGCGCAGGCGGCTTTGGGGGATGCGTTCGACTATTCGATTCGTGTCTGCGGCGTACCGGGAGAGAATTTTATAAAGCTGTTCACCGTAAGTTCGGTAAGCAAGCGTATGGAAAACGGAGAACCCGCGTATCTGGCAGGGAAGAGCGGCATTGAACTGGCTGCGCAGATCCTTGCGGAGACGACCGGGATGACAGAACAGCCAGAACAGCCGGAACGGTATGCGCGTTCCTGCGAATATTGGATCGGGTGGGCGGTTGCGTATTATCAGTGGTACTCCGGGCGAAAGTACAGCGAGATTTTCGAGGTGCTTGCCTTTGCGGAACTGGAAAAAATGTATTATCCCCTGCACGAGGCGGACGTCAGCAAATTTGCCGAGATTGCGGATGCCCGCATCCGGGAGCACTTTGCGGAAACAAACCTGAAGCGCATCCGCACAGCCTACGGCTGTTCGCAAGCTGAGCTGGCGAAAAAATCCGGCGTCGGTCTGCGCTCCATCCAGCTGTACGAGCAGCGGCAAAAGGACATCAACAAGGCAAGCGCGGAGAGTTTGTATAAGATTTCCAAAGTGCTTGGCTGCGCGATGGAGGACTTGCTGGAAAAATAGAACAGCAGGAACTGTCCGGACAGTTCCTGCTGTTTTTATAGGGTCGGCCTGTGGGGTTGGTCGTCCCAAAGCCCCTTGGGCGGTTCCGTCAATACCGGAAATCCATCGGGTTGGAGGTACGGGACCCCGACAGATTATTGGTAGAGGATCTCGCCGGTGGGCGTGAAGAAGTCATTGGTAGGTTCGGCGCTGTGGTTGTAGATGTATCCATAAACGCACTGGGCGCTGTCCATGACAAAGCGGCCATCGTCGGTGCGGGTGTAGGTGATCTGGTATCCCACATCCTCCTGCGCGACGGCAAAGAAGGAGGGGAGACCGTCCTCGTTGAATTCAATATAAACAGCGCAGTCGGTGCAGGCGCTCAGAGCATCGGGGGTTCCGTCATCTTTGAGAGTCAGGTCGGTGACCTCCAACACATAGGGCGAGCCTTCCATAGCGGCAGCCTGCGCGGCGTCAAAGCTCGCGGAGGCCTTTCCGTCTGTATAGTCAAAATGAATGTCGTAATCCTGGGAAAAGTCGTCGTAGATGCCCAGCGTGATGTGGCTCAGGCGGCCATCCTCATCGTAGAGAAAATCGCCGTTGGCGCCGCCAAGACCGGTGGTAAAGCGGAATTCCCGCAGGCTCTCGGTTTTTTCTTCGGTGGTATCGCTCTGCGGGGCCGGCGTTTCTTCGGGGGTGGCTTCCGGCGTGGCCTCCGGGGCGGTTTCTTCGACAACGGGCGCACTCTCGGCGGGGGTGGTGTCTTCCACCGGGGCCGCGCCGCAGCCGACCAGCAGGGTGAAGGAAGCGAGGGCGGAAAGAATCAGGGCGGAAAGTTTACGGAAGTTTTTCATGGTATATTCTCCTCTTACTAAGTTGTGTTTTGTTTTTCCTTACGGCAACACCGCATAATTCCCGCCTAACGGCTTAAGCACCGCTCCGGCGGATCTCCGCGCCAAGAGCCGCCGCAAGCGGCGGTTGCGCTCCGAAGCGCCTCGCTGCGGCTCGGTGTGCGGCACGGCATCTGCGTTGCCAAAATGCTCGATAATACATCCAGTATTATCTGCGCTTTTGGCTTAGCAGCTGCCGCGCCTCGCTCGCCGTATCGGCACTTAGAATTATGCGGTATTGCCTTACATCTACCCTATAGGGTCGGCGGGCGGAGAAGTTAAAGAAACGGTAAAAAATTAAAAGAAAAAAAGAGGGCTGCTGCCCACTGCGGCAGCAGCCCTCTTAGGGAATATGCGGTTACTTGGCGATAGCGGCCAGATAGGCAGCTTCGTTCGCGGCAATCTGCTTCTGGAACGCAGCAACAGCGGCGGCGTAGGCGGCTTCGCGGGCATCTGCGGCGGCCTGGGCCTGCTTTGCGTTGGCGTAGCGGGTCTCGGGGGCGGCAACCTTGTTGGCGACGGGTGCGATAGCACCGCTGCCGACGTAGCCCTTGACACCCTTGGCGCTCACAACGGTGGTCGTCTCATTGCCGCAGGTATCGCAGACATAGACGTTGCCCTTGCGGGTTCAGTTGTGGTAGCCGCACTTCTGGCAGGTGGTGTACTCGATGCCCCAGGTGCCGTTGGCCTTGGCCTCGTCGATCTCCCGCTGCTGGGCCGTGCGGGTGTCAACGGGGGCGGTGCTCACCGCTGCAGCGGCAGACGGTGCGCTGGCTGCGGCGGGCGTTTCGGCAACCTTGTTGTCGGTGCTGGGCGTGTCGACGCTGGGCGTGTCGGGCGCGGCGCTGCCGTCGGTGACGGTGACAGTCGCCTCGGCGATCTTGGCAAAGCTGCGGTCCGTCAGTGTCACGGTGCAGGTGCCGGGCATCATGGCCTCATAGGTGATCGTGCTAACGCCGTTCGCGGTCTCGTAGCCGACCTGCTTGAGCACGCCCTCCTTGTCGGCCATGCTGGGGCCGTAGGCAATGTACTCGCTGCTCAGGTTCCAGTCGTACATGCCGCCGGCAGGGACCGACATCGTCCAGGTCTCGCCCACGCTGATGGAGGCGGAATCCAGCTTGTAGTCCACGGCGGGCTCGGCGGCAAAAGCGCCGACAGCCATCACACAGGTCATGGCCAGGGTGGCGGCCATAGCGGTCAGTTTTTTCAGAAACGAAGTCTTTTTCATAACACATTCTCCTTTTTGTGACAGATAGATTTTTTCTTTGCAGGGAAACATCCGATCGGCTTGCTGTCTCCTTACACCATGACTATAGGGTGTGGGTACGGCAAAGTTAAAATAAAAAATAAAATCCGAGAAAAATCTTTGCGCACTTTACTGCAAAGAATCTTGTGCTTTGCTGCAAAGCAGGTATAATAAATATGTAGCAAAGAGAATAGCACAAAACAATTTAAAATAACAAGTTGAGCGGTTAGGTGTATTTTTATCATTTGGCTGCTTACTTATTTTGAAAAGGAAGAAAAATAAATGGACAAATACGATGTCGAATACCGAATGTATTCACTCAAAAGCATTTGTGAGATTTTCGATGAGCTTTTGTCATATGATACGGGCGATGACTTTTGGAAACGATGTGTCTGTGAAGCCTCCATTCATGACCTCGAAACCGAAATGTGTGATGGAGAGGTAGAACAATGTCCGGAAGAAATCTCCTTGCGTGAAGCGCTGAAAGATGTTATTTTGCATCGTCTTGAACCGTACAAGGTTATAAAACCATCCGTTATCAATGCAAACAAGGTCAATGAAATGCTCAATATTACATTGAGAAATTTCATGGATGACATGAAAATTGAGGATATGAACAGAGAAGACCTGCATTATTTGTGTGGCAGCTTCCGGTTCCTATTATCCAAAATGTGTCCAATTGCTTATTCTGCAAATTACAGCGAATATCTGAAAGATGTCAAAGAACAAGGTATCAAAGACTATGCAGATGAAATCGTTGCGCTGTACATGTTGATTGAGCAATACAAAAAATATTAACTGGGCCCAACCGCTCGCCTGACCGCGAGCGGCTTTTCTTTTTTTATTTGTCCAAAAGTTTTGGTTGCAACGGTGTACAAAGGGAACATAATAAAAAACTTAATAATGGACTGCCAATC
>OGYM01001638.1_pt1 | contig 15976 bp, 9 predicted proteins | sample 1576491 | NCBI WGS metagenome assembly OGYM01 (sample SAMEA3541515, study PRJEB24748) | human gut metagenome | biome: human gut; feature: human-associated habitat; material: faeces | place: China | collected 2012 | reverse complement strand
GTCAGCGCGTTATCAGTGGCAAAAGTAATAAAATTTCTTTATACTATAAATCGAATTATGCGGTTACAAACTGGCTGAACCTGAATGCCGGAGTGGATGTACGTATGGGACGTAGTTATACCCCGAATAGCGGTTATACTAGCTACACCCTGCAACAGCGATATGAACGGATATTGGATGCCGATGGTAACCATTATACTTCTCCTTACGTGAATGTGGATACATCTCCTTCCTATAATGGGAGTGTTGTAAGAAAAGCTGAAGGTGTCTCACCTTATAGAACGTTTGGTTTCAATGTACTTGATGCATTGGAGGAAAGCATAACAAAGTCACATGATGTTAGTATTCGTCCGTTTGTAAGTTTACAGGCTCGTTTCCTGAAAATGTTCAAATACAACTTCATGTATCAGTATGAATGGAATAAAGGTAAGAGTGAACTATTTGAGTCGGAAAATACTTATGTAATGCGTATGCTATATAACAGTATGGTTGATACAAATGGAAAAGCACAATTGCCGCAAGGGGGACGTTTTAATCAGACAGAAGTAGAAAGTAAGCGTTACACGGTACGAAACCAGATTGACTTTGACAAAACTTGGAAAGACCATGCAGTAACTGCCATTGCCGGTCTGGAATTTCGTGAAAACAAGATTCCGACACCTGCCCGCCAATTGTTGTATGGCTACGATCCGCAGACATTAACTTCTGATTTTATGAACTGGCAGACCTATCGTGACGGTGTAGGAACAAGTGCTCTTTCTGGCAGAACAATTACTTTATCGGGGCTGTCTGCTACTTTGCACGAGTCACGCCATCGTTATGCGTCTTTTTATGCAAATGCAGGATACTCTTATCTGTCACGTTATAATCTTTCCGGAAGTATACGTTGGGATCAAGCTGACTTGTTCGGGCTCGATATACGCAATCAGCGCCATCCTTTGTGGTCAATCGGTGCTTCTTGGATTTTATCGGAAGAATCGTTCATAAAAGAGATTTCCTGGCTGGATTACCTTAAACTACGTATGACATACGGTATCAACGGTAATGTCGATCAAAGCTCAACTACCTATTTTGTTGTAAAGAAAAAAACGCAAAGTAATCCTATTAAAACGACCTATCTGACTTATGAGGATGATGATTTGCCAAATCCGAAGCTTCGTTGGGAGAAAACAGCCACCTACAATATAGGATTAGATTTCCGTCTTTTCAAGAATCTGATAAGCGGTAGTCTGGAATATTACAATCGTCACTCATCTGATTTGCTGGTACGCCGATATATGGACCCTACTTTAGGAGCCGGTTCACGTGTGGTGAATAATGGTGAGATGCGTAATCGTGGCGTAGAACTTTCCCTTACAACCAATATCATACGTAAGAAAGACTGGAACTTCGCTGTAGATTTTAACTTTGACTATAATAAGAACAAAATGTTGAAAGTCGATCATAGTGAATCTGATAATGCAAGAGTCTTTATCGCAAGTCCGCAGGTTTATTTTATGGAAGGTACTAGTTATAATACGTTATGGGCTTACCGTATACATCGTATCGAGAATGGATATCCGGTAGCAGTGGATAAAGATGGAAATGATCTGGTGAAATTTAATGAAGACGGCACGGTAGCCAGTATCACTTCTGGTTCTTCGCTCAAAGGTACTGATGACTTGGTGAACCTTGGTTCGCTGACTCCGAAATTCAGCGGGTCAGTGGGGTTAAGATTCAACTATAAGAATTTTGATTTGAATGCATTCTTTGTGTATGCTGGTGGTAATAAGCTGCGTAACAGTGTATTAAAAATGGATGACCAGTTAGGTACTCAAACCTTGAAAGGAATTGCCAACCGTTGGACTGCGGATGATTCGAATGCACAGGTACGTATGTACCTCGATATACCGGCACAGGTGAAAACTTATGCCAGCACTTTCCAAGATTGGTGGCAATACGGTGACATCAATGTGAAAGATGCAGGTTATGTAAAATTGCGTAGCTTGAGTGTAGGGTATAACTTACCGTTTACGGTTTGCCAACACCTCCGCCTCTCTTCTCTGAAAGTGAAAGTGCAGGTAAATAATCTGTTTACCTGGTGTAAGGCAGGAAGTGATATTGATCCGGAAAGCTATGGAATGAATGACGGTACACGTGGCATCGCTTCTCCCAAGACTTACTCCATCGGATTATCAACAAGTTTCTAACCATTTTAAAAATATAAGATATGCGTAAATTACTTTATATATTGCCAGTTATTCTCATATTGGGTTTTGCAGCCTGTGAAAACTATGTGGATATTACTCCTACAGGCAAAAAAACGGTGGATTCTACTGATACTTATTATGAATTGATAGCCCTGCCCAACCGGGCCTACCATCCGGCAGCTTTTGCCTTGTTGAGCGATAATGTCTGGTCGAAAGAATCGAATATCATAGGTAATGAATTTATTTCATGGGATGGTATTAACATGACTTTTAATGAGGCAGCTAACCGGAAAGAGCTAAGTGATAACAATTTATATGAAAATTGTTATACATATATCCTACGGTCAAATATCGTAATTTCATTGGTTGATGCTAGTCTGGGTGATAAAGATGTTAAGGAATTGGCAAAAGCGGAAGCAAAGATCATGCGTGCCTGGGATCACTTTATTCTGATAAATACATTTGCGAAAGCATATAATCCGGAAACTGCAGCCACTGACGGTGGAGTTGCTATCATTGATAAATATGATTTGGAGGCTACTCCAACCAAATCTACGGTTGCTCAAGTATACGATTTTATTATTAAGGATATAGAAGAAGCGCTTCCTTATTTACAGGAAGAGCCGGTGAATGTATATCATCCGTCAAAAGCTTTTGGATATGCGTTGGCTGCCCGTGTTTATCTGTTCCATCGAGATTGGAAAAAAGCGAAAGAAGCTGCCGAAGAATCATTGAAGTTGAATAATACCCTGATTGATTATATTGATTTGGGAGCTAAAGGAGGGCCGACTAAGGTTACTACTTATGCCAAAGGCGGTAACCCGGAAGTGCTGAACTATGCTTATATGGGTGGTCCTACTGAAGTTTTGGCCTTTTGTTATGGTATGCTTAGCCCGGAGATGGTACAACTTTTCGGGCAGAATGATGAACGTTTGAACCAATTCTTTAAAACGAGTGACAACAGTATATACTACTTTGACGAAGGTTCAGGAGCTGCTTTGTGGAATACTTCGATTACTTATTCTAAGTTTCAGCCTATGTCTGTGGGAATGCGTACTGCCGAAGTTTACCTGATTCTGGCAGAAGCGAAAGCACGGCTGAAAGATATACCGGGAGCTGTCCAAACATTGAATCAGTTGCGTGAAAAACGAATCAAGAGAGCCGAAGCTGTATTGCCGGAACCTGCTACCGAACGTGCGATGGTGCAGGCAGTCATTGATGAGCGCCGTAAGGAGTTAATCTCCGGATTTAGTCGCTTCTGGGATTTGAAACGATACAATACGGAAGCTGATTACGCAAAGACAATCACCCGTACTTTCCCGCTGGTATCTACGGATGTCGAGAAAAAGACATATACGTTGAAGCCGGATTCACGGTTGTATATCATTCCATTCCCGTTGGCTGCCCGTGAAAAAAATCCGAACCTGACAATGAACACTAACGAATGAAAAAAATAAAGAGAAAACTATGCGAAAGATTTTGATGATGGCTGTGTTGGCGTTCCTGTCCTTGCAAGGTGTGGGAGCTCGTGCCAGTGGTATATCTCTTCTGGAAAGTGGAAAGAAGAAACTGGTAGCACAGGAAGATACGGTCAAGAAAGACACTGTTAAGAAAGTAACGGCTTATGAAAAACTGTTGAAAGATGGAGGAAGTGAATGTGAGGGTATGTTTACGGTACGCCACATCAAAGATAACTGGTATTTTGAAGTGCCGGATACTCTTTTAGGACGGTTGTTGTTGGCTGTGACCCGGTTTAAAGCAGTGCCACAGGGTTTCAAAATGCTTAGCGGAGAAGAGGTGAACCGGAGTGTTGTTTATTGGGAACAGCATGATGATAAGACTCTCTTTTTACGCGAATATGTGCAATCACAGTTTGCCCGTCCGGGTGATAACATTGCCGAGGCATTGAAACAATCGACTGTAGATCCTGTAATCTATAAATTTGATGTAATCGGTAGAAATCCGGAGACTCAGGCACAGCTCATTGATGTATCAAAACTCTTTTTAGGTGATAATAAATTGTGTGGCTTTACCTCAAGCGACCGTTCCATTCTTGGCATTGGTACTTTAGCCCAGGACCGCACATTTATGGATACGATAAAAACCTATCCTATCAACGTGGAGGCAGTGACTTTGCGTACTTATAGTATTAGTGCTGGTAGACTACCGGCTGCACAGACTGGTTCGGTGACTGTGAAACTGAATACAAGCATCGTGATGTTACCCAAAGAACCGATGCAGCCACGGTTTGCCGATGACCGGGTGGGATTTTTCCAAAACTCGTTGACCGAATTTTCGGACGACCAGCAGACTACCGATCGTGGAGCCATCATCCAGCGCTATCGGTTGGAACCGAAAGATCCGGAACGTTACCGTCGGGGACAACTCTCCGAACCGAAAAATCCCATTATCTACTACATTGATCCGGCAACACCGAAGAAGTGGATACCTTATCTTAAAGCAGGTGTCGAAGACTGGAATACAGCATTTGAAGCTGCCGGATTCAAGAACGCTATAATAGCTAAAGAATGGCCGAACGATCCCAATATGAGTTTGGACGATGCGCGTTATAGTGTGATACGTTATCTACCCTCCGAAACGGAGAATGCTTACGGTCCGCGTATTGTCGATCCGCGTAGTGGAGAAATTATGGAAAGTCATATTTGTTGGTATCACAACGTAATGAACTTACTCAAAAAGTGGTATATGGTGCAGTGCGGGCCACTGGATAAGCGCGCACGCACGATGACTTTTGACGACAAATTAATGGGCAGTCTGATTCAGTTTGTCTCTTCACATGAAGTGGGGCATAGTATCGGCTTACGGCACAATATGGCAGCCAGTTCGGCTACTCCGGTAGAGAAACTGCGTGATAAAGCTTGGGTAGAAGCCAATGGTCATACGGTATCAATCATGGATTATGCGCGGTTCAATTATGTAGCCCAACCGGAAGATCGGATTTCCGAAAAAGGATTGTTCCCTCGTATCGGTGTTTATGACAAATGGGCTATCCAATGGGGATATCGCTATCGTCCGGAATTTAAGGATCCTTATAAAGAAAAAGACGTATTACGTGCCGAAGTAACCAAAAAACTGCGGGGAGATCATCGCTTGTGGTTTGTTGGTGATGAAGGAAAGGGATTTGATCCCCGTAGCCAGAGTGAGGACTTGGGCGACAATAATATGAAAGCCAATGAATACGGTATAAAGAACCTGAAAAGAGTGATGGAAAACATACTGACCTGGACAGCACAGCCTGACGGAGAGTACACTGACTTAACCACCATTTATAATTCGGTTCGTGCCCAACATCTGAAGTATACCCTGCAAGTGCAGAAGAACATAGGAGGACGCTATACCAATAATTTGCCGGATCTCAAAGTGCATGATTATCTGCCACGCAGTTTGCAGAAAGAAGCTGTTGAATGGTTGGGACGCAATTTGTTTGTAGCTCCACTCTGGCTCTACCCTGATGAAGTGGTGAGTCGTACCGGAGTCAAACCGGTGGATGAGATTCGTGACCGCCAAAGCTCTGTTGTAGCTTTGCTACTTGCACCGGGAATGTTGTATAATATTTACTCAACCTCATTGTGTTCTTCGGAATCGTATGCACTCGATGATTATTTGAACGATGTATTTACTGCAATATGGAAACCGTTGAATGATCCCAATGAACTGGAGAATAATTTCCGCCGTCAGTTGCACCGGACTTATCTGGGGTTTGTCGAAGGAATGATTAAACCTAGTAGCAAAGATGGTGCCAATGCAAATCTGGCAATCAGCCGTTCTGATATTCAGCTTTTTGTAGAACAGCATTTAGATAAGATTGAAGAGTCAGTAAAAGAGCAACTTGCTGCTTCTAAGGAGGGAGATCTCAATTACCGGCATTATGCGGCATTGCTGCGCAACGTTCAGAAAATAAAAGAAGGATATTATGGAAAAGATGCTGATACGCGGTCTTCTGATAAATAGCTTTGAGGAAAACGAAGAATAGAAAAAAATAGAAAAGTAGAACAGATTTTCTTGTATATATAAACTCTCTCTTTTTACTTTTACAGACTTACTCTTCTCTAATGATAACCTTGCTTTGATGAATCATCATCCATAATGCAAGCTTAGAATTAGAGGAGGGTATTTTTTTATATCCCTGATTACTGCATCCCGCTTCTTTGTAGAAAGAATCATTATTTCTGGGTATTGACAACTATTTATTTTCTAGTGAACTTTGTGAAGAAACAATCTGTTGTATATATAAAAAGAAGAAAGGAGAATTTTAGAAATGAAAAAGATAGTATTACTTCGTCACGGAGAGAGTGCATGGAATAAAGAAAATCGTTTTACGGGCTGGACAGATGTAGATCTGACAGAAAAGGGAGTTGCCGAAGCTGAAAAAGCCGGAGAGACATTGAAAGAATATGGTTTCAATTTTGATAAGGCTTATACTTCCTATTTGAAGCGTGCGGTGAAAACCTTGAACTGTGTTCTCGATAAGATGAATCTGGACTGGATACCTGTAGAGAAAAGCTGGCGCTTGAATGAAAAGCATTATGGTGAATTGCAGGGATTGAATAAAGCCGAGACTGCCGAGAAATATGGAGAAGAACAAGTGCTAGTGTGGCGTCGTAGCTATGATATAGCTCCCCATCCTCTTTCAGAAAGTGATTTGAGAAATCCCCGTTTTGATTACCGTTATCATGAAGTACCCGATGCGGAGTTGCCTCGTACTGAATCATTGAAAGATACCATTGAACGTATTATGCCTTATTGGGAAAGTGATATATTTCCTAGTCTGAAAACAGCTCATACGCTGTTGGTGGTCGCTCATGGCAATAGTTTGAGAGGCATCATCAAGCATCTAAAAAACATCTCCGATGAAGATATTGTCAAGCTGAATCTACCTACGGCTGTGCCTTACGTATTTGAGTTTGATGAAAACCTGAACGTTGCTAATGACTATTTCCTGGGAAACCCGGAAGAGATCAAAAAACTGATGGAAGCAGTAGCCAATCAGGGAAAGAAAAAATAGAAAAGTTACACATTAAAAAAAGAAGTTATGAGTAAAGTAGTAGAATTATTAAGAGATAAGGCCTGTTATTACCTGGACCACACTTGCGAAACCATTGATAAATCATTGATTCATGTTCCGTCTCCCGATACAATAGATAAAATCTGGATTGATTCGGACCGGAGCATCAGAGTATTGAACAGTCTGCAAACGTTGTTGGGACATGGCCGCCTGGCAAATACCGGTTATGTGTCTATACTTCCTGTCGATCAGGACATCGAACATACTGCCGGAGCATCGTTTGCCCCCAATCCGATCTATTTCGATCCGGAAAATATCGTAAAACTGGCTATTGAAGGAGGCTGTAATGGAGTAGCTTCTACCTTTGGGATTCTTGGATCCGTAGCACGTAAATATGCCCATAAAATACCTTTTATCGTTAAGTTGAATCACAATGAATTACTTTCTTATCCTAACAGTTTCGACCAAGTATTGTTTGGTACCGTTAAAGAAGCCTGGAATATGGGAGCAGTAGCGGTAGGCGCCACTATCTATTTCGGTTCGGAACAGAGTCGCCGTCAGCTCGTGGAGATAGCCGAAGCTTTTGAATATGCTCACGAACTGGGGATGGCAACCATTCTTTGGTGTTACCTGCGCAATAATGATTTCAAGAAAGGTGCTGTCGATTATCATGCTGCCGCCGACCTGACAGGACAGGCCGACCGTTTGGGAGTGACTATCAAAGCTGATATTGTGAAACAGAAACTTCCGACTAATAATGGTGGCTTCAAAGCTATCGGTTTCGGAAAGATCGACGAGCGTATGTATACCGAACTTGCTTCCGAACATCCGATTGACCTTTGCCGCTACCAGGTAGCCAACGGCTATATGGGACGCGTTGGTTTGATTAACTCCGGTGGAGAATCTCACGGTTCTTCCGATTTGCGTGATGCAGTCATTACAGCTGTAGTCAACAAACGTGCAGGAGGTATGGGATTGATTAGCGGACGTAAAGCGTTCCAGAAACCAATGAACGAAGGGGTGGAATTATTGAATACTATTCAGGATGTATATCTTGATTCGTCAATAACGATTGCATAATCAGAGATGAATGGAAATAAATTATTATCTTTGACTATTAGATCGTTAACCATTAAAAATTAAGAGTATGAAATTTTTTATTGACACAGCTAATTTGGAGCAAATTCAGGAGGCTTATGACCTCGGAGTACTTGACGGAGTGACTACCAACCCTTCGCTGATGGCGAAAGAAGGTATCAAAGGAACGCAGAATCAGCGTGAACATTATATCAAGATATGTAAGATTGTCAACGGAGATGTCAGTGCCGAAGTGATAGCAACCGATTATGAAGGAATGATTCGTGAAGGTGAAGAACTTGCCGCGCTCAATCCGCATATTGTAGTAAAAGTCCCCTGTATTGCCGATGGCATTAAAGCGATCAAACATTTCACGGAAAAGGGAATCCGTACTAACTGTACATTAGTCTTTTCAGTAGGACAGGCATTACTGGCAGCTAAAGCCGGAGCTACCTATGTTTCGCCTTTTGTCGGTCGTCTGGACGATATTTGTGAAGATGGAGTAGGGCTTGTGGGAGATATTGTACGTATGTATCGTACCTATGATTACAAGACACAAGTGCTCGCTGCTTCTATCCGCAATACGAAACATATTATCGAATGTGTGGAAGTGGGAGCGGACGTTGCTACTTGTCCGTTGAGTGCTATCAAGGGTTTATTGAATCATCCGTTGACGGATTCGGGATTGAAGAAGTTTCTGGAAGACTATAAAAAAGTCAATGGTTAAGTAAGTAATGAAACTTGCAGTATATTAAAATTTTTAGGCACGGATTATTTGCTCAGGTCTTAGAATTCCGTGCCTAAAGAATATTTGTTTTTTCGGGTAGCTGCTCATTACTCTTTTTTCCGTTCCTGTTTTCTCTTCTCCTTATATTGAGTTGGCGTTTCTCCTGTATATTGTTTGAAAGCCGTACTGAAATAGCGTGAAGTAGTGAAGCCGACCTTCTCGGCAATTTCCGTGAACGACATGTCCGTACTGGTGATTAATGTGATCGCTTTCTCCATCCGGAATTTATTAATGTAATCATTGGCTCCCATATCGGTCAGAGCTTTTAGCTTATTGTAAAGGGAAGCCCGGCTCATACCTATCTCCTTGCAGATAAAAGTGACGTCCAGATTGCTGCTATCCAGATGTTCCTGAATAATTTTATTCAGTTTCAGCAGAAATGTTTCATCTGCCTGGCTGAAAGTGCTCTCTTCCGGCGCAGGGACTAATCCTGTATTCAAATATCTTTTCTTGATAGATTCGCGGTTTTTCAATCGGTTGCGAATGATTTCCATTAGCATTTCTATCTCAAAGGGCTTAGTCAGATAAGCGTCCGCCCCATTCTTGTAGCCACTCAACTGACTTTGTTTATCATTTCTTGCTGTCAGCAGAATGATAGGAATGTGACTGATCGTAATATCTTCCTTTATATTTTTGCAAAGTTCATATCCATTCATTCTCGGCATCATCACGTCACTGACGATAATATCCGGAGCATGATTTCTGGTCAGTTGAAGGGCTTCCACACCATCGGAAGCAATCACTACCCGTTTGAAATATTCTCCCAGTAACTTTTTCAGAAAATCCGTCAAATCCGGATTGTCATCCACCACTAGAATACTGTAAGGACTCGTATCGAACGTATTTTCCTCCGGTAACTGTTCTTTGCTATCATCGTTCATCAATTCGTTCAGATATGCCTTCGGCTGACAGACGATCTCTTCCGATTGTTGTCTCAAGGGTAGTTCAAAGAAGAATGTTGCACCAGCTTCCTGATTATCCCGTGCACCGATGGAGCCTCCGTGTAGTTCTACCAGAATCCTGGAATAAGATAATCCGATACCTGTGCCGCTTTGCTCTCCTGTACCTTGATAGAAACGGGTGAAGAGTTTTTGTGTATTTACTTGTTTCAATCCGTTTCCCCGGTCAATGATGGAGATACGTACGCTATTTTTCTCGGAAAGCAACTCCGATGTAATTGTTATTTCTGCATCTTGTGGACTGTGTTTCAAGGCATTGATAAGCAGATTGCTTAGAATAATCTCACACTTATCTTTATCGAAACTTACAGTATTGACCTGTGGGTCAAGCTGATAGCGGATATGGACGTTTTTAGCTTCACCTTCGCTGACGAAATCTTGGGATACATGTTCAATCCATTGATTGAGAGCATACGGCTGTATCTGCAATTTACTTTCCCCAACCTCCATTTTGCGTACATCGAGTACCATATTAATAAGGTTTTTCATTCGCTGTGACTGGCGATAGATTGCTTTTATAGGTAAATATTGTGTATCTTCGGCAGAAAGCGATTTCAGTATCCGGCTAAGCGGTGCGTGTATGAGCGTTAAAGGTGTGCGCAGCTCATGACTGATATTAATAAGGAAACGTACTTTTTCTTCATATACCTGTTGTTCATGTTCCTTCATTGCCCATTTCAGTTTTTCTTCCTTACGCTTTAGAGTTCTTCGGAAAGTTTCAATAATAGCGGCAGCAGTAAGAACGGTACAGCTAAGAATAAACCACCATGTCCGATACCAGGGAGGGAGAATGGTTAGTTCCAGTACTTCCTGACTGGGAATCCAACTGCCATCTTTAGCTGTACATGAAGCCATAATCTTATAACTTCCCGGAGGAAGTGAACGTATAGCCAGTTCGGGATTGTACGATTCGATTTGCTGGTCATTCAGCCCTTCTATCTGGTATCTGTACACTTTCTGTCGGAAAATGTCCTTCTCTTTCGACATGATCCGGATAGTGATATTACTGTTCCAGGGAGCGGAGATCCCTGTTGGTCGATTGGTTAATTCGTTATTCACGGATTCTCCATTGATGATGACATCGGATAATTGGAGTTGGGGAAGTTCAGAAGTTGTTAATGGTATTTTGCAGTTAATGTGCAGTAAACCTTTTACTCCACCCATATAGACGTCTCCCTGCATACTTAACAGGCGGGGTTTGGAAAGATATTCGTTCTGGATTACGCCGTCTGATTCGCCGAATAGAACGAACTTTTTTTCTTTGATAAGCCAAGCGAAAAGCATGCTGTCAGCTCCTATCCATACTTTTCCTTGCTGGTCGCATACGATCAAAGTGATTTCACTAAATAGAGAGGTCGGGATCGGAGTCTGTATTTTGGTGGCGGGATTGTAGTGTACCAATCCGTAATTGTTCCCAATCCAGAAGTTTCCCTCTTCGTCTCTTGAAACGGAGTTGATGGTCGTGTCTTTCCAGCATCTGTATAGGGCTTTCAGCCGGTTTGTATGGTTGTCCAGTTCATATATGTGCTTCGTATCATTTAGATAAGTGGTGTTCCTATAATTGCCGATTGGCAGGAGAGCACCGATAATATCTTGTTCTTCCTGTTCTATAGCCGTACTGAAAGTACGTGTATTCAAATCATATATATAGATATGTTCTCCAAGGAACAGAATGCTGTGATGAGTGTTCCGGAGTAGATTTACAGCCTTGCCTCGATTGCATAAGAGTGCTGTTGTTTCAGCGTCGACAATGGTGAAAGGTTGTTTTTCTCCAGTTGCCGGATTGAAAATAAATACTCCTTGTGAGAAAATAGAAATTAATAATTTACCGGGAGTAAACTGACAGATAGAGGCAACTTTGTCTTCCCAGGTTGAGGGATAATGAGTAAATTTCTCTGTGAGCGGATTAAAGTTGTTGATACCTCCTCCGTCCGTGCCTACCCAGATTTGATCTTGAGATTCCTGGAAAAGACTTAGAACGGTATTGTTGCTAAGTCCCCGGTCGTTGCCGGGTGGTACGTCTGTATATGTTTTCATGGAAACTTCCCGGATGCTGATTAGTCCGTTGCGGATGCTGCCTGCCCATATATTGTTGTTGTAGTCGTTGTATAGGCATAAGATAGAGTTGGCGGGAAGTGAATAGTTGTCACTTCCGGGCACATGTTCCAGCAGAGAAAAATGTCCGGTTTCCGGGTCGAGAATATTAATGCCTCCTCCGTCTGTTCCAATCCAGATTTCTCCTTCCCGTTCGGCGAGACTTAGTACAACATTGTTACTTAGAGAAGAGTTGTGGGTAGTATATGTAGCCAGTAGTTTACCGTCGTGTGTCAGGCAGTTCAGCCCTCCGTTGTAAGGGGCTACCCAGATTCTTTTTTGTGAGTCTATGAGTACGTTCATTATTTCCTTTCCGCAATCGAAAGGAGGACGGCGGCATTTTCCGGTATTCAGGTCGAGCAGGAGTAGTCCTTGCCAGCGACTACAACAAAGTAATGTTCGTTTATCCCATAGACTTAGCAGAGTCACATTATAATTGGGCTCTAGGTCAAACGTTTGCAGGAGGCGGAAAGTGGCATCCTGATAATTATAGAAAAAGATTTTATTTTTCGAACCGAATAACACTCCATCATCAGTCAGGCAGACGGAATAGGCGATGATATTATTTCCTGTTTCATCAGTCGGTATAAGAAAGTCATCGCTTTGCCGCTGATAACGTGCCACTCCCTTATCTGTCAGAATCCATATATTGTTTTGTACATCTTCTATCAGCTGGTAGATTAAATTGTGAGGAATGGAATGAGGGTTGTTTGACTGATGGACATACTTTTTAAGTTCATGTCCGTCATATCGTCCCAGTCCGGAGCGGGTTCCAATCCATACAAAACCTTGTTCATCCGTTAAGATGCATCGTACGGTAGAAGGCAGTCCGTCTTTTAGTGAGATTTGCTTATAGTAATAATGACCGGCTTGAAGAGGGGAGATGCCGATAAACAGTGTGATAAATGCGATGCATAGTAGTAAAAAGGTCTTTCTTCTCATGAGATTAGGTCAGTTAAACTAAAACAAAGATAATACATTCGGATGAATGTTTGTTGAAAAGCAAACTTATTTTGTATTCCTTCAGGTAAAAGAGTTATATATAGTTGCTTTTTTCTATTTAATTTTGTATCTTTAAAGCTTTCCGTCCTTCTAAAGATAAGTTGTCCCCTTGTAATGGGATAATAGTCATCTTATAGGGTGCTATTTATCACTTTACAAAATGATTATTGTCACCTTATAAGGGGATGACTACTCGACTGCATAAACTATTATAAATTTCTGTACTGAAAATCTTTAATCTCTGCACTGAAAATCCTTGAATACAATGAGAATTGCTAATTCTTCATCTTATATTCATAGGGAGCCATTCCAACAACTTTTTTAAATAACCGGCTTATTGGAAGTAAAGGCCTGTACACAGCAGATTAGGTAAAGTAGCCGGTTTTTATCAGCGGGAAGATAGTATTATTTAGCTAGATTCTCTATCTTTGCTCGAAAATATACGACTATGATTACCGAAGAACTACAGAAACTTTATCAGTCATATACGGGCGTTCCCGCTGAAAACATAACAGAATTACCGTCTTCCGGTTCCAACCGCCGTTATTTTCGGCTGACGGGTATAGAAACATTGATTGGAGTTTACGGAGCTTCTATCGATGAGAATGAAGCATTTCTTTATATGGCAGGACACTTCCACAAATGTGGACTGCCTGTTCCCGAAGTGCGCATCGTTTCGGAAGATAAGACCTATTATTTGCAGGAGGATTTGGGCGATACTCTGTTGTTCCATGCCATAGAGAAAGGACGTGCTACCAGCGTCTTTTCAGAAGAGGAAAAAGAGTTGCTTCGCAAAACGATTCGTTTGCTTCCTGCCATTCAGTTTGCCGGGGCCGATGGATTTGATTTTTCCCGTTGTTATCCTCAACCGGAGTTCAATCAACGCTCCATTCTGTGGGATTTGAATTACTTTAAATATTGCTTCCTGAAAGCTACCGGTATGGAGTTTCAGGAAGATAAACTGGAAGATGATTTCCAGAAAATGAGCGATGTCTTGCTTCGCAGTTCTTCCGCTACTTTCATGTATCGTGATTTTCAGAGCCGTAATGTGATGATAAAAGACGGCGAACCGTGGTTTATCGACTTTCAGGGCGGACGCAAAGGCCCGTTCTATTATGACATAGCCTCTTTCCTGTGGCAAGCGAAAGCGAAATATCCCGATAGTCTTCGTAAAGAACTGCTGCAAGAGTATATGGAAGCTCTTCGCAAATACCAACCGATTGACGAATCCTATTTTTATAGCCAGCTTCGTCACTTTGTCCTTTTCCGTACGCTGCAAGTGCTGGGAGCTTATGGTTTCCGTGGTTACTTTGAAAAGAAACCGCATTTTATCCAAAGTGTTCCTTATGCCATCGAAAACCTGCGTGAATTGTTGAAAGAAGAATATCCGGAATATCCGTATCTCTGTAACGTTTTGCGAGAGCTTACCGGACTGAAACAATTTACGGACGATCTGAAAAAGCGGCAGTTAACCGTCAAAGTAATGAGTTTTGCCTATAAGAAAGGAATTCCTGATGACTCTACCGGCAATGGAGGAGGTTATGTATTCGACTGTCGCGCCGTGAATAATCCCGGTAAGTATGAGCGTTACAAACCTTTCACCGGACTGGATGAACCTGTAATCACTTTCTTGGAAGAAGATGGAGAAATACTCCGTTTCCTCGATCATGTCTATGCTTTGGTGGATGCCTCCGTGAAACGTTATATGGAACGCGGATTCAGCAATTTGTCTGTCTGCTTCGGTTGCACCGGCGGACAGCATCGTTCTGTTTATTCCGCCCAGCACCTGGCAGAGCACCTGAATCAGAAATTTGGTGTGAAAGTCGAACTGGTGCATCGGGAACAGAATATCGAACATACGTTTGAGGCAACAATCTAAGAAGAGTAAATATTAAAGAAGAAAGTAACCGAAAGAATGAAAGCAATGATATTTGCAGCCGGTTTGGGTAGCCGGCTGAAGCCGCTCACCGATACCATGCCGAAGGCTTTGGTTCCCATAGCCGGACATCCGATGTTGGAATATGTGATCTTAAAACTGAAAGCTGCCGGATTCACAGAAATAGTGATTAATATCCATCATTTTGGCGAACAAATACTTGATTTCTTAGAAGCCAATGAGAATTTTGGGCTTATCATACATATTTCCGATGAACGCGATCTGTTGCTCGACACCGGTGGGGGAATTAAGAAAGCCCGTTCTTTCTTTGAAAACTCCGATGAGCCTTTCCTGATACACAATGTCGATATTCTTTCAGACGTGAATCTGAAAGAATTATATGACTACCATTTACGAAGCGGTGCTGTTGCCACTTTACTGGCCAGCCAACGTAAAACCTCCCGCTATCTTCTTTTTGATACAGATAAGAGACTTTGCGGATGGATAAACAAGGATACGGAACAAGTGAAACCGGAAGGTTTTCAGTATGATTCTTCCCTTTATCAAGAATATGCATTCAGTGGCATCCATGTACTTTCGCCCGCCATTTTTCAATGGATGACCTCTCCCTCATGGGATGGAAAATTCTCTATCATGGATTTCTATCTTGCCACTTGCCGGCAAGTAAACTATGGTGGTTACTTGACAGAAAAGTTGCATCTGATTGATATAGGCAAACCGGAAACATTAGCGAAAGCAGAAGGCTTCTTATACCAAAATGCGAAATAAAGATACTGAAAGAGGCTAAAAGGCCTCTTTCTTTCTATGTAACAAAATATTAAAGTAACTTTGCTTGGATAAACAATCAATATTGTAATACTATACAAATTTTGCTGCATGGAACAGACTTTGGCTCAGTTGTAATTCTTGGGGGGTGGATTAACATTTGTTAATTTCTCTTTATGC
>OGYM01001631.1_pt1 | contig 16025 bp, 13 predicted proteins | sample 1576491 | NCBI WGS metagenome assembly OGYM01 (sample SAMEA3541515, study PRJEB24748) | human gut metagenome | biome: human gut; feature: human-associated habitat; material: faeces | place: China | collected 2012 | reverse complement strand
ATGTATATTGTCTCTATTATGTGGTAACAGTTACGGGAAAACAGATTTTTTTATTGCTGGGATATGGAGCCGGACTTATATTTGCAGTATTTCTGGGATCGGGTTTCGTAAAGAGTCTTGGAATGCTGGGAGCGGCACTGAGTTGTACCCTTTCGTTTGGAGTAGTATTTATAGTATTTTTAATAATAACATCCTGTGTCGTAAAGGACAGGAAGAAGAAAACTGAAGTGTGATAAAAGATGGAAAATTTTATAAAAAGAAAGAGGGAATGAAGAGAATGAGTAAAAAGATTTTGGTAACAGGATGTAATGGACAGCTTGGTCGTGCGATCAATAAGGAATACGCAGGAAGTGATGTGACATTTATTAATACAGATGTAGTGGAAGGGGAAGGTGTGACAGCACTTGACATTACAAAAATTGAGCAGGTATTATCACTTGTACGTGCAGAACAGCCAGAAGTGATCATTAACTGTGCGGCCCATACAAATGTTGATGCATGTGAGAAGCAGTGGGATGCAGCCTATCGTATCAATGCTTTGGGTCCAAGAAACTTAAGCATTGCAGCAGAGGCAGTTGGCGCAAAGATGATTCATGTTTCAACAGATTATGTTTTTGAAGGAAATGGTACAAAACCATATACTGAATTTGATGCACCGAATCCGGTGAGTGCTTATGGTAAAACAAAGCTCGAGGGAGAGAAGTTTGTTCAACAGTTTTCAAACCATTTCTTTATTTTTCGTACAGCCTGGTTATATGGAGATGGAAAAAACTTTGTAAAAACTATGCTGAACCTTTCGGAGACTCATGATGAAGTGAGTGTTGTCTGCGATCAGCTTGGATCGCCAACAAGTGCAGTAGAGCTTGCAAAGGCAATCCATCATTTTGAGGGAACGGAAAATTATGGTCTGTATCATGCTACCTGCGAGGGAGATACAAACTGGGCGGACTTTACAGAGGAAATTTTCAAAAGAGCAGGAAAAAGCACAAAGGTAAATCATGTAACAAGTAAGCAGTATAAACAGATGAATCCGGCAGCGGCTGACCGTCCGGCATATTCTATTCTGGATAATTATATGATGAGATTAGCGGATGGTTATCAGATGGCTGACTGGAAAGACGCATTGGATGTTTATATGGCAGAGCTGAAATAGTTAATAAAATCCTAAGATGTGTAAAACTTGTCTTAGTATATAAAATATGGTAAAATGGCAAATAATTGTGATGATAGGAGGATCTCGGAATGAGAACTTATTTGGTAACTGGAGGAGCTGGATTTATTGGATCGAACTACATTCATTATATGTTTCGCAAATATGATAATGAAATCAGAATTATCAATGTAGATGCATTGACATATGCAGGTAATCTGGAGAATTTAAAAGATATTGAAAATAGAGATAATTACACTTTCATTAAAGCGGACATCACGGACAAGGATGCTATCATGAAGATTTTTGAAGAAAATGATATTGACCGTGTTGTGCATTTCGCGGCAGAAAGTCATGTTGACAGAAGTATTAAAAATCCGGAAGTTTTTGTCAAGACAAATGTTCTTGGAACAGCAGTTATGCTTAATTGTGCAAAAAAAGCATGGGAGCTGCCAGATGGCAGTTTTAAAACTGGTAAAAAGTTTCTTCATGTATCGACAGATGAAGTATATGGTTCACTTCCTGATGATGGAAAAAGCTATTTTTATGAGACAACTCCATATCAGCCACACAGTCCATATTCCGCTAGTAAAGCGTCTTCTGATATGTTAGTGAAGGCTTATATTGATACGTATCATTTTCCAGCTAATGTGACGAATACATCTAATAATTATGGACCATATCAGTTCCCGGAGAAGTTGATTCCATTAATTATCAACAATGCTTTGCACGGAAAGAAATTACCGGTGTACGGAGATGGATTGAATATCCGTGACTGGTTATATGTAGATGATCATGCAAAGGGAATCGACATGGTTCAGGAACATGGAAAGCTTGGTGAGTCTTACAATATTGGCGGACATAATGAAAAGCGTAATATTGAGATTATCAATATTATCATTGAGACTCTACAGGAAATTCTTCCTGATACTGATCCAAGAAAAGCAAATGTAAGCAAGGATTTGATCACATATGTAGAGGATCGCAAGGGACACGATCGCAGATATGCAATCGCACCTGACAAGATAAAAGCTGAGATAGGCTGGGAACCGGAGACGATGTTCAAGGATGGAATTAAGAAGACCATCGCCTGGTATTTAGAACATGAAGACTGGATGAACAACGTTACCAGTGGTGATTATCAGAAATATTATGAAGATATGTATCAGGGAAAATAATAATAGCACAAATAGCAGTACCGTCCGTAGGTCGGATGATACTGCTTGTTTGCGTTTTACCAAAAAGTGATAAATTGAATTTTTTTTCAGGAGGATGAAGAATGAAAGGAATTATTTTAGCCGGAGGATCCGGAACACGTTTATATCCATTGACAAAAGCAATTTCAAAGCAGATCATGCCGGTTTATGATAAACCAATGATTTACTATCCTTTATCAACTTTAATGCTTGCTGGAATCAGAGAAGTACTGATTATTTCTACACCAAGGGATCTGCCGGTGTTTGAGGAGTTATTAGGGGATGGATCACAGCTTGGAATGAGATTTGAGTATGCGGTACAGGAACAGCCAAGAGGACTTGCTGATGCATTTATTATCGGCGAAAAATTTATTGGAAAAGATGCAGTGGCATTGGTATTAGGAGACAATATTTTTTACGGACAGAGTTTCTCAAAAGTTCTTCGGAGTGCAGCAGAGCGCCGGTAGCCTTCCCGCTTTTCCGCAGGAATGGCTTCCTCATATTTGCCGAGCTTCTGGGCGATGTACTTGAAGCCCGTGAGCACGTTGACCACTTCATAGCCGAAGTGGTGGCCGATGGCGTCCTGAAGGCCCGTCGTCACAAAGGTTTTCACCATCACGGCGCGGGAACGGTTGGAGTCATTGATGATGCCCAGCCCGGACATGCTCATGCAGCGGTACCACGCCAGCAGGGAGCCGATCTGGTTGCCGGTCAGCAGGTGCATTTTCCCATCTTCCCCGCGAACGGCCACACCCATGCGGTCCGCGTCCGGGTCCGTGGCGATGACGATGTCCGCACCGGAAGCGTCCGCCTGCTCAATGGCCAGGGCCAGGGCCGGCGGGTTTTCCGGGTTGGGGGAGGCCACCGTCGGGAAGCGGCCGTCCTGCACGTCCTGCGCCGCCACGGTCTGCACGTTGCAGCCCAGTTCCTTCAGCAGGGGAACGATGATATGGCCGCCCGTGCCGTGGAGGTTGGAGTAAACGATTTTGGCGCCGCCCTTGCTGAAGAGCTCCGGACGGAGCAGCACGGTTTTCAGGCGGTCCATGTAGACGCGGTCAAAGGAGGCGTCCAGCACGTGAAGGGTGCCGCGCCGGTCTTCCGGCAGCGGTTCATATTCCTCAGAGGTCAGGGAGTTCACTTCCTCAATCACGGCCTTGTCATGCGGAGGCACCAGTTGGGCTCCGTCGTTGAAATAGGCCTTGAAGCCGTTGTCGTGGGAGGGGTTGTGGCTGGCGGTCAGCACTACGCCGGAATCTGCATTGAGTTCACGGATGGCGAAGGAAACTTCAGGGGTGGCCCGGGGGCTGTCGAACAGGTAAATGTCACAGCCCAGGTCCGTGCCGATTTTCGCGCAGAATTCGGCGAAGTCACGGGAGAAGTGGCGCGTGTCATGGCCGATGACCAGCCGGGGCTTCCTGCCCGGGTCCGTGGCCTCCACATGCTTTTTCACGTAAATGATCAGGCCGCGCATCGCTCGCCCCACATTGAAGTAGTTCATGCAGGCGGTTCCCACGCAGGGATATTCCGGGCGGCCGTTCACGCCGCCGTTCCCCTGCTCCGCCCGGGTCACGATGCTGCCGATGGTGCGGCCGCGCAGCCCCCCCGTACCGAAGGCCAGGGTCTTGTAAAAACGGTCATTCAATTCCTGCCACTCCCCGGCGGCGGCCAGTTCCTCTACGGCCTCACGCGCTATGGGGGATTTGGTTCCGGCCAGCAGAAGGCGGATATTGGTCAGGGAAGACTCCAAAAGCTCCCCCTCTTTAACGGCATTCGTCAGGGATTCATCCAGTGTATTCATGCTGGCGGAATAGTACATCATGGCCCTTGTTTGACAATAGCTCTTTCCACCATGGCCTGAGAAAAACCGCCATGTGCGCCCCGGCACGGGCGCGGGAAAAGCCTTCCGTCCCCGTCCCCCCCTTTCACCTAGAGGGACTGGCGGTCATACAATTCCCGGTACAGCGGGCAGGAGGCATAAAGTTCCGCATGAGTGCCGTCCCCGATGATGCGGCCGCCCTCAAACACCAGAATGCGCGTCGCCACGCGGATGGAGCTGAAGCGGTGGGCTACGATGAGAGCCGTCCTTCCCTCCACCAGGCGGTCCAGCTCCTGCTGGATCTGGGCCTCGCTTTCCGCGTCCAGGGAGGCGGTGGCTTCATCCAGAATCAGGACGGGGGCGTCTTTCAGGAAGGCGCGGGCAATCGCCACGCGCTGGCGCTGGCCGCCGGACAGGCCGCTGCCGCCGTCGCCAAGCATGGTCTGGTAGCCGTCCGGCATCCCCATGATGAAGCCGTCCGCGGCGGCGGCGCGCGCCGCGGCCATCACTTCCTCATCCGTGGCGTCCTGCCGCCCCAGCCGGATGTTTTCCATGATGGTGCCGTGGAAGAGCACGGGATGCTGGGAAACGAAGGCAATGTTCTTGCGCACATCGTGCAGGGAGGCGTCTCTCACATCCACGCCGTCCATGCGCAGGGTGCCGGAACTGACGTCGTAAAATCTGGGCAGAAGGCTGGCAAACGTGGTTTTCCCGGCGCCGCTGGGGCCTACCAGGCCCACCACTTCCCCGGGGCTGATATGAACGTCAATGCCGTCCAGCACCTTGCGGGCGCCGTCGTAGGAGAAGGAAACGCCGTCATAGTCCAGACGCCCGGAGGCTCGCCCCAGGGGAACGGGATTGGCGGCTTCCGGCATGGTGTCCGGCTCCTTCAGCAGGTAGTTGATGCGTTCCAGGGAGGCATGCGCGCTTTTCAGGTTGGTCAGCGTCACGCCCAGGCGCTTGAGGGGGTCGTAACACATGAACAGGGCCGCGGCCAGGGCCGTGAAGTCAGCCTTGGTGATTCCCATTTCATGGCCCCTCACCAGCAGAATGCCCAGGCCCAGCGCCGTCACCATTTCCAGCACCGGCACCAGGAAGTGCCTGTACTTCACCGTTCTCAGATTGATCTTGAAGAAGCGTTGGATCAGCCCCAGGAAAAGCCCCACCTGCTGTTCCTGCATGCCGTAGGAACGGATTTCACGCTGGGCCGCCAGGTTTTCCTGGGCGGCGGCCGTGATATTGCCCAGCTCGTCCTGCGCCTGCTTGGCCTTCTTCATCACGCGGCGGCCAAAGAAGCGGATGGGCCATATCGCCAGCACAACCAGCCCCAGATTCATCAGCACCACCGCCGTGTTCGGGTCAACAAAGACCTTGTACACCAGGAAGGCGAGTGCGGTCAGCAGGGTAAGGGGCTGTTTGATGATGTCATTGGCGGCTATTACCAGGCCTCCCTGCACGTTGGCCGCGTCATTGATGAGGCGGCTGATCAGGTCCCCCCGTTTCTGGCGGTCAATGAAGGAGAGGGGCAGCGTTTGCAGTTTGGAAAAGGCGTCCAGCCTGATTTCCTCCAGCACCTTCATGCTGACGATGCTGATCCAGTACACATTGAAGAACGTGCCTATGCCCCGGATGGCAAAAACCAGCGGCAGCAGGGAACATACGGCCACGAGCACAGCGGTGTGCATGTGCTCCGGGGCCACCAGATAGGCAATGATGTTCTGAAGCTCCGGGGGAATCTGCGTATTGTCAAACACCACCGGGAACACCTTGGCAATCATCAGCGGGAAGCCGAAACCGCTGGCGGCGGCGGCCAGCGCCCCGGCGGCCAGCGCGGCGATGAACAGCTTCATCACCGGCTTCAAATACCGCGCGTACTCAAAAAACTGTCTTAACATGAAGCACCTCCTTCCTCTTCCGCAACCATCTGCTGCTTGTTGTAAAGTTCCCTGTACAGGGGGGAGGAGGCCATCAGATCCTCATGCGTGCCATCCGCAATGACGCTCCCTTTTTCCAGAACCAGAATTCGGTCCGCCATCCGGATGGTGCTGAACCGGTGGGCAATGATGAAGGCCGTGCGTCCGGAAGCCAGCTTTTCAATCTCCTTCTGGATGAGTTCCTCGCTCTTCATGTCCAGGGAAGCCGTGGCTTCATCCAGCACCAGGATAGGCGCGTTTTTCAGAAAGGCCCTCGCCAGGGAAACGCGCTGCCGCTGGCCGCCGGAAAGCCCTTCCCCCATTTCTCCGATCATGCGGGAATAGCCTTCCCCCGTCTCATTGATGAAGCTGTCCACGGCGGACATGCGCCCGGCTTCCTCCACCTCCGCGTCGGAAGCGTCCGGACGGCCGATGCGGATATTGTCCGCCACGGATCCGCGGAACAGCACGGGATACTGGGAAACCAGCGCGATATGGGAAAGCAGGTCCTTCTTGGCCATCTCCCGCACGTCGATGCCGTCCACCTTCACGCTGCCGGAAAGTACGTCGTAAAAACGGCACAGCAAATTGATGAAGGTCGTTTTCCCGGCGCCGCTGGGGCCTACCAGGGCCACCACCTGGCCAGCCGGGATGCGGATGTCAATGTTCTTCATGACGGGGGCGTCCTGCTGGTAGCCGAAGCACACATTGCTGAACTCCACTTCCCCCTTCCAGGCTTCCGGACTCTTCGGGTTTTCCGGTTCCGGAACGTCGTCCGGAGCGTCCAGCACATGGTTGATGCGCTCCAGCCCGGCATTCAGGGTTTCCGCCTTGTTGTGGACCGCCCCCAGCTTCTTGACCGGTTCATAGCAAAGGTACATGGCCGTAGCCAGCGCGGCGAAGTCCCCCATGTTCATGCCGTTCATGTTGCCGACAAAGAGAGTGGCCGCCATGGCGATGGCGCTGACGAATTCAATCAAAGGCGTCAGCAGGCTCTGCCACCTGACCGCACTGATGGAAGCCTGGATGTAACGGTGAATCCTGTTCCTGAACAGACTTGTCTGCTGCTCTTCCAGTTCAAAGGCCCGGATGTCCCGCTGGGAGGAAAAGTTTTCCTGAAGCGTGGAGGAAAGATCCCCCTGGCTGGACTGCACCACGCGGGCGCGGGCGAGCATTTTCTTGCCGATGTAGCGGATGGGAATCACGCAGACGCCCACCAGGAGCATGTTCGCCAGCAAAATAAGGAACTGCTGGCTGACGGAGGCCCTGTAAATCAGGAATCCCAGCGCGGCCAGGAGGGTCAGGGGCTGGATAATCAGGTCATTGGCAATCTGCACCAGGCCGCCCTGCAGGAACTGCGTGTCCTGCATCAGGCGGCTCAGCAGGTCTCCCTTCTGCTGGCGGTCATGAAAGGCCAGGGATAAATCCTGGTATTTACGGTACACCTTGAGCCGCAGCGTTTCCAGCACGCCCAGCCCTATTTTGGAAAGCAGGTAGACATTGACGAAGGAGGAGAGGCCGCGCACCACCACTACCATCGGGAGCATGGCCGCCGTGGCCCACACCGTCACCCAGGGCAGGTTTTCCGGACTCACGTACCAGAGGAGCACGCGCTCCGCCCACGGGGGCAGCGGCTTCCCGTCAAAGATCACGGGGAACATTTCCTGCAAAATCACCGGTATGCCGAAGCCGCTGGAAACAGCGGCCACCATGCCGCCGATCACAGCCCACACCAGCGTGCCCTTATAGGGGAGAAGATATTCGCGCCATAATGCTACGGCGCGCTGGATGGAGGATTCCTGCCCCTCTGTTGACTGTTTCCTCATAAGTAATTCCGGATTGATGCGCCCGGGAACGGACGGCGCGCAATCGGTGCAGATCATACCATGAAGACCGCGGATGACAAGCTCCTTGCGATAAAAACTCCTCAGGAAACGCCCGGAGGGAAAGCCGCCGGGCATCCCGGCTTGCCCGCCTCCCCGGAATGGTCTACCCTTCCGGCGCATGCTGAAGACAGGATTAATCCAGCCGGAGACCATCCCCGGCCATTTCCCCAGGAACCTCAGAACCATCGTGGAACTGTACCGTTCCTGCGTGGACGGCGGGGCGGAGCTCGTTCTTTGTCCGCCGCTGGCCCTCAGTGGCGCGCACACCGGGGAACTGGCCCTGCGCAGCGGCTTCCGGTCCCAGCACAGGGCGGCCCTGGCCTACCTGGCCCGGGAAATAGCGGACGTCCCCCTGCTGCTGGCAGCGGCGGACGCGGACGGCAGCCGCTTCCACATGCTCCGGAACGGCCTTTCCTTTCCACGGCAAGCCGTTATTTCCCCAGCCGCACACGGAACGGAGGCCGTTCCCGTTTTCGGCATCTGCCGGACGGCGGAGGAAGAGGGTTTTTCCATCATTTCATGGCCGGAATCTTCCCCGGCCTCCTCTTCCGTACCCTGCCTCTTGCTCCGCACCCATTCCGGCGCGTGGCATGAAGGACTGCTGGAGCAGGATGAGGAGGAAGCCTGCCGGCTGGCGCGGGAAACAGGGCTGCCGGTCCTCACCGCCCGCCTGGCCGGGGGAGAAGGCCCGTTTCTGTTACCCGGCGCGTCTTCCGCATGGTCCGCCCACGGGATTCTCCTCAAACGGCTGCGTCTTTTTGAACGGGATTCCGCCGTCATTTCTCCGGAAAATTCCATGGAGGCGTCTTCTCCGCTTCCCGCTCCGGAAGAACAGCTCCGGCACGCCCTCCGGAAAGGCACGGCGGACTTCATCCTGAAAAGCGGGCATGGCGCCGCCTGCCTGAACCTGCTGGAAAGCTCCGCATCCCTCCTGCTGGCTCAACTGTTAAAAGAGGAACTGCCTTCCCTGCCCTTGACGGGCTTCATCCCCCGCCTCCCCGGCATTCCGGAACAGGACACTGCCCGGGCGCAAGCCTGTGCGGACAAGCTGGGCATTCAGGCCCGGATGCTGCCTCTCCCTGCAGATGCTGCGGCCGGAGGACCGGATGACCTGTTCACGGCCGCATGGCTCATGCGCCAATGGGCCCAGGAGGAAGGTGCCCTGCTGCTTTCCGCCCTGACCGGAACGGACATCATGACCGCTTCTCGCCTCCTTCCGCCGGCCCTGGCCGCTGACTTCATGCCGCTGGGGGATTTATATGAAACGGAACTGGCGGACCTGTTCCCCGGCTTCCTTTCTCCCGCGCCGGATGCGGCCATGCGCGACAGCCTCCTCATCCGTCTGCACCGCGCGCATGAATCCGCCACGCCGCTGGCAGGCCTCTTCCCGGAATCGGAGCTTGAAATCCGCCGCTGGCAGCGCCGGGCCCGCGCCTCCGAATGGATGCGCCGGAAACTGCCGCCGCGCCTCACGCTGCGCTCCATTCCCGGTGCACCGGAAACGCCTTACGTCCACCGGCTGACGGATTGACGCGGCGCGTTGCTTTTCTTCCCGTGGCGTACATTGCGCTTGCTCTTGAAGTGGAAGAAGTGATTAGTAGAAGCCATGCAATTCTATGTAGCCACCATGATCGGCCGCGCCGCTCTAAGGCTGGTTGACCGCCTGGGGTCAATCGGATTGCTGCTTTACCAAGTGACCGCGTGCATGTGGTCCGGCAAATTCCGGATGCGCGTTCTTGTGGAGCAAATTGCAAAAATCGGGGTGCAGTCCCAGCCGGTGGTCATCATCACCGGCGCGTTCACCGGAGCCGTGCTGGAAGCCCAGACCCTGTTCCAGCTCCAGACGGTGAGGATGGAAACCATGGGGGGCGCCGTCGTCGCCGTGGGCATGTTCCGGGAACTGGGGCCCGTCATTACCGGGCTGATGCTTGCGGGCCGCGTCGGGTCCGCCATGGCAGCGGAAATCGGGACCATGAAAGTCACGGAACAGGTAGACGCCCTTAACTCCATGAACGTGGACCCGGTGGACTACCTGGTGAAGCCCCGCATCCAGGCCATGCTCATTTCCATGCCTATCCTGATGATGGAAGCCGTGCTGGTGGGCATCGCCTCCGCCTACATCGTCAGTATCACCTCCTTTAACGTGGACCAGGCTTACTGGATGCACTTCATGAGCAAATTCGTCACCATGGGGGACATCATCGTGGCCCTGGTCAAAGCCCTGGTCTTCGGCCTCATCATCTCCACCATCTCCTGCCGGGAAGGCCTGAACACCACGAACGGAGCCGTTGGCGTCGGCAAATCCACCATGCAGGCCATGGTGTATGCCTCCGTGGCCCTGCTCATCGCCAACTTCATTCTGACCATGATTCTCAATTCCATCTTCCCCATGGGATTCATGAGATAACCCTTCCGCGCCGCCATGCAGCCATTCATCCGCGTCCACCAGCTCAAGCAAAGCTTCGGCACCCAGGAAGTGCTGAAAGGCGTGAGCTTTGACGTGGGAAAGGGAGAGCTGATGGCTCTGATCGGCGGGTCAGGAGCCGGAAAAAGCGTCATCCTGAAACATCTGGACGGCCTGATGGACCCGCTGGACGGCTATGTGGAAATAGACGGCAGGCGCATCAGCGGAGCGCCGGAAAAAATCAAGAAGCAAATCCGCGGTAAAATAGGCTTCATGTTCCAGCAGGGGGCACTCTTCGACTCCCTCAGCGTAGGGGAAAACGTCGCCTTCCCGCTGCGCGAGGAAGGAATCCGGAATGAAAAGGAGCTGGACGCGCGCATCTCCGCCGCCCTGGACTCCGTGGACCTGCTGGGGCAGCAGGAAAAAATGCCGGCCAGCCTCTCCGGAGGCATGATCAAGCGCGTAGCCGTAGCCAGGGCCATCGTCACCACGCCGGAATGCCTGCTGTATGACGAGCCCACCGCAGGCCTGGACCCCATTGTCACGGACAGCATCAGCTTCCTCATCCGGCAAATCTGCAAGGACAAGGGAATCACGACCGTCATCGTCTCCCATGACATGCCCAGCGTGATCCGCATTGCGGACAAAATCGTCTATCTCAGGAACGGGGAAGTTTACTGGACGGGAACCCCGGAGGAACTGCTGCATTCCAGGGATGAAAACCTGCAAAGGTTCCTGTACGGGGATTCCGGGGAAGACTGGGCCTCCCTGACCGGCAGGCATGAAAACTTTCAACGGGTTCTGCTGGAACGGGCGGAACGTGAACGGAAACAATAACCATCTTACCACAGAGCCATGAAGCAGAAACTTAAGCCGGAAACCTGGGTGGGCATCTTCCTGATTGCCGGAATCCTGATGATCATCGGCGTCATCCTGGGGTTCGGCAACATCAAGACCTCCAAGGAGCAAACCTACCCCATCAACATCATTTTCAAGGACGCGGCGGGCCTCATCAAGGACTCCCAGCTCCGCCTGGGCGGCGTTACGGTGGGAAAGGTCACCAAGGCGCCCGAACTCCTGCCCTCCGGCAATGAAGTCATGCTGGAAGCCAGCATCCTGAGCGACGTGAAAATCCAGGAAGGCTCCGTCTTCCGCGTGGACATGCAGAACATCCTGGGAGACAAGTACATCGACATCGTTCCCCCGGCACGCCCCACGCACGAATACATCCCGCCCCATGCCACCATCATCGGGCAGCCTGAAAGCGATTTCAGCAAGATCAAGAACAACGCCGTGGGCGCCACGGAGGAAATACTGAAAATCCTCAAGCAGATTGAAAAAAATTCGGACAACATTGACGAGGCCATCCTCAACATCGGGGAAGCGGCCAAAGGGCTTGCCCAGACCACCAAGCTGATCAATGAAGGCATCCTGAGCCGGGAAAACCTCCGGCACCTCAACAGCGTGCTGGCTCAAATGAACAAAGCGGGCGAACAGCTCCCCGCGACGATGGCGGCCATGAAAGACACCGTCAGTGACGCCCGCAGAATCATCGCCGGAGCGGAAGAAAAGCTCAACAGCCTGGACCCCGCCATCAAGGAAATCCCCCCCACGCTGACCGCCCTGCGCAAGGCTTCCGAGCAAATCGCCTCCGTCACGGCGGACGCCCGGAAAAACCAGGGCTTCCTGGGGCTGCTCATGTACGATGCGCGCTTCCGCGCCAATGCCCAGGAATTCATCCGTAACCTGAGGGACTACGGAATCCTGCGGTACCGGAACCCGAACGAGCCCCAGGCCAAACCAGACCCCCGCGGCGGTTTTTCAGGAAGCCGCCGCTGAAGAACGCGCACAATTCCGGGTGAAGCCGCTTTACACACTTGCCAATAGAGGGAAGCGTGCTAAATAATTCCCAATGTGAGAGGCGAAAACATGTAAGCCGACATGTTTTTCAACAGGAACCAACCCTTAACACTCTAATCAACCATGCAAGACAACCAAACCGAACTTGAACCGACCGCAGCAGCAAACGACACCGCCTGCTCCTGCCCTTCCGCCCGCGAGCTTGCCGTAACCAGATTTCAACAGGCCAGGGCCTTCGCCGCGGCCAAAGTAAACCAAATCCGCAAGGCGGCTACGGAACAGGCCAGCACCATCCGTGACTACGCCCAGGAAAAAGGAGAAGTCATCCGTGACAAGGCCAAGAAGTTCCATGAAGCGGGCGAAGAATACGTGAAGGAAAAACCCACCCAGTCCGTGCTGATCGCCATGGGCGTGGGCCTTCTGATCGGCATGCTCATCCGCCGCCGTTAACCCTCATTCCGCGCCATGCGCGTCAAGCGCATGGCGCCCTCACCCCTTCAAACCGAGCCATGGGACTGATTGACAAACTCAAACGCACCTTCGTCGCCCCCATTGTGGAGGAAAAGGAAGAAGGAGCGGCCATGGTCCGGTCCCTCCGGGAAACCGGAGCGGCGGCGCTTGACCATGTGGAAGCCCTGGCCGCGCTGCTCAAGCTGGAACTGGAGGAAGCGTCCAAAAGGCTGGGCAGGAAAATGGCCCTGCTCCTGCTGGGCGCCTTTATGGCCATCTTCGGCTATCTGTTCCTGTGGTGCTTCCTGACCATGGTCATGGCCCACTTCTGGGGAATCATTGCCGGACTTGCCGTAACCACCGGCATTCATCTGGTGGCGGCTGCCGTGGCGCTCATCCTTTTCAGCCGAACCCATGTAACGCCCATCGCCCCGGCGACGGCGGAAGAACTTAAAACGGATTTATCATGTCTGCAAATGGCTCTCAAGAAAAGCTCGCACTCCTGATGCGGGTGGCTTCCTCCCGGCTGGATATCGTCAATGAGACAGATACCCTGGTCCAGAAGACGCAGCAGCAGGCCGACCACTTCCGGAAGCTGAAAAAAAAGGCCATGTCCCTGCCTGTGATCGGCTCCATTGTCGGCACGGTGGGAGGCATTCTGCTCATCCGCATGTTTACGGGGAAAAAAAGCCATCCGGCGCCCCCGCGTCCGCATGTTTCCGGAAGCTGGATCAATTCCCCTATCTTCCGTTTCATCATTGAAATCCTGGTAACCCTCGCCTTCCCGTCCCTGAAAAAAATGGGCTTCGACCTGGCAGGCAAGAAATTCTTCAACCTGTTCAAGTAACAGGATTTTCCGGCCGATGCGGCGCAGCCTTTTCAAGCCGCTGCTTTAAAAAAGAACTCAGGAATTCCGCTGTTGCGGGAGAAATGTCTTCATATCCCTGCGGCGTCAGATGCGCGCCGTTCCGGGAATATCGTCCCCCCTGCAGGACAACTCTTCATGCAGACGGCCGCGATACCTCATAAAATAACGACCTGCCGCCAAAGAAAACAACGCCCCTTTGTTCATACGTACCTCGCCAGGCTGGACAGGCATTTCGGCATGGTCCATGCGGCGATATTGGAATGAAACAGGAGACCAGGGCATGCCTGACCCCAAAAAGGCATTGGCAGCTCAATTCCCCTTTCCAGCGCTTTCCGCCATGAACAATTCCTGCCAAAAATAACAGGGCGCAATCAGGAAAAAAGCTACCTGGCCATGAAAGGGAGGCCCCAATATAGGAAGACGACCATCATGGCGGAAACATGGCCTTCCCAGTCATCGCGGCGGCGGGGAATTTGGAAATGTTCCGTCCGTGTCCCCGTTCGGAGGAACAGGAAAAATTGATGAAGAAAGTCATTTAAAACAATATCCCGACCTTTCCCCCGGAGGCAAAAATGCAACCGCGCCATAGACTTGTCCTCAATGCCGCCATTTCACATTTAACCATGAAAACAGCAGCGGGATTGCTGTCGGCTCTTTCCGCCATGCCAAACGTATGCCTCTGCCGGGAAAGTCCGTGAAAAACCGCGATTCCTCAGGGTCCGGTTCCCGAAACGGCAGAAAAACATAAATGCTCTTTCCCGCTCCCGGAAATAAACTTTTGCGAGCCTTCCTCAAGGCTTCTCTCCAAAAATCCTCCCCCGCCACGGGACGGCACAGGGCCGCCTGCACAGAAATCATTTCCCAAACATTTTTTGCTGGTCAAAAAAGCCCCGTTTTCGTTAGTATGTAGCTTTATCAGTTTGCTGCATTCACAACATGAGCGAATACATTTTGCCCCACGTCGACGGATATCTTAAGCTTGGACAGGACTTTGACTGTTCCGATATCCACCTTGCCGTCAACAGCCGCCCCACCTGGCGCCGGTTCGGCCAGCTTCTCCCCATCTGGGAGGAAGCGCCCAATCTCACGCCCCAGGACACGGAAGTTCTGGCGAGGGGCTTTCTGGAAGACCCGGAATGGAACCGACTTCAATTAAAGGGGGACGTGGACTTTGCCTATGCCAACGACTTCGGACGCTACCGCGCTTCCGTGGTCAAGCAGCGCCTGGGCTATGACATCTGCTTCCGCATCATCAACACGCGGGTGCGCACCATGGAGGAAATCGGCCTGCCGACGGAATACGTGGTGCCCCTCACCCGCTACACCAACGGCCTCATTCTGGTGACGGGCTCCGTGGGTTCCGGTAAATCCACCACCCTGGCCTCCATCGTGGACTTCATCAACCAGGACCGCCACGACCACATCATCACGCTTGAAGACCCCATCGAATACCTGATTCCCTCCAAAAACTGCCACGTCAACCAGCGTGAAGTGCACAAGCACACGGAATCCTTCGCGCGCGCCCTCCGCGGGGCCCTCCGTGAAGACCCGGACGTCATCATGGTAGGTGAAATGCGCGACCTGGAAACCATCTCCCTGGCGCTCACGGCGGCTGAAACCGGTCTTCTGGTATTCGGCACCCTGCACACGAACAACGCCAGCAAAACCATTGACCGTATCATTGACGTATTCCCGTCCGACCAGCAGTCCCAGGTGCGCACCATGCTTGCGGGCTCCCTCCGCGGCGTCGTGGCGCAGCTCCTGATGAAGCGCAGCGACAAGCCGGGACGCGTAGCCGTCAATGAAATCCTCTTTGCCACGCCCGCCGTGGCGGCCATCATCCGTGAAGGCGCCACGCAGAAAATCCCTGACGTCATCGTCGGCGGAAAGGCCATGGGCATGCAATTCATGGATGACGCCATCTGGCAAAAACTCCAGCAGGGCGTCGTCTCTCCGGAGGAAGCCTACATGAAGTGCATTGAAAAGAAGAGGTTCCGCAACTTCCTTCCCCCGGAATCCGTCCGTCTGGCAGACTCCGGCGGTGGAAACTAGGCCCTTTGCTCCTTCCCTGTCCCTCCCATGTCCCCCACTGGAAAATTCACGTTCAAGCTCGTGATCTATGGAGCATTCCTGCTCTATCTGGTGGGGGATTTGTTTCTCTGGCACGGTTTCCTGGCCGGCAGGATGGACGCCTACCTGAAACCGATGCCGGGACCGCCCGGAGACAACTCCGCCCGGATTGCGGAAGTTTACGGCGAACCCGTCACCGCCAACCAGCTCTCCCGGAGGGTTGCGGAACTCCGGCTCCTGCGCCAGCCTCCCGTGCTGGACATGGACGGAGGCATCAGGCTCACCCATGAACTGGACATAGCCGGAGACCTGGCTCCGCGGGCCAGGTACGATCTGATCGGCTCCTCCCTCCTGCGCCTGAAAACCAGCGTCAACGACCTTCAGCTTCCCAACCGCAATGCGGAAGCCGCGC
>OGYM01001629.1_pt1 | contig 16049 bp, 8 predicted proteins | sample 1576491 | NCBI WGS metagenome assembly OGYM01 (sample SAMEA3541515, study PRJEB24748) | human gut metagenome | biome: human gut; feature: human-associated habitat; material: faeces | place: China | collected 2012 | reverse complement strand
CGGAATTTTGATTGATGCCGATACAGGGGCAATTCTTTATGAAAAAAATGCCTATACCAAGTGTTATCCTGCCAGTACCACAAAAATTTTAACCGGTCTTTTAACCGTGGAAAACTGCAGTATGGACGAAACTGTTACTTTTTCACGTGCCGCAGCCAATTCGGTTACATGGGAAGATTCTAACCTTGCAACAAAGGTCGGCGAACAGTATACGGTTGAACAGGCTTTGTACGGACTTTTACTGTATTCCGCCAATGAAATTGCCTATGGTCTTGCAGAGCATGTCGGTGGTTCTTTGGAAAATTTTGTAGAAATGATGAATGCCCGTGCAAGAGAACTGGGTGCGGTAAATACCCACTTTGCCAACGCAAGCGGTCTTTATGACCCGAACCATTATACAACGGCTTACGATATGGCAATGATTGCCCGCGGCTGTTATAACAACTCTACTTTCGTCAATATTGATTCGACAGAAGATACGTACACCATCGGACCTACAAATCTGACCGGTGAAAGCCGTACTTTCCGTCACAGACACCAGATGTTAAAAGGCCGTCCGATGTATTATGAATACTGCAAAGGCGGCAAAACCGGTTTTACGGACCAGTCCGGTTTTACACTCGTAACCTTTGCGGAAAAAAATGATATGCGCCTGATCTGCGTTGTTTTTAACTGTTCCGATTCCAATATCCGTTTTACGGATACACGGACACTGTTTGACTGGGGATTTGATAACTTTAAGAAAATTACCGCTTCAAGCGATACCATTTCCTCTTATTTTTCGGGTTCAAATTATTATCAGTCTGCTGTATACAGCCGCTATCCCGAAAATTTCAGTCTGAGTGCTTCTACGCTGACCATTCCAAATCATGCGAATGTAAGCGATATTACGCTGGCGGTCAATGAAAATTACACGCCGGAAGAAATTGACAATGCCTATACAACAGGTATCCGCTTTAAATACGGCGATAACACGGTTGCCACTTCTTTACTGACATTCAGTAAAGGCACGGCACACACGGATAACCGCCTACCGTATCTTTCACAGGATGCTGATACTGAAACGGTTCAGCCGCGCTGGTGCTTTTCTATCAGCATCTGGGTAATTGTGGCAGTCTTTGCCGCCGTTGTCATTCTTATCTGCTTCATTAGGGATTATCAGATGTCCAGACGCCGCAGCCTGCACGCACGCAGACACCACAGACGCCGCCGGTAACAGCTGTAAAAAAATATTCAACCAGCTTTATTAAACCAAAAAACTCCTTACAGGGTGCTTAGCCTGTAAGGAGTTTTTTTGTTTTTCCGATATACTTTTGCATTCCGCAAATATCTTATTGGATTTATCTTGTATTTGCCCTGTTGTATATCGTATTTTGTATACTGTATCCGCTATACGGTATATCCTCTGTTTCCCGATGTGTTTTCAGCGATTTCGGTTGAAGTACCCATATTAGAATACGTCAGTCCCGCATAGACCTGTTCGGCATTGCGCATGACCGGACCGGTTGTATCCTGTCTGCTGACCTCATAAAATGACTTTCGAAGCTTTGAAAGCATGGAAAGCACTGTATCCAGTACCGTCACATCATGCCCTGCATCTGCCTTTACAAGAAAACGCATCATGGAAACATATATTTTAAACAATTCCTTTGAAATATCATATTGCATATCCAGACTGCTTTCCAGCTCATCTACGACACGCTTCGCCCGCTTTAAGGACGCATGATATTCATCATCGTTTTTCTCCCGGTACGCCGCCTGCGCATCCTGCACCGACTCCATTGCAATATCATATAAAATAACAATCAAATCCGACTTTGATGCCTGTGACACCCGGTAAGAATACGTTTTAATCGAATCACTTTTCATAATCTGAAACCTTCTTACTGAAGAATCTGAAGTACGGTTGACGGTCTTTCATTGGCCTGGGCCAGAATAGAAGTTGCCGCCTGTGTCATAACATTTAATGAAGTGTATTCTGTCATTTCTTCTGCCATATCTGTATCGGTCATGGTTGAAATGGCTGATGTCAGATTTTCAGACGCTGTTCCTAAGTTGTTGGTTGTATGCTCAAAACGGTTTTCGTAAGCACCCATCTGGGAACGGACACGGTTTGCATAAGCAACAGCCGTATCAATGGTATCAATGGCTTCACTTGCCGTAACCGATGTCATGACATTTAAATTTTCTGTTCCGAGCGTATAACTTGTAACTGCCGGAATGTCTATCAGAATCACCTGATTTTCATTGGCACCGACATGAACGCTCATCGTTCCCACATCTGTTACTTCCTGTGTAACCTTTGCAGTCTGTGTGCTTGTTGCCGTAGACTTATCATCTGCTTTTACTGTATCAGAAAACTGTGTACCTGCCACATTTGACGGTACATCCGTTACAAATGTTCTGTTGTTGACATCCTTTACCGTTACTCTTGTGCCGCTTGTTGAAATAACTGCGCTGTCTGCAAATCCCACACGCTTGCCGTCATTGTCCAGAGTAAATTCGGCCTGTACGTCACTGCCTTCTGCATACATGCCACCATTTGTTGCTGCTGTGGCAATTCCAAGCATATTTGCTAACTCTGCATTACTGCATGTGATATTCATGGTTTTTGAACTGCCGCTTTCTTTTGTCATAAATACAATATTATTACCGGCATAGCTTGTCTGCGGTTCATAGCCTGCATAATCTGTGCCGTTTACCTTTGTATCGTTTGTGGCACCTGCCGTAATTGCAAAAACACGTCCGCCAATCTTATCCGCACCGTCAACCAGCTTACCCATAATGCCTGCGAGTGTATCTCCCTCGGAAATTTCAATCCCATAGCCGTTCATGCTGATTGTTCCTGCCTGCTCCTTTGTAACCGTTGCAGTATCACTCATGGTAACCGCACCGTTACCAACCACAATTGCCTGTCTTGCATCCTGTGTAATGGTAATGCCATAATTTCCGGCCACAAAATTATCCGATACTTCAATCTGATTGACACCTTCATAATTAGAGTAAACACGTCTTGAAAGATTACCACTGATTAAAGTCTGTGAATTAAATTCTGTGTTGCTTGAAATTCTGTCGATTTCTGAATTTAAGCTGTCAATTTCGCTCTGGATTGCACTGCGTTCATCAACGGAGTTTGTTCCATTGGCTGCCTGTACAGACAGCTCCTTCATTCTGGCAAGCATGCTCTGGATTTCTTCCATCGCACCTTCTGCCGTATGCAGTACGGATACACCGTCTGCCGCATTGTTATCCGCCTGATTTAAACCACGCAGCTGTAATCTCATTTTTTCGGAAATTGCATATCCTGCGGCATCATCTGATGAACTGTTAATTTTATATCCTGATGAAAGTCTTGCAATCGACTTTGTTAATCTGTCCTGTGACTTCTGCAGGGCATTGTTGGAAACAATCGCAGAAACATTTGTAGCTATTCTCATTGTCTATACGTCCTTTCTGTTGTCTGAATAAAACATCTGTTGATTATATCGGTTTATTTCTAAGAAACCATAAGCCTGTTCCATAAAATTTCACATTTGCCGGTTTACGCTTATGCGTTTTCTGTCTTTCCCGCCAAAGCATATACTATCGTCTTTGCCGCCTTGTACAGTTTATCGGATGCCACGCTTTCTGCCGCTTTATCATACATTACACGGCGTACGGTACGGATATCCTGACAGTGGACTTCCACCTCTTTGAATCCGTTGTTTCCCTTTAGTTCTTCTGCCGCCTGCTCCAGTTTTTCGGAAAGCTTATCGGCGCTCGTATCGGAAATGCCGTATAATTCGGCGCTGTCACTGCCAACCTTTGCTTCTACGGAAACGGTTCCAAGCTCCTGCGTATTTAAGTGAACTGAAATTCTTCCCTTTTCTTTGGCATCCTGTACCAGTGTCAGGTGAATCATGCCGACACCTTCCTCTGTCACCATTGGAATCCGGTAATCATGTCTTTGGCTTAAATTGCGGATTAACCCGATTTCCCTGTAACGCATTCTCAAATCGCGGATTGTTTCGTAATCCTGGTTGTCATCTGCGGCAACTGCCGTTTCAAGGTCTTTTGCGGCATCCTCTTCCAGATCATCATACGCTGCTTCGAGTGCCTGTCTGTCACCTGACTTTTCTAAAAATGTCTCTGCTTTTGCAGTGTCTTTTTTATCTTCACCAAATACACTGTTATAATAGCCTGACTGCATAATGTGTTCCATTGCAAGCACCTGATTGACCGTTACCGGCTGTTCATTGTCTGTCAGTTCTTTGATAACCGCCTCTTCCATGGCAGATGAACTACGCAGTGTATTTAAGTATTCATCATAATAAGCCGCTTCTGCATCTTCATCATAAGCCGCCTCAATATCCTCGCAGAAGGCTTCAACCGAATGTTCGTCAATCGGTTTCTCCTGCTGTACTGTCTTTAACGACAGCGGTGTCACATGCTCCCCTGTTGTTTCAAATAAATTACCGAAATAATTCACCTTTTCCTGAATCTGTGGAATTGCTGCCTCATCATCTATCGTATAATCCATGCCTGCGGCACGTCTGCTGTTATATGCCTTGCACAGATTTTCCATGGTGATTTCTTCATTCTGCTTGACCAGTGTTCCGATTGCCGCTCCGGCATCCTTTGTAAAAATGTTCATCATCTTGTAAATGCCGATAAACTGGTTTCTCTCCTGCGCACTGATACCGTCAGTCTGATCTAACTTATATAAAAAGCGGCTGTATTTTTCCTCTTTATCGTTATCCTGCTGTGCATTCATTTCCGTCAGGTATGCATTGACCGTATGAATGTCTTCTGTCATCGGATTGATATTTTCACGGATCATCGCAAGTGCCGTTTCCGGTTTCATATTCCGAATCAGATTTTGAAGGGTGCTGTGGATTTCCTTGATATTTTCAACACCTTCTTTTGTAATCTCCATCTGATTTTCCGCAAAAATACGTACTGCATCACGGTTTGCCTGTGTATTTTCAAGATTCAGTTCCTTTAAAATGTCTTCCGTGCTGGCATCTACGGCTTTTTTGAGCGAATCGCCAAGGTCCTTACGCACTTCTGTTCCGACAGCCCTGTATTCCTGTCCCGCCTGCTCAAACTGCTGTCTGAACGCACTTCCCTTCTGCGCAAAGTCGGCAATCGTCATCACTTCATTTTCGGCTTTTTCTTTGACAACCGCTCCCATCGATACATCCGGTGCATATTTAATATCATGCAGCGCGCGCTTGACCTGCATTACCGTCTGGTAAGACGATACAATCATATTCATTGTGCTGTCTGTTCCGGAAAGTCCTGCCACTGCGGCCTGTGTCTGACCTTCAAGGCTGTTCTGTGCTGCTCCTGCCGTTCCGGCTGTCTGCTGTGCCATACCACCTGCCGTATTCTGCTGTGCCTGTGAATCCTCAGCGTAGAGTGCCACCGCCTGATGATACGCATCAAGCTGTTCAATAAGACTTGCAATCGGCTCGGCATTTAAATTGACCCCCTGTTTTGCAAGAAACAGTCCGGCATCGGCAGTCATTAAAATACGAATCTGCTGTAACTGCTCGTAGCGGTCATAAACCTGCTCATTTTGATAATCCTGTACATTCTCCTGCACAAAATCCATGGTGCTTTCTTTGCTTCCAATCTCAAACTGAAAACGGTAAAAAGCCGCATCGACACTGTTCATTGCATTTCTTAAATTTTCAATATTAAATGTTTCATCATTTTCCGTTACATAGGCCACATGGCGGATGTCCGCATTATATACGGTACTGATTGCATCGGCAACCGTCTGATACGTTCCCGTACTGTTAATTAACAGCGTATCCGATGCATTCTCTCCCTGTGCCATACCGTTTACAATACTGCCAATCAGCTGTTTTAAGCCGTCCCCGGACTGTAAATCCGAAATATTTAAGCTGTCTAACTGTACTTTATATAAAATATTTTCTTTGGTAATTGGAATGTCATTTTCGAGTAGATTCCGTGCAGTTGACAGTGTTGCCCCATTGGCTTCAAGACCGGCGCGTCCGATAACCGCTGCCGCCTGCGGCATTAACTGCTGCCATTCATCTTCCGTTACCGTCACCTTTGCGTTCTGCTGTCCCTGACTGCCCTGTGACTGCATATACTCTGCCTTGTATACATTATCAATTGTCGGTGCAAGCCGGTTTTTCACCAGATAATTTTTCGCTTCTCCACTTAAATCGGAAATCTGTGAAACCTTATCCACCGCGCCTGCAAGTTCTTCCACATTTTCCCGTGTTGCCGGAAGATTGCCTGCGCTCATCTGATTGGAGATTTCCTCTGCCATGCCCGTACTGCCGACAACCTGTTCAATCTCATCAGTGCTTAATCCCTCTCCCGCAAAATAAACTTTCTTGCCGTGTGATGCCAGTTCAATCTTAATGCGGTCCACGATACCGACCATTTCTTCCTGTGACAAATCATTCAGGTTAAATCCGTCCTCGTCAATCTTTACGGCATCTGCACCGGAAAGGCGCTGGAACAGTGCCTTTAAATTGGCTTTGGCATTGGTCGCGCTCTGCATAAGCTGTTCTTTGACATCATCGGTTTCCTTTAATAAAGAATGATATGTGTTCTGGTCTAATTCCTTCTGATTCACCTGCATACCGGATATCAGCACATTGGCAAAGTCTGCTGCCTTTGTGCTTCCCTCTGTCTGTGTATTGTTTTTTATATTAATTGATGCACCCTGACTTTTGTCGGTGCCTTTTGCCAGCTCTGATGCTGCAATTGTTAAATCCATTCTTTTCACCTCAAAAAAATACTATCTATAGACACACCGTCTTATAGATAGTATTTCGTCACATTTTTACATTTCATTTAGTCCAATTTAGGATTCCTCATAATACTTCATCAGTCCCTGTGTGCCTAAATCACCCATGCCTTTGTCTTCCAGCGTTTCATACATTTCAAGCACCGTATTTAAAACTTCCAGATTGACATCACGGTCTTTGGCTTCCTGCGCAGCAATCTTCATGTCCTTGATAAAATGCTTCAAGAAAAATCCCGGTGCGTAATCGTCCTTTAAAATCTTTGCGCCAAGGGAACTAAGCTGAAAGCTCGCCGCCGCACCGTCCTTTACGGAAGCGTACAGCTTATCCATATCAAGTCCTGCCTTCTGCGCATAAGCAAATGCTTCGCACACGCCGGACAATGCACCCGCAATCATAATCTGATTTGCCATTTTTGTGTGCTGTCCGCAGCCTGCGCTGCCTTCGTATACAATCGTTTTCCCCATGGCTTCAAAAAGCGGCATACAGACATGAAAATCCTGCTCCTCACCGCCTGCTAGAATCGAGAGTGTTCCGTTTTTTGCACCTGTATCTCCACCCGTAACCGGCGCATCCAGCGCGTGCTGTCCGTTTTTCTTTGCTTTTTCATAGATTCTTATTGCAAGCTGTGGACTGGTGGTCGTCATATCAATAAGGTATGTACCGGCGGCGGCACTGTCAAGTATATTTCCTTCCGCAAAATATACTTCTTCCACATCCTTCGGAAAACCGACAATCGTAATCACGGCATCTTTTCCTGCCGCACAGCTTCCGATAGAATTACACCACAACGCACCCTCCTGCAATACATCTTCAACCTTTGCCTTGGTTCGCGCATAAATGGACACTTCAAATCCTGCTTTCATAAGGTTTCTGACCATAGATTTTCCCATAATGCCGACACCGATAAATCCAATTTTTTTCATGTGTATGCTCCTTTCCACCCTTTCTTCTTTCATCATATCAGACTATGTACAGAATACAAGCTGCATTTGTCCATATTTATTGGGGCGGGTCGCAAGGTCATTAACCCACCTATGAGCAAGCTCATGTGGGTTTAGACCTTTTGACCCTGATATCCTATTAGATCCGTGTTTTATTCTCAAGCTGCTTTGCCGTAAATTCATAAACCGCAATTCCATATTCCGGCAGATCAACCAGTACGGAATGGGAATATCCGTCGCAGTCCCCTTTATCCACAGTCAGCTGCTTTGCCTGCGTCTTTTCGTGGCTGCCCAGCACCAGACGGTACTTGCAGTCTGCCGGAACACCGACACGGAACTGTTTTCTTGCCACCGGCGTAAAGTTTAGTACAAACAACAGGTTTTTTTTGCCATCCGGACTGATGCGGATAAACGAATACACACTGTTGTCCACATCATTGGCATTAATCCATGCAAAACCTTCCGGCTTATAATCCGTCGCATACAGGCACGGATAACTGCTGTAGAGCTTCATGCACTTTTTCGTAAACTGCTGCATTTCCTTGTGGGACGGATCATCTAACAGATACCAGTCTAATGCACGTTCTTCGCTCCACTCGTTCCACTGGGCAAATTCCTGACCCATAAATAACAGCTTCTTGCCCGGATGTCCGCACATATAGGCATATGCAAGCTTTAAATTGGCAAACTTGCTTTCCCGGTCGCCCGGCATTTTACCAAGCATTGAACATTTCAGATGAACAACCTCATCATGCGAAAGCACCAGCACAAAATGTTCACTGTACGCATACATTAAACTAAACGTCATCTTGCTGTGGTTAAACTTTCTGAAATACGGGTCAAGCTTCATATATTCAAGAAAATCGTGCATCCAGCCCATGTTCCATTTAAATGTAAATCCAAGGCATTCTCCGTTGTCCGGGTCACCGCTGACCATCGGCCATGCCGTTGATTCCTCGGCTATCGTAACCGCCTGTGGGAAACGCTTGCGCATCATACTGTTAAAATGCTTTAAAAAGCTCATCGCTTCAAGATTGCCGTTGCCGCCGTATTTATTCGGAATCCAGTTGCCTTCCGTCCTTCCGTAATCCAGATACAGCATGGACGCCACCGCATCGACTCTCAGACCATCTACGTGGAACTTATCCACCCAGTACATGCCGTTTGCAATCAGGAAATTGGATACTTCATTTTTACTGTAATCAAAAACTTTTGTTCCCCAGTCCGGATGCTCACCCTTTCTGGAATCCGCATATTCATACAGACACTGTCCGTCAAATTCCGCCAGTCCGAATGCATCTTTTGGAAAATGTGCCGGTACCCAGTCCAAAATAACTCCGATTCCCTTCGAATGCATGTAATCCACAAAATACATAAAATCCTTTGGCGTTCCGTAGCGTTTGGTTGGCGCATAATAACCTGTTACCTGATAGCCCCATGAACCGTCAAACGGATATTCTGCAATACCCATCAGTTCCACGTGCGTATAGCCCATATCCTTTACATAGTCTGCCAGCTCCGGCGCAATCTCACGGTAATTCATAAAACCGTCTTCGGTGCCGTCCTCTTTCTTTTTCCATGAGCCGAGATGACATTCGTAAATTGCCATCGGACTTTCTAAATGATTTTCCTTTTTCTTCTTTTCAACCCAGCTTTTATCGGTCCAGTGAAAACCTGTCAAATCCGTAATAATAGATGCATTGTCCGGGCGAAGCTGGGCTTCGTTGGCATACGGGTCTGCTTTATAAATTGCTTCTCCCTGCGGTGTCACAATTAAGAACTTGTACATCTGACCAACCTTTGCACCCGGTATAAACAATTCGTATATGCCGCCGTCTGATACCGGTTTCATATCGTATCCGTAGGCTTTCCAGTCATTAAAATCACCGACTACAAAAATATCCTTTGCATGAGGCGCCCACACCGCAAAATAGACCCCTTCCTGTCCGTCCTTTACTGCCTTATGTGCGCCCATCTTGTTGTAAATCTCATAATGCGTACCTTCCCCAAAAAGATACGCATCCAGTTCTGTCATAAATACATCTGTTGAGTCTTTTTTAGCCATAAATATTCCGCCTCCGCCTTTACAAATTTTATTCTGCTGTCTGCACGTTTATGATTATTAATTGTACCATACTCTACAGATAAATACTATTTATATTTTTTTTGCTTTTTTGTACAAAACTAAAACTAAGTGTGCTATACTTTGGGAAAAACATATATAATGATGTATACAAAAAAGGAGTACGTATTACAATGATTTACAATTTAATCAGTTCTGATTTGATAAAAGAAGTTACTTTTATCAGTGTGCTGTTTGCATTTATTTTGACCTGCGCAGCCATTGCTTTAGGCAAGAATATCCTTCCGCGCGATGCCGGACGTGCCTATGCCATCAACGGTTCCAAATCCGTTGGCAAGCCGCGTGGTGCCGGAATTATCTTTATACTGACTTTCACACTTTCCTGCGTGTTATTTATCAAACTGGATGCGGAAATTATCATTTATCTGATTTTAACGCTTGCGGCAATGTTAAGCGGCTACTTAGATGACAGTTCTTCTTCTCCGTGGGGCGAATTAAAAAAAGGACTGATTGATTTTGTCATTGCCTTAATGGCTGCATTTACTTATCTGCATTACAACCCAAATACCTTTGAACTGGCATTCTTTTCAAAAACCGTAACACTGCATCCGCTGATTTACGGATTTTTAATTGTCGTTTTAATCTGGGTAAGTATTAATGTGACCAACTGCTCTGACGGCGTGGACGGACTGTGCGGCACACTTTCTGCCGTAACGCTTTCTACTGCTTACGTGCTGTTCCGTGTATTTGACATTGAACCGTATTTCCGTCATGCAGTGCTTTTAATGATTGTATGTATTTTAGGCTATCTGTGGTTTAACGCTTCACCGAGTAAATTGTTAATGGGCGATGCCGGTTCCCGTGCAATCGGTATTTTTATTGCATTTGTATTCTTAAAGCTGCACCACCCGCTTTTATACATTCCGGTAGCGATTATGCTGATTTTAGACGGCGGTCTCGGACTGATTAAGGTTTCGTTTATGCGTTTCCTTCATATTAATCTGATGAAAAATATCCGCACACCGATTCATGACCATATGCGCAAGAACAAAGAATGGTCTGACGCTCAGGTTGTCTTTCGTTTTGCGATTATCCAGATTGTCATCGGACTGGCTGTTATTTACGCGATTTTGTAGGCATTTATGAAACACTCAACCACAAAAACCGCATATTACCACCTTCCCGGCCTGTTTGAATTTTACGATTTATACAGTGTCTTTCTGCCGCTGTTTTACAGCCACCGGGAATATTTTTATGACTGGTGTGATATCGGCTCCGTCTATGGCGCCCCGTCCGACTGTATCTGGGGCGGCGGACGTGTTGAATCGGGAAACCGGGATCCACGGGAAGTTTTTGCACTCATGCGGGAATACGGCATTTCCGCACGGCTTACCTTTAGCAACTCGCAGTTAGAACCCGTACACCTTGCTGATAAAAAATGCAATGCGCTGTGTGCCCTGCTCTCGGAAAATGACCGTGTACAAAACGGTGTGATTATTCACTCGGATTTATTACTGGACTACTTAAAATCACACTATCCAGACCTATATTTTGTATCATCGACCACCAAGGTTCTGACAGATTTTGCGGACTTTTTAAATGAAGTAAAAAATGATGATTTTCTGTATGTTGTACCGGACTTCCGATTGAACAAGGCATTTGACAGGCTCAATACTTTGCCGGATTTGCAAAAAAACAAGGTGGAATTTTTGTGCAACGAATGCTGTTTCTTTGGCTGTATGGACAGAAAACGCTGTTATGAAGCCGTAAGCCTTAACAATCTCGGCAAAGACTGTCCTGACCACCGCTGTAATGCACCGGATGCAAAGACTGGCTACCGTTTTTCCAAAGCCATGACAAATCCCGGTTTTATCGGGATTGATGATATTCAAAATATTTATCTGCCAATGGGATTTTCCAACTTTAAAATTGAAGGCAGAGGTCTGGGAAGCGCACTGATTTTAGAATTTCTTCTATATTATATGACAAAACCTGAGTATCAGCTGCACGTCCGGGAGAAAATATATCTGGATAATACACTGGATTTGTTTTAACGTGAACAAACGTGAACAGATACTTTGCAGATAGATAAAACTCTGATATAATCAAAGAACAAAAGCAGCTGAAAAAACAGCGGATTGGTGATAACGATGAATTATATTGTATTCGATTTAGAGTGGAATCAGAGCGCAAAGGGAAAAAAATATGCGCTGCCGGGTATGCCGTTTGAAATTATCCAGATAGGTGCAGTAAAACTCAATGAACAATTTGAAGTCATAGATGAATTTGACCGGCTGGTGTGTCCGCAAGTGTATCCGGTACTCCATTCCATTTGCGGGGAAGTGACTGGGATTACACAGGAAATGCTTGCCGATGGAGAGCATTTTGTGGATACCGCATTGGATTTTCTTGCCTGGTGCGGGCAGGATTATACCTTCTGCACATGGGGCAGTATGGATTTGGTGGAACTCCAGAGAAATCTGAATCACTATGCCATTGAGCCGGATTTTCCGATGCCATTTCTATTCTACGATGTCCAGAAATTATACAGCTTGTGCTTTTCAAACGGAAAGGAACGGCTGTCACTGCAGGCAGCCATTGAGCAGCTTCACATTGCAGAAAACGAGCAATACCACATGGCATTATCCGATGCACGCTATACGGCGCAGATTATGAAACGGCTGGACTTTAAAAAGGTAAAAGCATTTTACAGTATTGATACCTATCGGGTGCCGCAGCGACGCAAGGAAGAAATCTGCATGAATTTTGACAATTACAGCAAATATATTTCAAGGGCATTTGATACACGGGAAAAGGCGGCAAATGACCGGCGCGTGCGTTCCTGCAACTGCTTTTTATGTGGAAAACCGATGGAACGGAAAATCAAATGGTTTGCAACCAACGCAAAGACATACTACGGTTTATTTTTCTGCGAAGAACATGGTCTGATTAAAGGCCGTTTTAAAATTAAGCATACAGATGATGAACAGTATTATGCCGTAAAAATTTTAAAGCAGACTGATGAAGCGGGTGCTGAAAAACTGCATGACCGCCAGATTCAGGAGCGCGAACACCGCAGACAGCGGCGGCTGAACAAGCAGGAATAAGGGGGTTGCCCCCAACATCAATTTAATATTAAAATAAAAGAACGACATAAAATATCGGTATGGCTTTTGTCTGGTGGCCATCCAACGATATTTGGTGTCGTTTTTTTGTTTCCGGAGAAAAGGAGTGAGAAACAAAAAAGAAAACACCCCCAGACCTGACCGAAGCGCGATGCCCGGCGGGGCTGGGGAGTTTGTGTGTGTATCTTACCAGATTCCCAGCACATGCTGCATGAGCAGGCTCATGGAAGCGATGCCGACCCAGCAGCAAAAGCCCATGATGAGCGGCTTGCCGCCGGTTCTGACGAGCTTGACGATGTTCGTGTTCAGTCCGACGGCACACATGGCCATCACGATCAGGAACTTGCTGAGCGTCTTGAGCGGGGCGAACACGCTCGCCGACACGCCCACGCTTACGCACACGGTCGTGATCACGGACGCGAGCAGGAAGTAGAGGATGAACATCGGGAAGATCTTCTTGAGATCCACCTTCGTGCCGTCGGTCTTGGCGCGCTTCGTGCGCACGAAGGCGAGCACGAGCGTGATCGGGATGATGGCGAGCGTGCGCGTGAGCTTGACGGTCACGGCCTTGTCGAGCGTCTGACTGCCGAGCCCATAGAGCGAGTCCCATGTGGAGGCCGCCGCCGTGACGGACGACGTGTCGTTGATGGCCGTGCCGGCGAAGATGCCGAACGCCTCGCCGTTCGTGGTCGAAAAGCCGAGCAGCGCGCCGAGCGCGGGGAAGAAGATGGCGGCGAGCATATTGAAGAAGAAAATGACCGAGATCGCCTGCGCGACCTCCTCGTCGTCGGCATCAATGACGGAGGCGGTCGCGGCGACGGCAGAGCCGCCGCAGATCGACGAGCCGACACCCACGAGCGTCGAGATCTTGCCGGGGATGTGCATCAGCTTGTGCAGCAGCCACGCCACGACGAGCGACGTCGTGATCGTCACAACGATGATCGGCAGCGACTGCTTGCCGGTCTGCCAGATGACGGACAGGTTCATGCCGAAGCCGAGCAGGATGACGGCGTACTGCAGCACTTTTTTCGACACGAACGAGATGCCGGGCTGTGCCGCCGTCTTGTCGTGCCAGAGCAGGGTGAGGATCATACCGGCGAGGATGCCGAACACCGGACCGCCGACGATCGGAAATTTCTGCCCGAGCAGCCAGCAGGGCACGGCCATCACGAGGCACACAAGGATGCCTTTCCAGTTTTTTTGAATGAAGTTCATAGTGGGGTGTGTTTTCCTTTCTTATGTTCTGCTGTCCGTGCGTGCCAGTGCCACGGCGGTCTCGATAGGAGCAAGACTATCCGTGATACCAGCGCTGTATTGTTTTTGCACTCGCATACGAATCTATCATACGCAGTAGATATGTTTTTCCGTCATTTGCATATAGTTTCAGACGATAGTCATTGCCTCTGCCTGTTCGCACGGTCACGATGGAAACACGTCGGATGTACTGCCTGCAAAACGCGGATTTCCCCGAAAAGATCAGCCAATCATCCGACAAAAATGTGTTGGACCCCGGGTACAATGCAGCGACATTCGTGTCGCTGAATTTCACATGAAAAAGACGCTCCTGATACCGGATGATCCGCCGGAAGCGGAAAGTCAGAAGGATGTCCAGAAGGTACCACACCAAAGCGGGCACGTAGGTCCAGAGCGCGAAGGGAGGAGCATAAACAGCGGTCTTACACCACAGGAGTGCAAAAAAGAATAGCTCATAAAAAAGCGTGGCGCCGCCAAATATGACGAGAAATCTCGTCTTCAGAAATCGTACGATGTACTGCTTCATTTACGGATTTTTGACCAATGCCACGGCAGTTTCGATATGTTCCGTGTGCGGGAACATGTCCACCGGCTGGATGCGCGTGACGCGGTAGCCGTGCCGGGTGAGATAGCCCAGATCGCGCGCGAGCGTCTCCGGATTGCACGACACGTACACCACCCGCTCCGGCCCGACGGCCGTGACGGCGGACAGAAAGCGCTCGTCGCTGCCGGCGCGCGGAGGATCGAGGATGATGACGTCGGCGTGTTCGCCGGCCTTGGCCATGTCCTGCAGGAAGTCGCTCGCGTCGGCGGTGTAGAAGCGGACGTTGTCCGCGCGGTTCGCCTTCGCGTTGCTGATCGCGTCGCGCACGGCGTCGCGGTTATTTTCCACGCCGATCACGCGCGCGGCGTTTCGGCTCGCGAAAATGCCGATCGTGCCGGTGCCGCAGTAGGCGTCCACGACGGTCTCCGTGCCGGTCAGCCCTGCGTATTCGAGCGCCGTGCGGTAGAGTACCTCCGTCTGGATGGGGTTGATCTGATAAAACGCGCGCGGCGAGATGCGGAACGTGAAATCACCGAGCTGCTCGCGGATATAGCCCGGTCCGTAGAGCACCTCACTGTGTGCCCCGAGCACGAGACTCGTCTGCCCGGCGTTGATGTTCTGCACGATGGTCGTGATGTCCGGATGCTGCTGCAGCAGCGTGCGCACGAAGTTGCGCTTGCCGGGCAGCATACCGTGCGCGGTCACGAGCACGACAAGGATCTCCCCGCTGCGCCGGCCGCGCCGCACGAGCACGTGCCGCAGCGTGCCGCGGCCGGTGTCCTCATCGTAGGGGCGGATCTTGAAGCTCTTGAGCAGCTTGCGGATCGTGACGATGATCCGGTCGGCGACCTGATCCTCGATCAGACAGTCGCTGACCGGCATGATGCGGTGCGAGGCCGACTGATACACGCCCGAGATGATCTGTCCCTGCCGGTTGACGCCGAAGGCAGCCTGCACCTTGTTGCGGTAGTGATAGGGGTCGGCCATGCCGAGGATCTCCTCAACATGACCGAAGCGGCCGAGCAGCCGGATGGCCGTCGCCTGTTTGAGGTGCAGCTGCTCGGGGTAGGAGAGGTTTTGCAGCTGGCAGCCGCCGCACTTTTTTGCAAGCGGGCATACGGTCGTGTTGGGCATGGGGAAGACCTCCGGTTTCGTAAAAATTCTTTGCTTAGTGTATCACATCATTCGTCGCTTTTCCACACGGTTTTTGCGCGCGGCAGATTCCACTCAAAGTGCGCCGCGGCGCAGCGGATGCCGACCACGACGAGCACGCCGGTCACTCCTTACATCCAGCATCTGGGCAGTTATCCGTTACCGCTCTCTGCAGCC
>OGYM01001616.1_pt1 | contig 16120 bp, 10 predicted proteins | sample 1576491 | NCBI WGS metagenome assembly OGYM01 (sample SAMEA3541515, study PRJEB24748) | human gut metagenome | biome: human gut; feature: human-associated habitat; material: faeces | place: China | collected 2012 | reverse complement strand
TTTCATTTTCTTCTCAATTTTAAATTAATTAGTCAATACGTGTTTCTTTATCTTTACTTAAGCAATTCTTGCAAATACCTTTATAATAATAATGAACTTCTGATACCTGGTGACCATCCATGTCTATATTCTCCACTTTCTTTATGGCTTCCGGGCATTTCAGATCATAAATGTGTCCACAACGCTTGCACAAAAAATGAGAATGTACGGAAGTATCTGCGTCAAAGTTCGTATTCTTCTCATCAATTGTAAGCATCAAGGCTGCTCCTTGCTCCGAAAACAATTTCAATGTATTATAAACCGTAGTTTTTGAAAGTGTCGGCATCGAGGGAGATAGTGCAGTATATATATCATCAGCTGATGGATGAATCGGATTATCCATCAGATATTCCATGATAGCGATACGCTGCATGGACGGCTTGATATTATGTTCTAATAATCGATCGTATGGCTTCATTATCTTCCCTTTCTTTCAAAGTTGTATTCATTACAATTATAAATTCAATGCAAAGATAAAGAGTTTCAATATTATTTCCAAATAAATCTTCGTTTTTTTATATATAATCTGTACTACTGAAGATTAATACAAAAACAAAACCGTTTAAGTGCAAGAAACTGACTTAAACGGTTTTATTATAAAAGATACTAAAAGTATCAAGATTAGAATGAAGTTCGTGTTCCGGTTAAGATATCTGATGGTATATCCTCACATCGAGTATAAACTTTTATTTCCCCCATATCCTCTTTAGCAGTCCATACCATTGAAATATCAGTTAACCCCGAAACGATATATGAATATTCCCATTCATCGTCCGTATCAAGCTGGTAATAATAAGTACCGCTAATAACATCTCCGTAATCCTCCTCTTTATTCAGAGTAAAGGAGCCGGGAATTTGCTGGGACGTAGCACTGTTGAGGTTTGTATAAATGGTATAAGAACGTTTTCCGTCTTTCTCTTTCCGGTCAAACTTGATATAATAGTATCGTGTATCACCGTCTATCTTTTCTCCATTCCATTCACTCAATCGCCAAGTCCCTGCAATATTCGCATAATTTACATCCTTCGTATCAGGAAGCTTCACTTCATCGTCGTCTCCACATGACATAAATAATGCCATAGTGAGCAGTAACATCATTTTGAATATATTTTTCATATACATATTTTATAATAATTATTATTGTAACAATAGTTTCACCTGTATTCTCCTTTCGCAAGGCCGGACAGGAATACCATCCAACATAAAATGAAATGTAATTTCATTCTTTTGAGGTAGTAAGCCCTTATCAATAGAAAGAACCATATCAGCTTCTATTCCCGGAGAAATAATTTCCGGTTCTGTATGGAAGTGAATGTATTCCGGTAACAACAAGGCTGATAACCTCAAAGGCTGTTTCCCTGTATTAACGCATACAAATCTTTCCACTTGCCTCCCTTCTCGGGAAAGTATCCTGACTTGCCAATCCTTTCTTTTCAGCCGTAATGTGTTCCCTATATATACAGGATAGTCCCTCCATCGGTCAGCGGTAGGCAATACCTTACCGACGAGTGCCAACTTAGCTGTAGGATGCTCCTTCGAAAGATCGGTATAAACAAACGCTTCCCTATACAAATCACCAGCCTGATCCATTGGATGAAAGACCAATATGATTTCTCCCTGCTCTCCCGGTTGCACTACCTTTTTATCATATTTGGCTACCGTACAACCACAGGAAGTAGTTAACTTGGAAAGGTATATAGGCTTCTTGCTTACATTATGATATTTAAAATGATACATTGCCGGATCATCGTCTTCTGATAAAGTTCCTATATTCATTACTGTATGTTCAAACTGCAAGACTTGTTCGACTGTTTCCTGCGCAAAGCTATGCACAGGAAACAGGTAAATAAGAAGGAACAGCCCAAGTTCGATGGTTTCGGCAAGATATCGTTTCATAATAGAGTTTACATCCAACTATCGTTCTTACGAACAGTGATGAAAAAATCTTGCTTGGTGCCGTCACTCGCCTTGACTGTAGCTTTTGTAGAACCAACTTTCAAGCCTTTCAAAGTGAAAGTAATGTTGTTCTCTGTCGTAAGGGTAGCAATTGAGTTATCATCAACTGTACAGGTAAAGGTCATATTCTCTCCATTTTTGAAATAACGGGAATAATTGATTTTACTTGTAGCTTCGACGGCCACATACATATTAGGTACAGTCATCTCCACACCACCTCCTTCAACTGCTTTCAACAGCTTATAGGCATCAATCAACCCTGTTCCCATATTGCCCGCATAAGCGGCAGGCTCCATTTGTCCGGCAGCTATTTGTCCGAACGAAGCATTTGTGTACCAATAAACTTTCGTTTCTTTAAAATAGGGTTCCACCGGATTGACAGACTCCAATATCATTTTACGGAATTCATCTGCACGGAAATGACGATGTAATTCAGCTGCATAAGAAAGTCCCAATGCCGCTACTCCCGAAATATGTGGACAAGCCTGCGATGTTCCTTCCATATATCCGTAATGAGAATTTTCCCCACCATCTTCATTGGCAGAAGGAGGTAATGTGGAATATATTTTTCCTTTCGAGCTCTGATGATAATCACTGTCACCACCCGGAGCTGCAATAGAAACGCCCATCGCATAGTTGGAGTAACAGGAAGGAGTCCCGTCGGCAGCCAAAGCGGCTACAGATATATAATCAGGATAAGCTCCCGGATATCCGGCCATAGCTGCATATTCATTACCTGCGGCAAATACAATGATACCTCCGTCTATGACATCGTTTGGCGAACCGGCATTATGAAGAAAATAATCGAAGGCTTCTTTTTCCAACGGAGCAGCATCGACCCAATCTTTATCAGAAGTAAACCCCGGGGTATACCCACTAATAGGATTGGAAAGCCCCGAATTATATCCCCAACTACACTGCAAAATAACGGCACCGTTATCTGCTGCATATTTCACAGCTTTCGCTTCCTGATACAAGTCACATCCTTTAGAACCGGAAAAGACCTGACAACTCATGATTTTTACACCACCTCTATTATTGGCTTTATCCCCTCCTGCAATGCCACTAATACCTTCACCATTATTCCTCACTGCACTGATAATCCCGGCCACATGAGTCCCATGTCCGGTATCATTCGGGTCGTCATAAGAGATATAGCCTTTATCATCTGTGAAGTTGTAGCCATAGCGGTCACCGGCATAACCATTTCCATCAGCATCTTCCTTTGAAGCAAATGTTTCATCCTCATTCACCCATATATTTCCTTCCAAGTCAGGATGGTCGTACATCACACCTTCATCAAGCACAGCAACAACAATGGAAGGATTACCCGTACAAAGCTTCCAGGCTTCCCCACAATTTACATCAACACCCATTACAGCAGGTACTACATTATCTCCTTTATCATTTTTTTCTCCATTCTGAAGAATAGAACCATCATTCTTACATCCCCATTGTAGATTAAAAAAAGGATCGTTCGCATCGGTATTCACAGCACGAGTTGTATGCACCACACGGGTCATTGCCTGCTTGGTGAGTACAGTTGCCCGCACATTCGGATCATAAGAACGCTGAATAGCGCGGGTGAACTGGACTTTTGCCACGTCTGCTACTTGTGACAAGTCTTTGGCTACCTGCTCCAAATCCGTATCTTTATCAAAATGGATAATATACCAAAGATTCAATCCCGCCTTGCGAGTACGCTCTTCCGTACGATTGTCCACCGGAAAAATACGTTCCAGTTTAGAAGTGCCGATTCGCTGCAGAACGGCATCCATATCCGAAATTCCTGAACGAGTCAAAGCAGCCCCGACAGAGCGGGTGGTAGCAGCATCCAAAAAGGATGCCGCTTCCGGTTTAAATTTCACCAATATTCTACCTTGAGTAGCTCCTTCAGGTAAATCAATGATAGGAGCTACTTGTCCGGCATCAGGTTTCACTGTATCTATCTCCTGATCGGAACAGGATACAAAAGTGATTGCTATAGTAGCTATTAGAACTAAATATATTCTTTTCATAATTAAAAAAATCAATTATCGGTTAATGTAGGTCTGGCTTTCGGATAACGTTCATAGAACCATTCCAAGTTTGACGGTTTATTCTTAAAGCCAGGAATATTGCCCTTCATATCTTTACCTGAATCTTGCGTATAAATCAAGGTGAATGGATCAAAACGTGCAAAACGTGGGTGATAGAGTAACCAATCCGGCAAATCATCACCAGTCAAGAAATTCAAGTTAATAGAGAACAATTCGGCATTAGGCAAAATTTTCGGAATTGTTTTTAGTTTTGCTTTAACCTCATCGCTAGCACTCATTAATGTATCGTTTTTCAGGATATCCTCATCTGTGTAAGCAGATACACCATATTCAAGACTACCATTATAGCTATTAATAAATGTTGGTAGTTGACCATAAATCAAATTATATGATAATGACAAAGATTTCAGCTTTTCCCACTTCAATAAATTCTTAAATGAAGAAGAAGCATCTATACGTAACCCTGGATTGTCGCGCGTTTCAGTACTCAAATCAGTAATTGAACTATATCGACGATTCCCCGTTAAACTTAAGTTAAGTAGTTCCGGATAATTAGTAGGAGTCAAATCATACGGAATACTCGTAAAATTATTGCCGCTTACATCCAAAGTCCTTAAAACCTTGCAAGGTTCTTTTAATTCATTTTTATCAATAGTTGTAATGCCCAATGCACTTATTGTCAGATTTTTCAGATACTTTAATTCAGCCAATGCATTTCCTATACGATAAGGAGAAGGAAGTAAACTAGTGTTCGTATTGCCATAGATAACCAATGTCTCCAGATACTTAATTTTACCGATTTCAACAGGCAACACTTCTTTTGTATTCAGCAATCTGAATTCAACAGAACGTACACGTCCAATTTTTTCGGGTGTTACGTCTTTATCTGTTCTTTCCCAAACTGTCACCCCTAACCAGTAGTCAAGACGTTCGCTGGCATCCCAATTCATCATTGAGCGCATCTTTGTACTTGCAATGACAATAGCAATAGAATCACCTCGTCTATCATCTGTTATTTCAGGTGCAGCTTCCTGCTTTACAGTCAATGTCACTTCTTTTTCCAATTCATCTTCCGCGTTTACCGGAAGGAATTTTATAGAAGCTATTCTCTCTTGCGGGTCAGTATTCATGTCCCATTTGAATCGCATTTTAAGAGTACGGGGACGAGCTCCATAATCCAAAGAAACATCAGGTGTTCTATTATTAGTAGTAACCCAAGATCCTATCGCCTGTGAATACTCCACTTTGAACTTTACATTCGTAGTCACGGATATATCAAAATACCTTTTATCATCGTTGGCCATGTTGGCAACTTCGACTTCATATTTATCCAGTCCGATCATTTTTCCATATCCGGTCTGATGTATCTTCAATTCCTGTTTCGGTTGTCCTTCCGGCACAAATGTCACGACAGCGTGCCGCACATCATTAGAAAGTGTAGAATCTACTACAATTTCGCAATTAGTACTTCCTACACCGTTAGCAGGCATCACCTTCACCCAAGGTTGGTTTACCTTTGCTACCCATTTGGTGCCTGAAGCCACTTTAACCGGCTCCATTCCTCCTATAGCACCTAATGTGACTTCTTGGGTATCAATGGTGAAACCAGTAATCCCCTCTTCATCCGAATCATTACAAGCTGCAATAAAGAGCAAACCTGCAAAGAGGTATAAATATATTTTAAACAATGGTTTCATATAGATTCTTTTTTATTATTTATCCGTTTCTTATTTCACATAATCACATCCGCGAATATCCTGCTCCGGGTCATAAATAAGTAGATATGCTCCCGCCTTAATCATATTGCAGACATTGGAAAGATTAAGAGAGATATTCGGATTATCCTTTATCTCAAAGACTATAATATACGATGAAATCGTATCAGTAATCTTTCGCAAATCATTTCCACCTATGCAGAACTGTCGCAAACTTGGACATAAAGATATATTAGACGGCCATTTTCTTAACAAACGGTTACCATTCTCATCGCGCTGACTACGGACAGCATACACTGTTAATGTAGCTGCATCCATCGGTCCGGTAGGAACTTCCGTAAAACGATTGTTACTTACATCCACTCCATAAAGGAAAGGCATATTTCTACCATTAAAATCATCCGGTAACTTTGACAGCTTATTATAAGTCAAGTCAAGCGTTTTCATCATATACGAATATTTTGAAGCACTAAATGTACCCTTCGGAATCTCTTCTATACCGTTACCATTCAATCCTAAAGCAGACACTTGTGAATTGGTTTTGAATAGTATAGTCGGGAATTTCTTCAGTTTATTACCGCCTATGGCAATCGTATTGGCATTCACGCCCTTGAATGTGCCGTCTTCTTCACCTTCAAATCCATCTATCTCATTGAATGAAAAATTAACCGAAGACATAACATATACAGATTGTGAGCTAAATATATTCGGGAACTTTTTCAATTTATTATAAGCAAAAGAGAATGACTCCACATCGGCATATCCACAGAAGCTACCGTTTTCATCACGTGGCAATTCTTCAATCAGATTATGGTCCATTGATAATTGCACCAAGTTCACATCTCTACCAAATGCTTTCTCAATCGTTTTAATTTTGTTGTACGCACAATCCAGTTTACCTAGTTTTTTCACCATCGACATATCCGGTAAAACAGTCAGGTTATTGAAAGTTAAATAGAAGATCTGTAACGTTTTGCTTATATTTTCGCTAGCCACAAACTCACCTAAATCCTCATGAAAATCTCCCAAATTCGGATTGCTCGCTAAATTGAATGATTGAAGGTTGGGTAATTGTTGCAGCTCTTCCGGAAGTTTCTTCATAGACGGACAATTGTAAATTTCAAGGTCTGTCAAGTTTTCCAATTTGCCAAGATCAGTCCCTTCTTCAAATCCCTCAAATTTACCGTTGGCAATATATAAGTATTGCAAGTTCTTTAGATTTCCAATGGTAACTGGAATTTTATGTATTCCATTGGTCAATCGGTTAGCCGGTACATCTTTTAAAGAAGGACGACTCGCCTTATCGTTTACAACAGATGGTGAGAAAGTTGTAGGTATTCCCTCTTTCTGCCATTTCAAGGCAGCTTGTATAGGTTCAGAAAAGTACAATGCAATATCATTCTTTACAAACTTATTATAGAAATCGCTCCGTACAGAATTCTTCTGCGCTTCCGTCAGTTCAAGTCCCATTGTTTCCTCAATGATATTATCACCTACCTGATCGGAATGGTTACCTAATGACAGAGTTCTAAGTTCCGTCAAGTCTCCTAAGGATTCGGGAATATCGCCTTCAGGAGCAAATGCTCCGATAGAAAGTCCCACGACACGTCCTTTGGCATCCAATTCGACACCTGGTTGATCGCCCCATAAATCAATATCCTTATCAAAGTTCCAGTTAGTTCCTAAAGGATATGTAACACCTGAATAACGCCATCCTTTTTGGTTCTTTTCAGGTATTGCCGGACCTCCCAAGGCTTCCCAAATTTCTTTCAAAACAAGATAATCTTTGATACTACCAGTAGTTTTGCTGAAATTAACCGGAATCTTAACTTCTGTAGTCACATTATCCGAAACTTCAAAATCAGCCCCATTCACCTCTCCATATTCCAAAGAACCTTTATTCTTCTTTATAGTCGTATAATTCTTGACTTTATACTTACCCGCAGAAAGTCGAAAAATTGAATCACTGACGGCTACGGAAATTTTCGTTCCATTGCCATCCAGTTTCTCTGTATATTCTACGGCAACATTAGAAAAAGTCGTATCTTTTTTCGTAAATTGCTCCTGCACTGTTACATTAATATACTTGATATCAGAGAAAAGATAATCCTCTCCTAATGCAGCACGAGTGGATGGTAGAAAATTCTTGGTCACAGTAAATTTCACCATACCCCGCTTAACTACTTTCACATGTATATCTTGTACAGCTAATCCGCCATTGATTACAGTAATAATCGTCTTTTCATCCGGTTCTCCGGAAAGAATTTGTTTCAAATCCTGTGTAGTCCCATCTGCCTTATATAGATAGAACCCGACAATCTGATAAGTACCTGCCATCAACTGAAGTTTTTCACTTCGCAGACCAAATTCACTATCGTCTCCCATTGCCTCAAGACCTACAGTCTGCACAACTTCAGTACCGTCTTCCTGGTTGATGAGCACAATCTTCATTTTTTGCGCATCACGCAAATAGTTCAGTTCATTCGTACTAGCACGTGTCACTTTCGTTTCTGCCAAACAGCTCTTATAGAGTTTGAACTGAGCATATCCATATCCTGCCTGAAGTACAGCATCGTCGTCGTCAGAGCAACTTCCTACTGTAAACCCTAAAGTAAACAGCATACAGGAAAGGACAAACATTCTTATAAATAATATCTTCGTTTTCATATTAATATATTTCTCTATCAGTCACTATAGCGTGTCTCAATTAATAATACAGCATATGGCTCTGTTCCATTCTTAATCGTTATACACATTTCATCTCCATTTGCTTCTGAATTCATACCATAAATATTGATTCCCATTTGTCCAGATGAATTCTGTCCTGGTTCTAAGCTAATTCCAGACCATGCAGTATTTTTTCCGTTCAATATAGTAGTAGCTTGCAAGTTAGATCCAGTATATCCATTAGGTAAAACAAATATTTGAGTATAAGACATTCCTAAAGTGAACGAATAGACTGTATAAACATTAGAAGTACCATACTTTTCAATCAATTCATTCTCTGTCATTTCGCCAGCATAGGGTTCTGCCTGTATTGCATTTCCAGCACCATCATATAACGGTCTAAATGTATATGAGTCCATAATTGAAAGTCCTGAAGTAGCAACAAATGCATCTTGTTCTATAAGTGCTCCAATATAATTACTATATTCTCCTACAATGCCTTCCTTCGAAAATACTTTATTTTCAAAATCATTTTCGACTTCAGCATATACCAAATTTGGAAATACCATCAAATATGCGCTACGAGAAGCACCATCATTACTTTTTGCTGCGATCATCAAATTCCCTTCACTATCATCCTCTATCCACAACCAATTTTTAAAGCCTGTAAGTAACTTAAAACTCCATTCTTCATTCCAACCTGTCTCTGGTCCCATAGTTGATGTATATTCTACACAAACATAAGTATACTCATCATTTCTGGCGATGACTGTTAAAGGTACTCCTTCAGCCTCATAAGACTGATTCTTAAATGTATATGATTCGCCATCTACAGAAGCTTTAATCTTATTCGAATAAATATTATCATTGCTAAATTCTATTTTATCGGCAGGAATTCCATCGTAATGAACCGGTAATTTTGAAATTACTTCCCCTTTCCTATTCTTAAAAATAAGTTCCTGTGTCCAAGCTGTTTTACGATTTTCAGTACCTTGTTTCAAAAGCGGAGTAATTTTCACATTATTACCTGCTTCTCCAGAAATATTCGTTTTACTTAAATCTAAGCTCTCCGAACTTTCTACAATCCAATCAGCGTTTGAGCTAACCCAAAAGTATGCTTTACCACCATAATCTTGCACATAAGGATTTTCCGCTGTATATTCTATAGTTTGTTCAGCATCGAATGCATGCAACTCATAACCTGTAGACGGACGTGTCACTTCTGCTATTACCTGCCGACTTCCCGCCATCGTCATTGTCAACTCCGCCTTATAGGATTTCATCAGTTCCGTAGCATCATCACTAATATGAATGGTGACAGTCTGTTCGCCAACACCACCTGAACAAGTGAAGGTCTGTTCACCATCTTGTTCAAAATAGCACCACAACGACGACGAAATCAATATCCAGTTATCAGTAGCTTCAAAAGTCAGTGTCTTGGTATCTCCGACTGCACATTCTATTTTCTGCAAATCCGGAAACACAGGTGTTACAGTCTCATCATCATCACTACAAGCAGACGTGAAGAGACAGAACATCAACACAATCAATTGCAAATAATATTTTATTATATCTTTCATATTTATTTCCGATTATAGTTTAGAGTCCTTCCTCTTTTTTATACTGCTCCGCTTCTTCATCACTAATCCACTCCAGAATATTCACATAAGTACCTACCGTACCTTTACCCACCACATAAATAGTGCTATATAAGAATACAAATTTCTGGCATACATTATAATAAGAATCGTACGCAACAGGCTGAGTACACATCAGCTTTCCATTACCGTAAATGGTTCCGAAGGCTTCTGCCGTACTACCTATAATTTGATCATCAAACTCTACAAATGGTTTCAACGGATCGGAAGGATCATACTTAATTTTAAGATCATAATTCTTATAGAAGAAATCATGTAATATTATAGTATTATCTTCAGTCTTGTCTCTTTCCGCTTGTAATAACCGATATTCCGTATTCGTCATATATGCACTAAAGAAAGAGGAAGTCAATAGACAATAGCCTTCAAATGTACTAAGTTCGAAAGGACATGCTTTTTGCATTTGAACACGAGTACGGGTACCGTACAAATCCCATACATTTTCATCTTTGGCAAGCAAATTGAACGTAACCGACAAAGAATCCGTTTTATCAATGTTCTCATAAATACCCTTCATCCGAAACTTTGCTACCCGTTCCCCTGCTTTAATGGTTACCGTATTTGATTCAACCACATATTGCTTTTTTTCAATTGCATTACTAGCCTTATCGTCTACTTCTACGCCAAAAGAACGGTCATAATCGCATATATTTGTAGCTACTACCGGAATTTCAAACCATTTCTCGCTGTCCTGCACCGGATACATAGATAATGTATCGGAGAACATCACGTAGTCGGAACCGCTGTAAGTCGTTCGGGAGAGATCATTACATCCCCAGAATCCGACAGCCAGCGTTATCAGTGCTACGATCCCTGTTATTAATAGTTTCATTGTTTCTCTATATTATCTTTATACATTATTTATTGCTTTCATTAGGCATTAAATCCACACCTGGAGCATCCAACTCATGTTGCGGGATAGGCCATACAAAACGCGGATCGTCTTTCTCTAACTTCAGCGTATTGCCCGGAGAGACAGTCGAGGTTTGTTCTTTACGTTCAAATCCCTCATGCCAACGTTTCAAGTCATTAAGGCGGAAACCTTCCATAAAGAGTTCTTTCATACGTTCTTCACTGACAGTCTTAAACCAGTTCTCTTCTGTTAGTGTGGTAGAACCACCGTAGGAAGAATAACGAGCCATACGTAAAGTAGAAATATCAATTCCGGCTTTTCCATAATAAGCTGTTCCCATCCGGCAATAAGCCTCTGCACGAATTAAATATTGCTCTGCCAACCGAAACGGCTTCGGCATGGAAACACATAATACTCTTTGGCTTATAAAATCCTGATTACCCATATATTTGATCAAAAGCGGCCAGGTTAACGCATGGGAGAAGCCGGTTGTTACCGAACCAAAATAGGCATTGTAGCGTAAATCAGCATTAGCATAGGCATCCAATACCCATTTAGCCGGTACATAATCCGGTTTATAAGATGTATAATCATAATTGAGGAATACGGTACCCAATGCGCCTCCATAGGAATTTACCTCAAACATTACTTTCCAGATGATTTCAGTAGAATTATCATACTGCCACATATACGCAAAATCATTGTAAGTAACCGAATAACTGTTCTTTGTAGCATCAGCTAATGCATACTTCTTACTATCTATCACTTTAGTGGCATACTCAACGGCCTTCTCCCACTTCTGCATATACAGGTACATACGAGCATACAAAGCATTGACTGTACCAACCGTGAAATATGCAGAATTATAGATAACCGCAGTATCATCATCATCCGCAGCCAGATATTCAGCAGCTTTAGCCAAATCATCCAAAACAAACTGATAGGAATCTTTTAAAGAAGCACGTTTTACAGGTCCCGGATTAACGTAACTGGACTGTAATACAACTCCCAGTTCATTGGCAGCCTCTTCATCACTGTCATAAGCTTTACAGAAACACTTCAGCAGTTCCGAATAAGCCAGCGCACGGGCAAAATAAATATGTCCCTTGTAGTTATCCAACTTATCCAGTTGTTCGTCATCGGAAGTAGCCGCTTCTACGGCAGCCATGTTATCAAGAACGAAATTACAACGTCCGATAACGGCATACAAACCACCATACACATATTCCACCTGTTTATTGATAGCTAATATCTCATTACGCCATACATCACCATAGACATTCGTATATCCTTTAACAGCGTAAACCTGATCTGTCTGAATATCAGGTAACAAGGTCAAGTAACCGCTATATAGGCTGCTGTTTTTAAACTGCGCATAAATACCGATCAAAGCTTGACGCACATCGCTCACTGTCTTAATAGCATCATCTTGCGGAATAGCATCTTGCGGATATTTGTCAAGACAGGAAGATGCCGAAAGCAATACCGCAACCAAAGCTATATATAATTTTATTTTTCTTATCATCACTGATTTATTTTAGAATGAAACTTCCAGTCCGAATGTGAACTGACGTGACATCGGATATTGGGCCTTGTACACATTGGACGTAGACTCCGGATCCATACCCGTGAAATTTGTAAATGTCAACAAATTCTGTCCCTGCGCATAAATACGGGCACTATTCAAAAAGCTAGTCCGCTTCAACCATTTCTGTGGGAACGTATAGCTGAGCATCAAATTCTTTAGACGCAGGAAAGATGCATCTTCAAGGAATCGTGAATCCAGTTGGGGAGTTACTCCATAACGGGGAATATCAGTCACATCTCCCGGTTTTTTCCATCGGTCGTAAAGCATACGTTTTGACTGGTTATAGGCACTGAACAGTCCGTTACTCTCCTGAAAGACTCTGTCGTTATTAAGCATCCAGCGATCAGCCACCCATGTGAACTGTGCGGAAAGTGAAAATCCCTTCCAGAAAAGTGTAGTACCAAAACCACCTTGCCAGGGAGCTTCATGTGTTTTGCCCAGCATCACCTTGTCGCTTTCATTATATTCCATAGTAATTTCACCGTCTTTGGTATACCATAAAGCATCTCCATTAATCGGATTAACTCCCGCATAACGGTTCAGATAAAATTCTCCTAACGGATGACCTACCGCAACCATTCTACCGGTATCGGAAGCTACATATTCTGTCACCCCATTATAGAGCTCGGTTATTTCATTTTTATTATAGGATACATTGGCATTCACATTCCATTTAAAGTCTTTGATGCGGAGTACATCTGCGCCGACATTAATTTCTACACCACGATTCCGCATGGCTCCCACATTATCCCAACGGGTCCCAAAACCGGTAGATGTATAAGAAATAGGAACCGCCATCAACATATTGGTCGTTTTCTTATTATAAAACTCCACATCCAAATTGATACGATCAATAAAACCTAAATGCAACGCCACATTAGTAGCCCATGTAGACTCCCAACTCAATTCTTCATTTCCTAACTGGGAAATTGCAATACCTGATTCGTTATCATACTTATATCCACCGGAAACTAAAGCCAGATGCTCATAGTTATTAATAGAAGAATTACCGGATGTACCTGTATTAACCGCAATTTGCGCATTAGTAAGCCAATCATATTTTTGCATGAACTTCTCCTTACGAAGGTTCCACATAAAACCGACTGACCAGAAAGCTCCCCAATGGTTATCGGTACCAAAACGTGAAGATCCATCCCCACGAATCGAGAAATCAGCATAGTAACGGTCATCATAATTGTATTCGCCCCGGGCAAAGAAAGAGAGAAAAGAATATTCTGTGACAGGATCTGACCATGATGAAGCAGTTGAGCCTGAAGCTAAGTTTGTCAAAATATCATTTGTCTGTCCCCGAGTAGTTAACTGGAAACCTTCATAATGATAGTTTTCACCTTCCTGACCAACCATAAAATTGAATGAATGAACATCATTCAACATAAAACGGTAGTTTGCCGTATTTGTAATCATCAGGTTAAGCATATCAAACGAGCTACGCTGCGCACCTCCATAATTATTATTTGGCTTGTAACTGGGGAAACTTTGATAAAAAGAGGTAGTATGACCATAATCAGCACTTAGCTGTGAACGGATTGTCAGATTCTTTACCGGAGTAACCTCGGCATAAAAAGTGGATAAAAGTTTGTATTTCTTATTCGACAACGGATTATTTGCCATCCATGCCAACGGATTTTCTGTCGTTCCCTTCCAACTCCCGTCATCCTGAAGTGCCAGACTTCCATCTTCCTTATAAGGGTTCCAGTAAGGCAACATAAAAAAAGACGCGGAAATAGGAGCCCATAACGCATACTCTCCATCATCACTCTGTTCAACTTCCTGATAGGCAAACATTGAATTTGTTCCTATCTTCAACCATTTATTAGCTTTTGCCTCTACATTGGCGCGAAAACCGACACGTTCGAATGTAGACCCTACTGCAATGCCATCTTGATCGTAATAACTTCCTGAAACATAATAATTCAATTTCTCCGTGCCTCCGTTTACAGATAACTCGTAATTCTGCAAAGGGGCAGTATCATTGTACACTTTATCCAGCCAGTTGATATTTGTCTTACTCAACTTTTCATAATCTTGTCCTTTATCCAGTCCAACTTCTTTCTCAAATTGAATGCGTTCATCCGTATTCATCTGATCCCAATCTTTTGAGGCTAGTTGAGAAAATCCGAGCTGTGTACGGAAAGTAACCTTAGCCGCTTCCCCCATACGCCCGCGCTTGGATGTAATAACGACCACACCATTGGAAGCACGTGCCCCATAAATAGAAGTAGAAGAAGCATCTTTTAATACTGAAATACTTTCAATATCATTAGGACTAATTGTATTGAAATCCGAACTTGAAATAGCTACTCCATCCAATATAAAAAGAGGATCTTTTCCCGAATTAATTGAATTTGTTCCGCGAATACGAAAAGTGGCTGCCTTACTGGGTTCACCAGAATCAGAAAGCACCATTAATCCTGGCGCCTGTCCTTGCAGTGCCTGGTCGAAACTCGGAGCAGGAACATCTTCCATCTTTTCAGCTTTTACCGTAGATACAGAACCTGCGATTGTTCCTTTCTTACGTACACCATACGCGACAACTACCACTTCTTCCACCATCTGTGCATCGTTTTCCATTGTCAAATTTATACGAGTAGAAGCAGTCACCTGCTTATCTATCGTTTTCATACCGACATAAGAGAACTGCAAAGTAGCAGGAGACTTCGTCACTGTGATACTGTAATTACCATTGATATCGGTAATTACTCCGTTTGTTGTACCCTTCTCCAGAACAGACACACCAATCATCGGCTGATTATCTTCCGCCGAAATAATGTGTCCCGTTACCTGATATCCACCCTGCGCAAAAAGCAACAGGGGGATACTTGTCAGAGTAAAGAGTACAAACAAGAGAATTGATTTTCTCATCTTTGATACTTGAATTAAAATTAATGAAATTGATTTATTTTTATAGATTTATCTACAATGAGGAATACGCTTATCTTTGCGTAGGAAATAACAATACACCCCCTCCCCCAAAATCGGTTTTAAGCATATTCTGCACCGACCCGGGATAGGCTATTATTATCTATAAATATAGAATAGGAATAGACTAACTTGGCAAATTCTTAATATTGCGCCAAATATCCAAATAGACTTTTCGTGTTGCTGCTGTGTGAATTAAAGGTTTGACCATCTGCTCTCTTAAGTTATAAATTAAACACTAATATCACTTGTTCTGTTTAGGTGTACTTCAATATCGTTTTATTTTGTCTACAAAGATATATATTATATTTAAATAAATGAAACTATATGTCGCATATTTTATACCATATTTCCACTAATGTCTTTTTGCTACATATTTAAGTACATATAGTCCATTAAAGAAGTAAATCCATAGTATATTTCAAGGATAATTAAATATTAACGTTCATTTTAATAGCTGTTTTAATTGTTTAAACAACAATATCGTAACTCATACCAAATAGCTTATTGAGAGGATTCAACACAGAAAAGATAATTATTCAAAACTATTTCCTATTTTTGCACCCATTATATATAAATAAGGTATAAGATGAACTACGGATTTGTAAAAGTAGCCGCAGCTGTGCCACACGTAAAAGTGGCCGACTGCAAATTCAATGTAGAGA
>OGYM01001612.1_pt1 | contig 16140 bp, 10 predicted proteins | sample 1576491 | NCBI WGS metagenome assembly OGYM01 (sample SAMEA3541515, study PRJEB24748) | human gut metagenome | biome: human gut; feature: human-associated habitat; material: faeces | place: China | collected 2012 | reverse complement strand
CTGCTCACGTAGAAATGATGGGATTCCTGGGAATTGGTAACAACCCGATGGTAGGCTGTACTGTGGCTTGTGCGGTAGATGTAGCTCAGGCATTGGCAAAGTAACCACCGTTTCTTGATCAAATGATATAAACTCCTGTAATTTTGACAATTACAGGAGTTTCTTTTTATAAACAAAAACGTGAAAATTAAATACTTTCGGAATAACATAGGCCATTTACTAAGCATTAACGAGAAATACAGAAACAGACTAAAGTATGGTTACCCAAAGAAGTAAAGAAGTAGCAAAAACGCTTGAACCAACAGATACACAAATCAGATTAAGACCTCACTCTTACTAAGAAAATCAGACCTGATTATTTCTTTCTTTTCTTGCAAAGCAACCTATCTTCCTTCATTTAATCATTTCCCTAATTCTATTTCTGTATTATAACTTATCCTAATCTCACTAAGAAATTCAACGCATTTAGATTACAAGATATTGAATAAATCTTTCTTTTCTGTATATTTGCGCCCGGTATTTTAGATGCAATCCGAGAAGTTGTAAGTTTTCGGAGTCATTTTATACTTCCCCCGCTTAAGAACTTACTTATTTAGACAAAGTTAATGAAACAAATCAATGCAGTAATTACAGGAGTTGGAGGATATGTGCCCGATTATATCCTGACTAATGATGAGATATCCAGAATTGTAGATACCACCGATGAATGGATCATGGGACGTATCGGAATCAAAGAAAGACGCATCCTGAATGAAGAAGGACTCGGCACCTCATACATGGCACGAAAAGCTGTCAAACAACTGATGCAACGTACTCAAAGTAATCCGGATGATATTGACCTGGTAATTGTAGCTACCACCACTCCCGATTATCGGCTTCCTTCAACGGCTTCCATTTTATGCGAAAGAGTGGGGTTGAAAAATGCATTTGCCTTCGACATGCAAGCGGTCTGCAGCGGTTTCTTATATGCATTAGAAACCGGGGCTAACTTTATCCGTTCGGGAAAATACAAAAAAGTCATTATTGTTGGTGCCGATAAAATGTCGTCTGTGATAGACTATACCGATCGTGCCACCTGTCCTATTTTCGCTGATGGTGCAGCAGCTTTCTTGTTGGAACCCACAACAGATCATTTAGGAGTTATCGATTCCGTTTTAAGAACAGACGGCAAAGGACTTCCTTTTTTACACATGAAAGCCGGTGGTTCAGTTTGTTCCCCTTCTTATTTTACAGTTGACAACCACATGCATTACCTTCACCAAGAAGGACGTACAGTATTTAAATATGCTGTAGCCAATATGTCAGATGCATGTGAGTCGATCATCGAAAGAAACCAACTGACAAAAGATGAAATAGACTGGGTCGTTCCCCACCAGGCCAATCAACGTATCATCAGTGCTGTTGCCCAACGTCTGGATGTACCATTAGAAAAGGTTATGATCAATATCGAACACTACGGCAATACCAGTGCAGGTACGCTTCCATTATGCATTTGGGATTTCGAAAATAAACTCAAAAAAGGTGATAATTTGATTTTCACCGCTTTCGGAGCCGGATTTGCCTGGGGAGCTGTTTACGTTAAATGGGGATATGATGGCAAGACAAATAACGCATGTTAGTCTAATCACAAACGCCGATATCTTTTCTTTCAGTGCTTTTGGGTAAACACAAGAAACCTTATCATACACTTCTTTGTTATTTTCCGATAACTAAATGCATTGGATAATGGAAAATGGTGTAATGATGCAGTATTTTGAATGGAATCTGCCAAATGACGGAAATTTATGGAAACAATTAAAAGAAGATGCATCACATTTACATGAGATTGGTGTGACAGCAGTATGGATTCCCCCCGCTTACAAAGCCGACGAACAACAAGACGAAGGTTATGCAACCTACGATTTGTATGATCTCGGCGAGTTTGATCAAAAAGGAACCGTAAGAACGAAATATGGTACGAAAGAAGAACTGAAAGAAATGATCGATGAATTACATAAAAATCATATTTCCGTTTATCTGGATGTAGTACTGAATCATAAGGCAGGAGGTGATTTCACTGAAAAGTTCATAGTTGTAGAAGTCGATCCCAATGATAGAACCCAAGTATTAGGAAAACCGTTCGAAATACAGGGCTGGACCGGATACAGCTTCCATGGACGTAAGGATAAATATTCAGACTTCAAATGGCATTGGTATCATTTTTCAGGAACCGGTTTTGACGATGCCAAAAAGCGGAGTGGCATCTTCCAGATACAGGGTGAAGGCAAAGCGTGGAGCGAAGGGGTTGACAATGAAAATGGCAACTACGATTTCTTATTATGCAATGATATAGACCTGGATCATCCTGAAGTAGTCACCGAATTGAATCGTTGGGGAAAATGGGTTTCCAAAGAGCTGAACCTCGACGGAATGCGTCTGGATGCCATCAAACACATGAAAGACAAGTTCATTGCACAATTCCTGGATGCGGTAAGAAGCGAAAAAGGAGACAAATTCTACGCTGTTGGCGAATATTGGAATGGTGATTTGAACACACTCGATGCATACATAAAATCCGTGGGTCACAAAGTCAACCTATTTGATGTTCCATTACATTATAATTTATTCCAAGCATCACAAGAAGGCAAGAATTATGATCTGCAGAATATCCTAAAAAACACATTAGTCGAGCACCACTGTGATCTGGCAGTCACTTTTGTCGACAATCACGATTCGCAATCGGGCAGTTCCTTGGAATCACAAATAGAAGACTGGTTCAAACCATTGGCCTATGGTCTGATATTATTAATGAAAGACGGTTATCCTTGTTTGTTCTACGGAGATTATTATGGTGTCAAAGGAGAAAACTCACCTCATACCCAAATCATTAATATTCTTCTGGATGCCAGAAGAAAATATGCTTATGGCGATCAGATTGAGTATTTCGATCATCCTTCCGCCATCGGCTTTATTCGTACGGGAGATGAAGAACATGTCGGTTCCGGTTTAGTCTTTTTAATGTCTAATGATGAAGCCGGCAGTAAAAAGATGGATTTGGGCGAAGAACATAAAGGTGAAATATGGCATGAAATAACCGGAAATATTCAGCAAGAAATCACATTAGACGAAAAAGGAAGTGGAGAATTTTCTGTTAATACCCGTAATATTGCTGTTTGGATAAAAAAGAATTAAAATGGAAATCCATTCCGAAAGAAAGAAAAGACTTAGTTTATCCCTGCTCTTCAAAATAATAAAAGATACAGTTTGGGGATTCATAGACGACAGCGTTATGAGGTTGAGCGCTTCATTAGCCTATGCGACTTTGTTTTCAATTATTCCTTTTCTTTCCCTTCTAGTCACTGTCGGTGTCTTTTTCCATATGGATTTGGCCAATCAACTTTATGTCCAACTACAACCGATTGTGGGCCCTGAAGTTACCGAGGCCCTTCGTTCTATTATAGAAAATGCAGAAAATACAGACTCCTCCAGGTCGGCCGCCTTTGTCAGCTTAGGTATCTCTATTTTTGGTGCCACCACTATTTTTGCAGAAATACAAAGTTCATTAAATTCAATTTGGGGAATAAAAGCCGTTCCTAAAAAGAGCTGGCTTAAATTTATTAAAAACCGGATACTTTCTTTCTCAATAATACTTGTATTTGCCTTCATTCTCCTGATTACATTCACCATTACCAATATAATCGGAGAACTCAGTCAAAAATTCATCTTTAAGTATCCGGAAGTAGCCGATTCGTTGGTAAAAGTGGTAGGAATCATCATAAATATGAGTGTCACTACCATCATCTTTACACTCATATTTAAAATATTACCCGATGCCAAAATCAAAAGCAAAGACGTTTGCATCGGAGCTGTTGTAACCACCACACTGCTACTGATAGGTCAATGGGGAATTTCCTTTTATATAGGAATAGCCAATGTGGGGACCGTCTATGGGGCTGCTGCGTTCATGGTGGTTTTCGTCACTTGGATTTATTATTCTTCCATCATCATATATACCGGTGCAGAGTTTACCAAAGCATGGGCAAACGAAATGGGAGGTAAAATTTTCCCCGACGAATATGCAGTAGCCACCAAAACCATTGAAATACACGAAGACAAGCCTATCGAATAATCTAGAATAAAAATCACTTCTTCCGTGACGATTCATTCTCAGTATCACGACATGTTTTCGTATACTGTTTCAGATGCTTTCTCATTTGTTCGAAACGGACAAAGCCCAAGAAAAACAAGAAGATTCCGGCTATAATACATCCCCACGCCAGCCCATCCAAACGTGAAATGCTTTCAATTTGAAATATCCCTATCCCCACAGTCAAAAGGTAAAGTGCCATACGGATATATGCAAACAAAGTTCTTTCATTAGCCAGCTTGGTTCTTTCAAGTGCCAGATGATCACGAAGTATCAACTCTTTATCATTCTCAAAGTTATCGGTAAATGTCAGCATAATTATATTAAGGTAACTGTATCTTAAACGTTTATTTAAAACAATAATTGAGTACAATAGTTCAGGAAACAGAATCTCCATTTATCAAATGACACTGACAGATCCCCCAATCCTGACCAATTTACCGTACACTAAAATCATTTTTAGTTATACTTTTCACAACTGGCTAATTAAATTTATGTAAGTAGAAAAATCTCTTCATAAAAAATAATTCCTGGGATACAAATAACAAGTTATTAAAATACAAAAGACTTGTTATTTGCACACAAGAATCAAATTATAAGGAAATGACGTTAACAATGTTAATTGAAACAAACTCCAATAATAAGTAAAATCTTGCACAATGCTATGCCACTAACCTTTTTTCATTAAACCAACGTACAGGGATCTTTCTGCTTAACAAAACATTGCGACAGTAGTACGGCAAACGGGGTATCATATACTCTGGCTTTCTGTGGGCATCCCTTAACACAGGCACAACATTTAATGCAGCGTTCGGCATCCGTATTCAACTCGTCACCTTTGGCTATGGCGCTTACAGGACACATTTTCGCACACGCACCGCAGTGAGTACACAAAGATTCATCTTCCACCCAAGGAGTACGGGGAAGGGGAACTCCACTTTTACGCAAGGCAATCACTTTCCGCAAAAAGCGAAACAATGGAAAAAAAGGCTGACGCGGACGCCGGATTTTACGGACATCGACCGCATATAATTTTTCCGGTTCGGTAGCAGATGCTATTTTATCTGAAATCTGCTTTCCAAAATCGGCTGCCACAGCAAGGTCACGTTCGTCAGGACGTCCGGCAGCTACGGGATATTTTTCTGTACTATAAGAGTGTTCTCCTATGAAAGTAGCACCGGCAATCACTTTAAACCCCTGTTGAATAGCCCAATAATCAAGTTCCATCAACGATTTTTCGTAAGCACGGTTACCGTATACCACCACGATAACCGCCGGAGTATTACTTCCGCGCACACTTGCCAGACGATCCATGGCCAAAGGGGCTACACGACCTCCATATACCGGCACGACAATAATAGCTAATGCAGATTCGGCAATCACTAAATCCTGAGTTGCCTGTTGTGTTAAATTCGTGTTTATCACATTTGTTATTCCGGTTCCACGAACAATTGCCTCTCCAACTTGTTTAGAGGTGTGGGTAGGCGAGAAATAAATCAAATGGACTTCGTTTGCTGTCATAATAGTTACTTTTTATGCAACAAAGGTACACTTTTATGAAGAAAAAAAGAGTAAACGAAGACAAAAACCAAAATTATTTATTATCTTTGCGGCGTTGAAACATTCCGAACCCCTCCAACGGGAGACAAATTCGGATTTCCGATTCAGCCAAACATCCCTAATTCATCATTTAAAGATTATTGCGTTTGTTAAGTTTCCGACCCCTGCGTCGCAGCTTCAGCCGTACGTATTTCAACGAATAAAATTAAAATATTTAAATAACTCACTATACTGTATGTATAACATCATTCAATTGAACGACAAGAATTTGTCGGAACTACAAGCTATTGCCCAGGAATTGGGTATCAAAAAAACAGACTCACTTAAGAAAGAAGAACTTGTCTACAAAATCCTCGACGAACAAGCCATAGCCGGAGCTACTAAAAAGGTAGCTGCCGACAAACTGAAAGAGGAACGCAAAGAAGATAAGAAAAAACGCTCTCGGGTGACAGTAAAGAAGGAAAACGCCGACAAGGTTTTCTCTTCTACCAAGAATGGAGAACTAACTAAAACAGATGCCAAAACACCCGCAGCCAAAACACAGCCACAACCTAAAACAACAGAACCGACCCCAGAAACAGCTAAAGAGGCAAACGCCGAAACAAACGCCACTCCGGCCGAATCTGTCAAAGTGACACCTTATGCCACTCCGAAAAAGAAACCGGGACGTCCCCGTAAAAATCAGGTAGAAACAGAAGCTAAACCCGCAGAAGAAACTACCGAAAAACCGGAAACAGTACCATCGGCACAAGAAGAAAAGCCCGCTGCCCAACCGGAAACAGAAAAACGTCCCATCAGCAAACCGATTCTCAAACCCAAACCGGCCGTTGTAGACGAAGAAAGCTCGATCCTCTCGGATATAGATGCAGACGATGATTTTATCCCCATCGAAGACCTGCCTTCGGAAAAAGTAGAATTGCCAACCGAACTATTCGGCAAATTTGAATCGACCAAAGCCGAAGCAGCAACAGCCCCCGAACCTGTGGCACAACCCCAACGCCCGCGTGTGATTCGCCCACGAGACAACAATAACAACAACAATAATAATAACCAACGCAACAATAACCAGCGTCAGCCTGTACAACAGCGTCCCATGCCGCAACAAAATGCCGCCGAAGCCGCACCCGTTCAGGAACGCCGCGTGATTGAACGTGAGAAACCTTATGAATTTGATGATATCCTCACCGGAACCGGTGTATTGGAAATCATGCAGGATGGTTACGGATTCCTCCGTTCGTCAGATTATAACTACCTCTCTTCACCGGACGATATCTACGTTTCGCAATCCCAGATCAAACTATTCGGTCTGAAGACCGGTGACGTAGTAGAAGGTGTAATCCGTCCGCCCAAAGAAGGCGAAAAATACTTCCCGCTGGTAAAGGTTTCTAAAATCAACGGACGTGATGCCGCTTTCGTACGTGACCGTGTACCGTTCGACCATCTCACTCCGCTGTTCCCAGACGAAAAGTTCAAGCTTTGCAAAGGAGGCTACTCCGACTCGATGTCGGCACGTGTAGTCGACCTCTTTTCACCAATCGGTAAAGGACAGCGTGCCTTGATCGTGGCTCAGCCCAAGACCGGTAAAACCATCCTGATGAAAGAAATCGCCAATGCCATCGCTGCCAACCATCCGGAAGTATATATGATCATGTTGTTGATTGACGAACGTCCGGAAGAAGTAACCGACATGGCCCGCAGTGTCAATGCGGAAGTGATTGCTTCTACATTCGACGAACCTGCCGAACGCCATGTGAAAATTGCCGGCATCGTACTCGAAAAAGCTAAAAGATTGGTAGAGTGCGGACACGATGTAGTGATCTTCCTCGACTCTATCACCCGTCTGGCGCGCGCATACAATACTGTATCTCCGGCATCAGGAAAGGTACTCTCGGGTGGTGTGGATGCCAATGCACTACACAAACCGAAACGTTTCTTCGGAGCAGCCCGTAACATAGAGAACGGAGGTTCGCTCACCATTATCGCTACTGCCCTGATCGACACCGGTTCGAAGATGGACGAAGTAATCTTTGAAGAGTTCAAGGGTACAGGTAACATGGAGTTGCAGCTCGACCGCAACCTGTCCAACAAACGCATCTTCCCGGCAGTCAACATTACCGCATCCAGCACTCGTCGCGACGACCTGTTGCTTGATAAAACAACCCTTGACCGCATGTGGATATTGCGCAAATATCTTGCCGACATGAATCCGATCGAAGCAATGGACTTTGTTAAAGACCGTCTGGAAAAAACCAGAGACAACGACGAATTCCTGATGAGCATGAACAGCTAATCAACAGCAAACTTATAAATGAACGGTGAACAAACTGCGCCATAACAAGTGCAGTTTATTCACCGTTTTCTTTTTCGGTAACCCATTTTATGACTTATCACCTGCCGTTTATCACTTATCATTCAACTCCCATCACCGATAGTTACCCCTAACCGCTTGCCACACCTTTCATTTTTGTACAAAATACTTTCATTTGCGTCCAAAACTACTACCTCGCCCTTTTTTACGTTTCCTTTTTTCCTACTTTTGCTTCCAAATCAAATATTACTTAATTCTAACCAGTAATGAAAACTATTTATCCATTCATGGGATTAGCCCTGTGCAGCGTGACAGCGCAGGCCCAAGAAAAGCCCAATTTCCTGATTATCCAGTGCGACCATCTGACACAACGCGTTGTGGGAGCTTACGGACAAACACAAGGCTGCACCCTCCCTATTGACGAAGTCGCTTCACGAGGAGTTATCTTCTCCAATGCTTATGTAGGCTGCCCTCTCAGCCAACCCTCACGCGCTGCTTTATGGAGTGGCATGATGCCTCATCAAACCAATGTACGTTCCAACTCCAGCGAACCTATCAACCCACGTATTCCCGAAAATGTACCGACATTAGGAAGTCTTTTTTCTGAAAACGGTTACGAAGCCGTACACTTCGGAAAAACGCATGACATGGGTTCACTTAGAGGATTCAAGCATAAAGAACCAGTAGCCAAGCCATTCACTGATCCGGAATTCCCGGTCAATAACGACAGCTTCCTGGATGTAGGAACATGCGAAGACGCTGTTGCTTATCTAAGTAATCCGCCGGAAGAACCATTCATCTGTATCGCAGATTTTCAGAACCCTCACAATATCTGTGGATTTGTAGGAGCGAACGAAGGAGTACATACCGACCGCCCCATTAGCGGAACCCTTCCGGAACTACCAGCCAATTTCGATGTAGAAGACTGGAGCAATATCCCTAAACCTGTACAATACATCTGCTGCAGTCATCGCCGCATGACCCAGGCCTCTCATTGGAATGAAGAGAATTACCGTCATTACATTGCTGCTTTCCAACACTATACCAAGATGGTTTCCAAGCAAGTAGACAGCGTATTGAAAGCACTTTACTCCACTCCTGCCGGAAAAAACACAATCGTTATTATCATGGCTGACCATGGTGATGGGATGGCTTCACACCGCATGGTGACCAAACACATCAGCTTCTACGATGAAATGACCAACGTACCGTTTATCTTTGCAGGTCCCGGCATCAAACAACAGAAAAAGCCCATAGACCAAGTATTGACACAGCCTACACTGGATCTTCTGCCTACCCTTTGTGATTTGGCAGGAATTCCTGTTCCGGCCGAAAAACCGGGAATCAGCCTTGCACCTATATTAAAAGGAGAGAAACAGAAAAAAACTCACCCTTATGTCGTTTCCGAATGGCATAGCGAATATGAATATGTCGTTACTCCCGGACGTATGGTACGCGGACCGAGATACAAGTACACTCACTATCTGGAAGGTAACGGAGAAGAGCTATATGATATGAAAAAGGATCCGGGAGAACGCAAGAATCTCGCCAAAGACCCTAAATACAGTAAAGTCCTCGCCGAACACCGTGCCATGCTTGATGATTACATCGCCCGCACCAAAGACGATTACCGGAGTTTGAAAGTAGATGCCGATCCACGATGCAGAAACCATACTCCCGGCTACCCCAACCACGAGGGCCCTGGGGTACGAGAGATACTCAAAAGAAAATAAATTATAAAAAAGAGTGAAGATTTCTTTGTAATCTTCACTCTTTTTAGTTCTTTTGCAGATAAACTTACAAGCAAGCAATTCTTATATCAGGTGAAAAAACACAGACGTCATATAATTGCAATAGTCGTAACCGCATTAATATCGGTCACCTTATATGCTGCACGTACAAATTCAGATCGTCTTTCTTTATTACAACCTTTACTTGAATACAATCATCCATTTAGTCCGGACGCCCCTGTCGACAGCATCATTGCCTGGGAAAAACTTTTAGAACCGGAATTACAAAAGGAACAACAATACCCACTCCTATTCCAGATAAATCTGCTGACCGTTCAAGCCTTAATCACAGAAGGCAACATCAGTCTCGCCATCAACCAGGCCAATCAGATATACCAGAAAGCCAGAGAAATGGACTATCCTTTGGGAACAGCACTCGCATTACACGCCATTGGAAATACCTATTTAAGTTCGTCAACACCACAAGTTGCCATCAAATCGTATAAGGAAGCATTAGAAATCATTCAGAAACTCCCTCATGCCAACCAATATATCAAAACGATCTTGTCCCAATTTATCCTGACGAAGCTCAACTATCACCAAATGACAGATATAGAAGACAATATCCGGGAACTCGAATCTGTTATCAACAAGGATACGAATCCCCAAGACGATTTCCACCTTGTTTATTGTCAGGCATTCTATCGCATCCAGATGCATCATCTTCCGGAAGCATTAAACTATATACGACAAACCGAACAAATCAGCCGGCAACACCAGTACCCATATTTTCATTTAATGATTAAATACCTGTATTCACGCTACTACACTGAATCCAAAGAATACACGCAGGCACTAACCACACTTGACGAATTACTTTCGCATACCAAAGCAGCCAACTCATACAGATCCCTGCAAGTACTGAAAGATCGTGCACACATACTTACACTAATGGGAAACAGCAAGGAAGCATGTGAAGCTTATGAAATATTCAATACGTACAAAGACTCTTTGGACGCAATGAATTATATTCGCCAAATCAATGAATTGCACACCCTCTACCAAATAGATAAAAATGAACTGGACAACTTAAACAGACAGAAGACAATCCTCTACTGGAGCTGGTTCACCATCCTATTCATAGTCATACTGATTGTATTTTTCATCCTTTTGGTCAGACGAGGAAATAAAAAACTGCGCCAATCACAGCAGGAACTGGAAAAAGTGAAAAAGCAAGAAGAAAATTCCATCCGGACAAAGAGCCTTTTCCTTTCCAACATGAGCCATGAAATTCGCACGCCGCTCAATGCGTTGTCCGGCTTCTCCTCCATCCTGACGGAAGAATCCATCGACAACGAGACCCGGAAACAGTGTAGCGATATTATTCAGCAAAATTCAGAACTGTTACTCAAGCTGATTAACGACGTAATCGACTTGTCCAGTCTCGAAGTAGGCAAGATGAAATTCAAATATGAGCGATGTGATGCAGTGGCAATATGCAGAAACGTTATCGACATGGTTGAGAAAATAAAACAAACGAATGCTAACGTCCGTTTTTCGACCTCTCTCCATTCATTAGAATTGACGACAGACAATGCAAGGTTACAACAATTATTAATCAACCTTCTCATCAATGCAACCAAATTTACTCCGCAAGGTTCCATCACCATGGAACTGGAAAAACAGACAGAAGACATAGCACTGTTTTCCGTGACCGACACCGGTTGCGGTATCTCTCCGGAGAATCAGAATAAAATATTCAACCGTTTTGAGAAACTGAATGAAAATGCTCAAGGGACAGGACTCGGTCTGTCTATCTGCCAACTCATTATCGAGCAGCTGGGCGGCAAAATATGGATTGACTCCAATTATGAGGAAGGAGCCCGTTTCCTGTTCACACACCCCATTTACCATGAGCAACAAGGAAAGGAGGAAGCCGAATGAAACAAGTCCTGCTCCTGATCCTTCTATTATGCTGCACCCTCACCGGAAAAGCCAGCACCGAGATTGTTTTGGAATCCGACAGCCTGATAAAGGTGTTGGAAACATTACCGTACGATACGACACGGCTGAATGTTCTCAATCAAATCATCAGAATAGAACAAAACAACCAGCAATGTATCCAATATTCGGATGCATTAATGAAAGAAGCATTGCAACTGGGAAATGACAAATATGCCGGTCTGGCTGCTTACTACCATATTTTATACTATTACAATCGTAATAATCAAGACAGTGTAGCCAAATGGCTCACCATAATGGAGCCTCATGCCCGGAAATCAGATTTATGGAATTACTTCTTTGATGCCAAACGTTTCCAGATAGACCTGTACACATTCAACGAACAATACGAACTTGCTATCAACGAATCTCAAAAGATGCAACAGCAAGCCTCCCAAATGAATAGTAACCGGGGTAGTATGGCTGCCTATCAATGCTTGAGTAATGCATATATCGGCAGCCAGCGCTGGGATAAAGGAATAGAAGCACTGGAGGCTGCCTACCAGCTACTCACTCCGACAGAAAATCCGGTGGTCCGTATCTCGGTATTGTCACAGTTAGTATCCGTTGTCAAAGAAAAGAAGGATAATAAAAAACTACTCAAATATTTGCAGGAACTGGAAAACACTCTTCATAACCACATCAGTGCAAACCCATCCTTAAAAGCGGGATTTGCCGATGTATACCTGTTCAATGAACTGTTCTACAGCTATTATTACCTGAATACCCATCAGCCGCAACAAGCCTATGAACATCTCGTAAAATCTAAAGAATATCTGGACGAGAATACTTATTTCATGTATAAAGTACTCTATTTCGACACATTTGCCAAATATTACCAGGCAATTGGAGCCTACCAACAGGCATCGGATTATATCGACACGACACTGACGATGTTGAAGAAAGACTTCACAAGCGACTATGCCGAACAGCTACTCGAAAAGGCCAGAATATGGAAACAGGCAGGGCAAAGCGGAAAAGCCATCCCCCTGTATGAGCAGGCACTTGCCATCAAAGACTCGACAGCCACTGTACTCTCAAACAATCAGATGGCACAGATACAAAGCAAATACAATATCGAAAAAACAGAACTGGATCAAAAAAGGGAAAACAACCGGATCCAGCTCACCTATCTGATCTTTATATTTGTTATCCTGATTCTGCTTTTTATCTTTATGGCACGACTCTTTATGGTACGGAAGGCACTCAAATACGCGGAAAACGAAATCCGGAAAACAACAGAAAACGTGCGGAAGACCAATGAAATAAAAAATCGCTTCCTGTCCAACATGAGCTATAACATCCGTACCCCACTCAACAATGTGGTCGGTTTCTCACAACTCATAGCCAGCGAACCCAATATAGACAAGGAAATAAGGCAAGAATACTCAAACATCATCCACAAAAGTTCGGAGAAGTTAATGAGACTTGTCAATGACGTTCTCGACTTATCCCGTTTGGAAGCTCAGATGATGAAGTTCCAGTTGCAAGACTATGATGCCACTACCCTATGCAAGGAAGCATGCAGCATGGCGCAGATGAGGAACGAAGAAACAGGTATCCAGATTGAATTTTCCAGCGAAACGGACGCCCAAATTCATACCGATATAATGCGACTGACACAGGCCTTGATTAGCGTACTGGTGTACCCACAAGAACACCGGCAAGCACGAATCATCCGGTTCACATTAAGCCAGAATGAAAACATGCTTTGTTTCCGGATCACTAATTCACCTTTGGCAGACCATGCATTCGTATCACAGGAAACCATCATCCGGCATGATATCAACCTATTGTTACTAAAACATTTCGGAGGAAACTATCTCGTCAACGATAAAACTCCCGAAGGTCCGGAAATTGTTTTCATCTACCCCATCGTTTCCGAATCGAAATAAAGCACTATCTTTGCAAAGTGTAAACTTAAACACTTAATTATGTACACCAACAAACAGATTTGGAGTGTCAGTTATCCGATACTACTAAGCTTGCTGGCACAAAATGTCATCAATGTCACCGACACAGCATTCCTCGGACACGTGAGTGAAGTAGCCCTTGGAGCATCAGCTATGGGCGGGTTATTCTATATATGCGTATTCACCATCGCATTCGGATTCAGTACCGGTTCGCAGATAGTCATCGCACGACGCAATGGCGAAGGACGCTATTCGGATGTCGGTCCCGTCATGATTCAAGGAATCATGTTCCTGTTCGTCATGGCCCTGCTGCTATTCGGATTCACCAAAGCATTCGGTGGAAACATCATGCGTTTGCTGGTTTCTTCAGAATCCATCTACGAAGGAACAATGGAGTTTCTGAACTGGCGTATTTACGGATTCTTTTTCTCTTTTATCAATGTCATGTTCCGGGCATTGTACATCGGCATTACACGCACTAAAGTGCTAACCATCAATGCTATTGTCATGGCATTAACTAATGTCGTACTGGACTATGCATTAATTTTCGGAAAGTTCGGTTTGCCGGAAATGGGTATCAAAGGGGCTGCTATTGCTTCCGTATTGGCAGAAGCCTCCTCCATTCTCTTTTTCGTCATCTATACGTATGCCACGGTCGATTTAAAGAAATACGGTATGAACCGCCTGCGCACATTCGACCCAGCATTGCTGATGCGGATTCTTAGTATCTCCTGCTTCACCATGCTGCAATATTTCCTGTCGATGGCTACCTGGTTCGTTTTCTTCGTAGCCGTAGAACGGTTGGGACAACGGGAACTGGCGATTGCCAATATCGTCCGGAGTATTTATGTCGTATTGCTGATTCCGGTCAACGCACTGGCTACGACTACCAACAGTCTTGTCAGCAATGCTATTGGTGCAGGAGGCATCCAGCACGTGATGCCGCTCATTAATAAAATTGCGCGTTTCTCCTTTTTCATCATGCTGGGGTTAGTAGCGGTATCGGCACTGTTTCCGCAATTCCTGCTCTCCATTTACACTAGTGAAGCTGCGCTCATTACGGAATCCGTCCCCTCGGTATATGTAATTTGTTGCGCCATGCTTATCGCATCCGTAGCCAACGTGGTGTTTAACGGTATCTCCGGAACAGGAAATACACAGGCAGCCCTGTTGCTCGAAACGATTACAATTATCATCTACGGATCATACATCATTTTCATCGGAATGTGGCTGAAAGCACCGATCGAAATTTGCTTTACGATTGAGATTGTGTATTATAGCTTGCTGTTGATAACAAGTTATATTTATCTCAAAAAAGCAAAATGGCAGAATAAAAAGATATAAATACAAGAGATTTTTGTACATTTGCAAGCTCAAATAAAGAGTAGACGGAAAAGTCCCTCTTTCGGCCAAGTAAATTGTAATTAGTAATTCGTAATTAAATAACTATGTTCGATAATTTAAGTGAAAGACTAGAACGGTCATTCAAGATTCTGAAAGGTGAAGGCAAAATCACCGAAATCAACGTGGCGGAGACGCTGAAAGACGTACGTAAAGCACTTCTCGACGCCGACGTAAACTACAAGGTGGCAAAGAATTTCACGGATACAGTGAAAGAAAAAGCGCTTGGCCAGAACGTTCTTACGGCTGTGAAGCCAAGCCAATTGATGGTGAAAATCGTGCATGATGAACTTACACAATTGATGGGTGGAGAGACAGCCGAGATCAACATTGACGCCCGTCCGGCAGTTATCCTGATGTCAGGTTTGCAGGGTTCGGGTAAGACCACCTTCTCCGGTAAACTGGCACGGATGCTGAAAACCAAGAAGAACCGTAAGCCATTATTGGTGGCTTGTGACGTTTACCGTCCGGCAGCTATCGAACAGTTACGTGTATTGGCAGAACAGATTGAAGTACCGATGTACTGCGAACTGGACAGCAAGAATCCGGTAGAAATCGCACAACACGCCATTCAGGAAGCCAAAGCCAAAGGATACGACCTCGTTATCGTCGATACAGCCGGACGTCTGGCAGTAGACGAGCAGATGATGAACGAGATCGCCGCTATCAAAAAAGCAATCAACCCGGACGAAATTCTGTTCGTGGTAGACTCCATGACCGGTCAGGACGCTGTAAACACAGCTAAAGAATTCAATGAACGTCTGGACTTCAACGGTGTGGTACTGACCAAACTCGATGGTGATACCCGCGGTGGTGCGGCTCTTTCTATCCGTTCGGTAGTGAACAAACCGATTAAATTCGTAGGTACAGGTGAAAAGCTGGAAGCAATCGATCAGTTCCACCCTGCCCGTATGGCCGACCGTATTCTCGGTATGGGTGACATCGTTTCATTGGTAGAACGCGCACAGGAACAATACGATGAAGAAGAAGCCAAACGCTTACAGAAGAAAATTGCCAAAAACCAATTCGACTTCAACGACTTCCTTAGCCAGATTGCACAAATCAAGAAAATGGGTAATCTGAAAGACCTCGCTTCCATGA
>OGYM01001598.1_pt1 | contig 16179 bp, 8 predicted proteins | sample 1576491 | NCBI WGS metagenome assembly OGYM01 (sample SAMEA3541515, study PRJEB24748) | human gut metagenome | biome: human gut; feature: human-associated habitat; material: faeces | place: China | collected 2012 | reverse complement strand
GGGAGAACCGGAAAGTTCCGGTTCTCCTGAAGAGTTATTTTTCCAGTACGGGATAGCTCTCCGATGCCGTCCACTTGCGCAGGACGACGTCGGGCTTTCCCGGCAGCGTTGCCGCCGGGGTGTCGTTGAAGAGCGTTGCGCCGGCGTTGAGCGCCTCAGCGAAACTTGCGCACGACTCGCCGCTCGAAGGTACGGTGACGGCGCCCGACTTCATCTCGTCGAGCGAGAGCAGGGCGAAGGTCGTCTTTTTCCAGACCGTTCCGGCCGCCTTGTCGCTGCCGACGGCGGAGTTCGCCGCAGACTTGGACGGACATGCCGAGTTGCCGTAGATGTTCTGCAGGTTGCCTTTCTTGCTGTAACCCACCACCGATGCGTAGGAGCTGTTGGCTGTGATCTTTTCCACGGTCGAGTAGCAGTTGATGACGAAGCTGTCGTCGCTGACGATGCCGGCGATGCCGCCGACGTCGTTGTGTTTCGCTTCGAGTTGGTCCACCCGGCTGTAGCAGTTGATGACATAGCGGCCCAAGCCGTCGTCGCCTTTGGCGATCTGGCCGACGATGCCGCCCATGTTGGGGTCTTTCGGGGCGTCGGTCTTCATCGTGCCGCCGAGGTTGGCGCAGTTGACCAGCGTACCCTTGTTCTGGCCCGCGATGCCGCCGATGGTCTTGGCGCCTTCGCCGCCCGTGATGTCGCCCTTGAAGGTCACTCCGTCGATGACGCCGGCGTTTATGCCGACGATGCCGCCCGCGATCTCGAATTCGGTCGAAAGCGCACCTTCGACGGCCAAATCGCGGATCGTGCCCTTGTTGGCGCCGAATACGCCGCAGGATTTGCCCGGAGCGACGATCTTCACGTTGAGGAGCTTATGTCCCGCACCGTCGAATTCGCCCTCGAAGTAGATCGTGTTGTCGGCCGTGAAGGAGATCGGCGTGAGGTTCTTGTTGTCGAAGTCGATGTCGGCCGTGAGGCGGTAGTAGGCCGCCGATGTGTAGACGGCGTCTTCGGCCTGTCCGTTGATCGACGCGGCGACCGTGTTCCAGTCGCTCACGGAGTTGAGCTGCCACGGGTCCGCGGCCGTTCCGGAGCCCTCGACCACGTCGGGTGCGGGTTTCTCGTAGTCGGTGTCGAACTGAATCGTCAGGGGGCAGTGGTCCGAAGGGTAGATGTTGCCGTAAACGGTGTTGTCCACCTTGTAGGATTTTAGCTCCACGTCGCCGCGCGAGTAGATGTAGTCGATGCGCGCCGTGGCCTGCGTGAGGTCGGCTGTGATTTTGTGGCCGTTGAACGTGCCGACGGGACCGCTGACGAAATCCGATTCCACCGTGAGGAACGAGTCGTTCCAATGGGTGCGGAGCGTCTTCGATGAGGCGTCGTCCATGGAGGCGTTCATGTCGCCGACCAGAATCGAGGGGATGCCGTCGGGGTTGTACATCTTTTCGCGCTCGATCAGCAGTTTGGCGCCCTCGGCGCGCGCCGTGGCGCCCAGCGGGGCGTGGGTGACCATCATGAAGAACTGCTTGTTGTACAGTTTGTCGGTCACCATGGCGCAGGCGGCGATGCGGTGATAGCCCAGCTCGTCCCAGCCGTAGCTCATTTCGTCGGGCGTGGGCGAGATCCAGAAGAAGTGCTTGTCGGTCAGCTCGAAACGTTCGGGGTTGTAGGCGATGCCCAGCGCTTCGCCGCTGACGCCGTCCTGCGAGTCGCGGCCTACGAACCACCATTCGTATTTGCCGCCCTGCTGCCCGACGAGCGTCGGCAGCTCGTTCTGGATCGTTCCGTTGGCCTCTTGGAAGCCGAAGATGTCCCATTTGTTTTTGACGATCGACTGCGCCAGCACCGTGCGGCGGTTGGTCCATAGGTAGTCGCCCGTGCCCTTGCCCGAAATCCAGAGGTTGTAGCTGCCGAGCGTGAGCGTCTGCTCGGTGATGTCGGGTTCGCGGGAGGGCGTGTCGTCCTCGTAGTACTTGTCGTTGAGTACCGTTTTGAAATCGTCGGCGCATCCGGCTGTCAGGGTGCAGAGCGCCGCGAACATCGCGAGAATTATTGTTTTTTTCATGTTCAGGTTCCTTATATTTCCCGGAAGGCGGGGCGGCCCTGCGGACCGCCGCCCCTCCGGAATTCTACATTCGGTTATTTCTGGTAGTTGCTGTGACGTGCGTTCTGTCCGTACTGTGACCACGCCGAAGCTGCGGGCGAGGTGACGCCGGGCAGCGCTACGGAGTAAACCTTGAGCGCACCTGCCGCCGAGTCCTTGCCGAGGAAGTAGGAGTAGCCCCATTCGGAGATCGTCGGCGAGCCGTCCACCGAGTCGGCCAGATGCTCCTTGTAGCGGAGTTCGCCCTCGGCACTCAGCACGACGTAATCGCCCGTTTTGGTGCAGAGGTGGATCTGGCCGAGATTATCGACGGCCGGGATGCTGTTGCTTGCCGCGTCGAGCGTGTACGACCAGCGGGTCGAACCGTTCGAGGTGTTCAGCGCGTAGACCACCGAGGGGGTGGCCTTGTCGGCGACGATGTAGAGCGTTGTGCCGTCGGCGCTGAGCGATGCGCCCGTCTGCTGGAATCCGTCGGGCAGGTTCACGCTCCATTTCGGGGTCTTCTTCGACGATGCGGTGAGGTTCGTGCAGTCGAAGCTCGCGAGGTTCCAAGTGCCCGATCCTTCGGCGATGCCGGGAAGGTAGACGCAGTTGTCGGCATCGACGCAGGGCTGGCAGCGGCCGGCCGAGAGAATCTTGTTGGGAGCGAACGTGTCGGAGGTCGGAACCGGCGACCAGACGAACGATGCGTCGGGAACCATGATGCCGTAGCCGTACTGGGCGGTGTTGGTGAAGATCACCACGCCGTTCTTGAGCGCGATCGTGCCGGAGGTGCCGCCGCCGTTGGCCGGGGTGGCCGTTGCGGTGTTCTTGCCGGTGCCCTTCTCGAATCCGCGGATCGCGCCGTTGGTGCCGCGGCTGCCGACGATGACCATGCTCGGACTGATGCAGGGCGTCGAGAAGGCGATGCGCGCCGCCGGGGCGTAGGCCGTCGTGTTCTTCCAGAGCACCGAACCCGTCGCGCCGTCGAACGCATAGACGAGCGATGCCGACGAGGAGCCGCCGTAACCGTGCGCCACCCAGTAAACCGTGCCGTCGGTGTCCACCGAAGGATAGGAGATTTCGCTCTTGAGGTATACGCCGTCTTTTGCCATGGCGTCGTATTCCCATACCTTGGCGCCGTCGGTGTTGAGCGCGACCATTTTGCCGTCGCCCGATACCGAATAGATATAGCCCATGTCGCTCGCGGCCACGACGCTCGCCGCGCAGAGCGCATCGGCGGAGGCTACCGCAGTGGACCAGAGCAGCGTGAAGGCGTTGACGTCGCCTGCGCGGACGTTGATGGCCTTGGAGGTGCTGTTCGAGCCGCCGCGGTCGTCGGTCACGGTCAGCTGGACGTTGAACATGCCCATTTGTTCGAACGTGTAGGTCGCGTTGATGTCCGTCGAGGTCGTGCCGTCGGGGAAGAGCCATTCGCGCGATACGATTTCGCCGTCGGAATCGGTCGATTTGTCCGTAAAGGTTACGGTCGTGCCGATGCTGATCATCTGGGGCGAGTAGCTGAAGTCGGCCGTCGGCAGCACGTTGTCCGCAAGGACGGTGATTGTTCTGGTCGTCGTGGCGCGGTTGCCGTCGGCGCCCCATGCCGTGAGGGTGACCGTGTAGTCGCCCGGACGGTTGTAGACGATCGGGTCGGGAGCGGCCTCCTCGGACCAGTTGCCCTCTCCGGCGAAGCCGAAGTGCCAGAAGTATTCGGAAACGGTCGTCCCTTCCGCCGTGGTCGTATTGGTGAAGGTGACCGGAGTGATGCCCGCGATGATCTCCTCTTCGCCGAACGTGAAGCCGGGAGTGATGACCGAGTTGTAGGCCTTGTCCATCTCGCTGCTGTCCGAACATGCGACCGATGCGGAGAGCAACACGATACTCAGATATGATAGTATTCTTTTCATTGAAATTGATTTTTTGAAATTTTAAGGTTTAGCGTTTCCCTTTGCCTCTCAGGTATTCGTCCATCAGGGCGGGGTAGTCGCACTGGATCATGCGCAGGCCCGCGGCGACGAAGCCGTCCATCGTGACGGTGTTGCCGTTGCGGAAGGCCGCGCCCTCGTCGTCGAGCAGGTTCGAGACCGAAAGCCCTTTGGCATTGAGCGACGAAATCCATGCGCTGTTGACATAGCCCGTCGAGGTCTGGATCATGTAGACGGGGGCGAATGCCGACATGGCGGCCAGCGCCGAGGCGTTGTTGGCGTGCGGGGCGATGATTCCCGGCTGCTCCTGACGGGCCAGCCAAGCGGTTCTGTCGCTGTTGGTTCCGACATAGAACTGCACCCGGTCCAGACAGCCGCAGCGTTTGACGACCTCGTAGACCTTGGCGATGTCCACGTCGTCGCTGCCGCATTTGTCGAGGTTGAACCAGACCTTGCCGCGCAGCTCCGTGAGGACCTCCTCCAGCGTCGGAATCTGTTCGCCGGTCACCTTGCCGTCGGTGGTTTTCAGCCGGAATTTCCGCAGCTCCTCGCGCGTGAAGTTAATGACGTAGCCTTCGTCGCCGGCATAGGAGCTGTAGTCGGTGAACCGCTTGAGGTAGTTGTCGTGCAGACAGATGACCTGCCCGTCCTTGGTGATCTGGACGTCGGTTTCGATGAAGTCCACGCATCCCAGTTCGACGCACTTGCGGAACGCCGCCATGGAGTTGGGGGCCAGATCGTAGCCGTTGTTGAAGTTGCCGCGGTGGGCCATGATCCACATTTTGCCGGTGTCGAAATTCAGACACGAGCGGCTCAGGGAAGCTCCTTCGACCGTGACGGTCTGCGTCAGGGTCTGCGTCGTGCCGTCCGTGTAGGAGATGGCGGCGCCGGCCCTGTACTGTCCGTCGGCTTCATACCGGTGTTCCACCCGCTGCGTCGGGTCGGTCACGCGCTGCGCCGCGCTGCCGTCGCCGAAATTCCAGACGACGCCCGACACGCCGGGGATGCGGCTGAGCGCGAAGGCGACCTGCTCCATACGGGCCGGATGGTCGTTGCTGACGACGATCGCGGCCTCCGTATCGGCGACGGCGACCGTGGCCGAGAGTTCGGTCATCGGGCCATGCAGCCGGGTGACGGTCGCCCTGACCGTGTAGGTGCCGGCCGTCCGGTAGGTGTGTTCGGCCGATTCGCCTGCGCCCGAAGTCGCGGTCGCGCCGTCGCCGAACATCCACAATACGCTGCGGACGTTATCCGGACTGCCTTCGAGCGAGAAGACGACTGCGGCGTCCCTGACCGGGGAGTCGGGCGTCCAGACGATGGTCTGCGTCCCGTTTTCCGGTCCGGGGGACTCCGTGCCGCCGTCGGAGCAGGCAACGAGCGGCCCGCACGCGATCGCCCAGAGGATCAATATGATTCTGTTTGTGAATCGCATGACGTCGTCGGTTTATTTTACGCCGTAGCCCGGATTCTGGTAAAGTCCCTCGGTGTTGAGGATGCGTTCGTTGTAGGGGATCGGAAGCAGCAGGTCCTTCAGCCCGAAGTTGGGGTTGATCGCGTTGAAATGTTCGATCATCTCCTGCTTGGAGTACATGCGCAGCAGGTCCTGCCAGCGGAGTCCCTCTTGGATGAACTCGTTGCGGCGCTCGTCGTAGATGCCCTGACGCAGGTCGGTGCCCGACCAGTCGCCCAGTCCGGCGCGTTTGCGGACCATGTTCAGGAAACTCTTGGCCGTCGGCTGCGTGCCCTGCCAGTAGTAGGCTTCGGCCAGCATCAGCGCCACGTCGGCGTAACGCATGACGATCCAGTTGTTGCCGCCGTAGCCGTTCGCGCCGCACTCCAGATCGGCGTACTTCATGGTGTGGTAGTAGGTTACGCCCGCAACGGTCGTCTCGCGCAGGTAGTTCTTGCGCACGTCCTCCTTGGCGAAGGCGTCGTAGACGCTCTTGGTGGTCATGTTCTGCATCAGGCCCACCTTGTTCGAGGTGATGCCGGTTTTGCTGGGACCGAAGAGGTAGTTCCAAGTGGAGCCGAGGTCGGCGTTGTTCTGGATGTAGTTGATCTGGAAAATGTTCTCGGTGCAGGACTTCTGCGTGGAGAGGTCCCAGATCGCGTTGTAGGGGATGTCGGACAGTTCGCCGAACGACCGCAGGTTCCATGCGGCGGTGAGCTTTTCGATGGCCGAAGTGAGCGACGCCGACTTCTCGGAGGCGAAATCCTCGTCGCAGGCGTATTGCAGTTTGGCCTTGCCGTAGAGCGTCCACGCGGCGGCCTTGCTTGCACGGCCGCACTCCGAGGCGGGCTGCATGTCGGCCAGCGGGCTGCCGAGCACGTAGTCGAGGTCGGCGAAGACCGCCTTGTAGACCTCGCTCTTCGGACGGCGGTAGTTGTTGGCCTGCACCTCGTCCTTGGTCTTGAGTTCGGTCAGGATCAGGGGCACGTCGCCCCACTCGGTCACCAGATGGAAATAAGTCAGCGCGCGCAGGAAGCGGATTTCGGCTTCGTAGGTGTTGCGCGCGTCGCCGTTGGAATAGCTCACGTCGTCCAGATGCGCGAGCAGCGTGTTGGCCCGCGAAATGGTCTTGAAGAGCTGCGTGTAGCGGTTGTATACGTAGGAGTTCTCCTCGGTAAGCGTATAGTTGTAGAACTGGTAGGGAATGCCGCTGTTGGCGCCGCTGTCCGTCACGGCCGTGTCATGCGAGCGGACGTCGGTGAAGTAGTGGTTGTTCGTGTAGTAGTAGCTCTGCGTGAGCGACGCATAGACGCCGTTGAGCGAGGTGACGATGTCGGCTTCGGACTTGTAGAAGTTGCCGACCGTCGTGGAGTTGGGGTCGTATTCGTCGAGGAATCCGCAGGACGCCGTCGAGACCGAGGCGGCGAGCAGGATGAACATATGTTTGATCTTCATATTCGTACAAGATTTAGAAAGTTAAGTTTAAACCGACCGAATAGATGCGCGAGAGGGGGTAGCATCCCCAGTCGAAGCCCGGCATCATGTTGCTGCTTTTATACGACACCTCAGGGTTGTAACCGCGGTAGGGGGTAATGGTGAAGAGGTTGTCGCCGCTGACGTAGACGCGGCACGAGGTGATGTGCAGCTTGCTGGTCCAGCGTTTGGGCAGCGTGTAGCCGAGCGTGATGTTCGCGCAGCGGAAGAACGAAGCGTCCTCCACGTAATACGAAGAGAGTTTGAGCGAGGTGTTGGTCGTCGAGATGCGCGACGCGATGGGCACGTTGTTGCGGCCCGGCTGTGCGTCCGAGATGTAGCGGTCGGCGACGATCGAATACTGGTTGCCCGATCCCTCCATGTTGTAGAGGTAATAGTCTTGGAAGTTGATGACCTCGCCGCCGTACGAATAGGCGAAGCTGGCGCTGAAATCGAGTCCGTTCCACGACAGGCTGGTCGAGAAGCCGCCCGTGAAGTCGGGGTAGGCGTCGCCGATGATCGTCTTGTCGTCGGTGGTGATGACGCCGTCGCCGTTGGCGTCCTTCCAGATGGCATTGCCGTAGGAGAGGTTGTCGAGGGCGTACGAAGCCACGGCCGGACCCTTGAGCTGGTAGCCTTCGGGGAATTTGTTGCCGTTCTTGATGTAGACGTCGCGGTCGAGCAGGGCGTTGGCATAGTCGGCCTTCGACATGATGCCTACGGCCTGATAGCCGTAGAACGAGCCGATGGGCTTGCCCTCTTTGGTGATGTGGGAGCCTACGGAGCGTTCGGTGGTGGAGATGATGTCGTCCAGACCGCCCATGCTGACGACCTTGTTGCGGTTGACCGAAATGTTGGTGCTGAAGTTCCAGTTTACCTTGCCGGTCAAGAGGCGCGCGTCGAGCTGGACGTCGAAACCGCGGTTGCGGATCTTGGCGCCGCTCATGTTGGTCGTCGTCGAGGTCGCGCCTGAGATAGAGGAGATCGGGTATTTGTAGAGGATGTCCGTCGAAATGGAGTTGTACCAGTTGCCGATCACGTTCAGGCGGCCGTTGAAGAAGCCCAGATCGATACCGACGTTAGTCTGGCGGGTGGTTTCCCAGCCCAGCGCGGCATCGGTGAAGGAGCCTTCGTAAGTCGTCGATACGGGAGTCTGGCCGAAGGCGTAGCTGCCCGACGAGATGCCGGCGAGGCTGGCGTAGTTGCCGATGTCGTTGTTGCCGCTCTTACCCCAGCTGGCGCGCAGACGGATCGAAGCCACGTCCTTGAGCGCATCCTTGAGGAAGGGTTCGTTCGAGAGCGTCCAGCCGGCCGATACCGAGGGGAAGTAACCCCAGCGGCTGTCGATGCCGAAACGCGAGGAACCGTCGGCGCGGAACGAGCCGGTCAGCGTGTAGCGGTCGTCGAACGAGTAGTTGACGCGGGTCAGGAACGACATCATGGCCCATGCGGCCTTGCGGGTGCTGTAGAGCGAAATGTCCGAGGCGTTCGAGCCGTGGCCCGTAACCTCGTGGATGCGGTCGTCGGCGAAGCCCGTGGCTTCGACGCCCAGACGGTCGTAGGTCTTCTTCTGGAGGGTGTAGCCGGCCAGCGCGTCGATGTGGTGGCGGCCGATCTTCTTCTTATAGCTGAGCGTGAACTCGCCCAGACGGTCCACGTCGTAGGTCGAGGTCGTGCGGGCGATGTTCGACGAGCGCAGCTCCTCGCTGTAGGCGGGGGCGGCGTCGCGGCCGATGCTCATCGGGCGGTAATAGAAATAGCGGTAGTTGTACCATTGCTGGCCGAGCCGGGCCGAGAGCTTGAGGTCGGGGAGAAACTCGTAAACCAGATTGAGATTGAGGTTGTGGCGCGACATCTTCTCATTGATGTCCAGCTCGTTGGCGATCGCCAGCGGGTTTTCGGGGAAGTTCATGCCCCAGTCCGTCTTCATGCGGATCATGGCGCTGCGGGCGTAATCGCCGTTCTCCTCGTAGGCCGGCAGGTTGGGCAGGTACATTAGCGCGCTCTGGATCACGCCGTCGTTGATCATGCGGCCCTCGGCCTGTACGACGGTGTTCTTGGCGTCGTACATCGAGTAGCTGATGCTCGCCGTCAGGCGCTTGGTGATCTGGGCGTCGAGGTTGATGCGGGCGTTGATGCGGTTGTGGTTCGACGGTGCGATGATGCCGTCCTGATCCATGTAACCGACGCTGGCCATGTACTTGATGGCCTTCGTGCCGCCGATGACCGATACGTTGTGGCGCATGATGCCGGCGTTGGAGAAAAGTTCGTCCTGCCAGTCGGTGTCGTACTGCGGCGTTACGGGGGTGCGGGTCGTGAAGTCGTAGAACATCGGGTGGATGCCCACTTCGGCCAGCGAGAAGCCTTTGGCGGCGCGGATCGTGTTATCGTCGTAGGGACTCCACGACACGCCGGCGGCCGTGGCGCGCAGGCGGTAGGAGTTGTTGCGGGCGTCGATCAGCAGGTCGCGGAACTGCGTCGAGTTCAGCAGGTCCACCTTGTGGTCGAGCTGCTGGATGCCGTACGAGAAGTCGTAGCTGACTTTGGCGGCTTCGCCGTCCTTGCCGCGCTTGGTGGTGATGAGCACGACGCCCGACGCGCCGCGCGAACCGTAGATGGCGGCCGAAGCGGCGTCTTTGAGGATGTCGATGCTTTCGATGTCGCTGGGGTTGATGAATACGTCCTCCGAGGCGGGATAGCCGTCGATGACGTAAAGGGGCGCGCTGCTCGCCGAGAGCGAGTTGACGCCGCGTACGCGGATCGTTACGCCGTCGCCCGGCGCGCCGCTGGTCTGGTGGACCTCGACGCCGGCGACCTTGCCGACTAACGACTGTCCCACGGTGGGCGTCGTGGCGGAGAGTTCGCTGGCCTTGACGCTGGCGATCGAACCCGTAAAGTCGCTCTTGCGCATCGGAGTGTAGCCGACGACCAGCACTTCGGAGATCTGCTTGCTGTCCTCGGTCAGCGTGATGTCGAACGACGTCTGGCTGCCGACCTTTATCTGCTGCGTGTTGTAGCCGAGGAAAGAGACGGAGAGCGTCTGGCCCGGCGTGGCCTCGACCGAGAAGTCGCCCTCAAGACCGGTGACGTTGCCCCGGTTGGTCTCCAAGACGATTACGCTGGCGCCGATGACGGGCTCGCCCGAAATCGTTTTGACCGTTCCGGTCACTACCCCCCCCCTTACGGGTTGCGCCGTCTGTACGCGTGCGGCGGCCGGTTTGCGGCTGACGACGATGCGGCTGCCCTCCATGCGGGCGGTCAGGTTCTGGGCGCTGAGCGCGCGGATGACGACGTCCACGACGTTTTCGTCGGCCGCCTTGACGCTCACGCGGCGCGTGAGGTCGATTTCGGAGTTGTTATACGCGAATGTATAACCGCTCTGCGATTCCACGGTTTTGATAAATTCCCGGACCGGGACGTTGTCCAGATCGACGGTGATTTTCTTGTTCTGCGCCGCTGCCGGCAGGACGGCCAGCAGCATCAGGACAAGCGACACGACAAGTCTCCGCACGGAGGGTGTCCGGTCGGAAAAATTCAGGCGTTCATCTTTTTTCATGACTGAGTTTTAAGTTTTGATTGATAGTTTCTTGAGTTTCTTTGAAAGAAGATCCGGGGGCTCCCGGCGTTCATGTGTTGCGTTCCATGGTCGGTTTTCTTGGTTATTTGTGTATTATTACGTAGTGTTTGTCTATCTGGCGGCAGCGAAGGTGCGTCAGCGTTTCGATGATCTTGAGCGTCTCTTCGAGGGTTTCGGGCCGCAGGGTGAACGAAATGCGTATGGAGGTGTCGATGCGTTCGTCGATCCGGAAGCGGATGTTGTACCAGTGTTCCAGATTGACGGCGATGTCGGCCAGCGTCATGTTGTCGAAGATGATCGAGTTGCCCGTCCAGCTGCAATAGTTGCTGGCCGCGACGTTGCGCACGGCGACCGCGCCCGAACCGGCGTCGTAGGAGCAGCTCTGGTCCGGGGTGAGGACGACCGACTGGTCGGCGCGGTAGCCCGACACCTCGACTTTGCCTGAAAGGAGCGTCACCTCCTCCGTGTTGAACGCCGGCATATGGCTGGCCGTGAAGCGCGTGCCGAGAACCTTGACCCGGAGTTTGCCCATCTCCACCTCGAAGGGGCGCAGCGTGTCGCGTTTCACGTCGAAGAAGGCTTCGCCTTCGAGCCGGACCGCGCGGCTGCCCGAAGCCGTGAAGCGGTCGGAGTAGGCCAGCCGGGAGTCGGCATTGAGCCATACCACCGAGCCGTCGGGCAGCGTGAAGCGGCCTTTGCTGTTTTCGGCGGTCACCAGCCATGTCGTGGTGTCGGCCGAGAGACGTTTCACGACGAAGAATTCGACGGACATCGCCAGCAGGACGATTACGGCCGCAGCGGCGGCCGTGCGGCGGGTGATGCTGAACAGTCCCCGTTTCGGGGCGGCCGGAGGCGTCATTTCGCGGTGCAGCCGGTCGAGCTTGCGGCGGTAGGCCTTTTCGTCCGCCGGGAGGACGGACGCCGGGTCGAGCCGCTCCCATTCCTTCCATAAGGCGTCGGTCTTTTCGCCTGCGCGCTCCTTGTTCAGGCACCATGTCCGAAACTGCTGCTGTACCTGTTCCGGCATCGGATTGTGCAGGAACGTGTGTATTATCTTTTTTATCATGTCCGTTCTTTCTGTGCGTTTGTAATAGTATGACGGGAAAAAGAGGGGCGTCCCTAGTCGGGATCTGAATTTTTTTTTGCAAATAAAAAAAGACAACAATTTTCGTGTCGTCTTTGTCTGCCGGGAGGCGTGAGGCGGAAGAATCAGAAGAAGAAGGCGATGACGCCGATGATTTTTTTCAGTTCGGCGAGCGCCGTGCGGATGTGATATTCGACGGTTTTGGGGGTTACGCCCAGTTTTTGTGCGATTTGCTGATGGGAAAGCCCTTCGTAGCGGCTCAGGCGGAAGACCCGCTGACGCTGCTCAGGCATCTGCTCCACGGCCATGTCGATAATCATCAGCAGGTCCTCGGTGGCGACCTTCGTCGAAATGTCGTCCGTCAGAAGGTCCTCGACGTGCAGGAGCCGCTGTTCGTAACGGGTTTGCACGCTCTTGTGTTCGAAGATGTCGAAAACGGCGTTCTTGGTCATCCGGAACAGATAGCTGCGGAACGATTTGATGTGCCCGATCGACTCGCGTGTTTCCCAGAGTTTCAGAAAGATATCGTGCGCCAGATCCTCGGCTTCGCTCCGGTTTTTCAGCATGCAGAAGGCAAACGCCTCCACATGCGGGGCGTAACGCATGTACAACGCATCGAATGCATCGTAACTGCCCTGCCGAAGACTCTGCAAGATCAATTCGTCCGATTGCCTGTCCATTCTTTCGTCGTGTGGTCGAAAATCCGAGTGTTATCCGGGTGTGTAAATTGCAAACAGGGGCTAAAGTACATAAATTTTTCAGGAAACGGGATTGTGATACGTTAAATTTTTAATATCGGATGTTTTCCGGGACCGACGTCCGTGTCCGGAAAGTCTTGGTTTCTAATGAAATGATTCGATTCTTGCAAAACTTTGCGGCACAGTGTTCTGTTTGCGGTTCGTCGTTCAAATTCTGTGCCTTTCGGCTGCCGCAGGGCGGCGGTGCGGTGCGTATTTCCTATTTCGGGCGTCCGGAGCGTCGTGATTTTTCGCACCGGAATGGTACGGCTTCCGGCTGCGCGCATGCCCGGTTTTGCGGAATGCCGGCGGCGTTTCACCCCCGATTTTTGCCGTTTGGCCCTCTGCGATGTCTGCCGGATGGCCGGAAGCTGCGGATTTTATCCGCAGGGAGCGCAATCGGGCCGGTCGGGAATAGCAGTTGCATGCGCTTTTTTCGTATCTTTGCCCTGACTCCGAAATCAAACCTTACTCGCTGCAATGAATAAAAGAAAGAAATGGATCGTTACGGCCGTTATCCTCGTCGTATTTTGTGCCGTGCTGGGCGTTTACAGACACTTCGGCCCCGGCTCCTCCGCTTCGGACGCCGATCCGGCCGCGGTGAGCGCGCCCCGGAAGAAGAGCGTTCTGAACGTGAACGGACTCGTCGTGCGTCCGCAGTCCCTCGCCGACGGCATTACGATGGTCGGCAACCTGCTGCCGGACGAAGAGGTGGACCTCTCGTTCGAGACTTCGGGCAAGATCGTCGAGATCAATTTCAAGGAAGGGTCGATCGTCCGCAAGGGCGAACTGCTGGCCAAGGTCAATGACAAACCGCTGCTGGCGCAGCTGTCGCGCTACGAAGCGCAGCTCAAGCTGGCCGAGGACCGGGTTTACCGCCAGAGCGCGCTGCTCGAAAAGGACGCCGTCAGTCAGGAGGCCTACGAGCAGGCCAGCACGGAGCTGGCGATGCTCAACGCCGATATCGACATCGTCAAGGCCAATATCGCGCTGACGGAGCTGCGCGCGCCGTTCGACGGAATTATCGGTCTGCGAAACGTCAGCGAGGGCGCCTACGCCTCGCCCAGCGTGGTGGTGGCCAAGCTGACGAAGATTTCGCCGCTCAAGATCGACCTCTTCGTGCCGGAGCGTTATGCCAGCCAGATCAGGCCGGGAACGCCGCTTTCGTTTACGGTCGAAGGCCGGAACGAGACCTTCCGGGCGGAGGTCTACGCGCAGGAATCGAAGGTGGATATCGCCACGCGCACGCTGGCCGTGCGGGCGCTCTATCCCAATACGCGGGGAACGCTGCTGCCGGGACGTTTCGTGACCGTGAAAATCCGCCTGCACGACATTCCCGACGCCATAGCCGTGCCGACCGAAGCCATCGTGCCGGAGATGGGCGTGGACAAGGTATATCTCTACAAAGGCGGAAAGGCTCAGGCCGTCGAGGTGAAGACCGGCCTGCGGACCGAGTCCAGCATTCAGATTATCGAGGGGCTGAACGTGGGCGACACGCTGATTACCTCCGGCACGCTGCAGCTGCGGACCGATCTGCCCGTCAAACTCGACGTCGTCGAATAATCCCGCCGCCGTATGAATATTTCCGAACTCAGCATCCGGCGTCCCGTATTGTCCACGGTACTGACGATCATCATCCTGCTATTCGGCTTTATCGGATACAGCTATCTGGGCGTGCGGGAGTTTCCGAGCGTGGACAATCCGATCATCTCGGTGACGTGCTCCTATCCGGGCGCCAACGCCGATGTGATCGAGAACCAGATCACCGAACCCCTCGAACAGAATATCAACGGCATTCCCGGCATCCGGTCGATGTCGAGCGTCAGCAGTCAGGGCCAGAGCCGCATCACGGTCGAATTCGAACTTTCGGTGGACCTCGAAACGGCCGCCAACGACGTGCGCGACAAGGTGTCGCGCGCGCAGCGCTACCTGCCCCGCGACTGCGACCCGCCGACGGTGACCAAGGCCGACGCCGACGCCACGCCGATCCTGATGGTGACCATTCAGAGCGACAAGCGTTCGCTGCTGGAGCTGAGCGAGATCGCCGACCTGACGGTCAAGGAGCAGCTGCAGACGATCAGCGACGTGAGCGGCGTGCAGATATGGGGCGAGAAGCGTTATTCGATGCGTCTGTGGCTCGACCCGGCCAAGATGGCCGGATACGGCATCACGCCGGCGGACGTCAAGAGCGCGCTCGACCGGGAGAACGTCGAGCTGCCGTCGGGTAGCATCGAGGGCAACACCACCGAGCTGACCATCCGCACGCTGGGACTGATGCACACCTCGCAGGAGTTCAACGATCTGGTGGTGCGCGAGGACGCCGACCGCATCATCCGTCTGAGCGACGTAGGCCGCGCGGAGCTGGGACCGCAGGATACGCGCAGCTATATGAAGATGAACGGCATTCCGATGGTCGGCATCGTGGTGATTCCGCAGCCGGGAGCCAACCACATCGAGATCGCGGACGAGGTCTACAGACGCATGGAGTCGATGAAAAAGGACCTGCCGGAAGATGTGGTGACCGATTACGGATTCGACAATACGCGCTTCATACGCGCTTCGATCGACGAGGTGAAACAGACCGTCTACGAGGCGTTCCTGCTGGTGATCATCATCATTTTCCTGTTCCTGCGCAACTGGCGTGTGACACTGATCCCGTGTATCGTGATTCCGGTGTCGCTGATCGGCACCTTCTTCCTGATGTATGTGGCCGGATTCTCGATCAACGTGCTGTCGATGCTGGCCGTCGTGCTCTCGGTGGGACTGGTGGTGGACGACGCCATCGTGATGACCGAGAACATCTACATCCGCATCGAGCGCGGCATGTCGCCCAAGGAGGCGGGTATCGAGGGGGCGAAGGAGATCTTTTTCGCGGTCATTTCGACCTCCATCACGCTGATCGCGGTCTTTTTCCCGATCGTCTTCATGGAGGGCATGACCGGGCGTCTGTTCCGCGAGTTCAGTCTGGTGATTTCGGGCGCCGTGGTCATCTCGACCTTCGCGGCGCTGACCATCACTCCGATGCTGGCGACCAAACTGCTCGTGCGGCAGGAGAAGCAGAGCTGGTTCTACAACAAGACCGAGCCGTTTTTCGTCTGGCTCAATAATTTCTACAGCCGCACGTTGGCCGGTTTCCTGCGGCGGCGCTGGATAGCCCTGCCGCTCGTGGCGCTGATGATCGGCCTGATCGGGTGGCTGTGGGGAAGCATCCCGGCCGAGATGGCGCCGCTGGAGGACCGTTCGCAGATTACGATCAACACCCGCGGATCGGAGGGCGCGACCTACGAATACCTGCGCGACTATACCGAGGGCATCAACCGGCTCGTCGATTCGCTCGTGCCCGAAGCCCGTGCCGTGACGGCGCGCGTCTCCAGCGGCCGCGGCAACGTGCAGATCGCCCTGAAGGACATCGCTACCCGCGAACGTACGCAGATGGAGATCGCCGAGGTGGTGTCGGCCGCCGTGCGCACGAGGACCAAGGCGCGCGCGTTCGTGCAGCAGCAGAGTACCTTCGGCGGACGGCGCGGTAGCATGCCGGTGCAGTACGTGCTGCAGGCGACCAATATCGAACGGCTGCAGGAGGTGCTGCCGGAATTCATGCGGAAAGTCTACGAAAGCCCCGTATTCCAGATGGCCGACGTGGACCTGAAATTCAGCAAGCCCGAAGCCCGCATCGCGATCAACCGCGACAAGGCCAACCTGTTGGGCGTCAGTACGCGCAATATCGCGCAGACGCTCCAGTACGGACTCAGCGGCCAGCGTCTGGGCTACTTCTACATGAACGGCAAGCAGTACGAGATACTGGCCGAGATCAACCGCCAGCAGCGCAACAAGCCCGCCGACCTGAAGTCGATCT
>OGYM01001596.1_pt1 | contig 16186 bp, 10 predicted proteins | sample 1576491 | NCBI WGS metagenome assembly OGYM01 (sample SAMEA3541515, study PRJEB24748) | human gut metagenome | biome: human gut; feature: human-associated habitat; material: faeces | place: China | collected 2012 | reverse complement strand
CGCTGCATAATTCTTGTTCGAATAAAATGTGTCAAGTGATATTGACAAAACCATTTTAAAGAACGGATAAGTCCTGTCGTGTATCGGAACAACACGAATACCACTTTCGGTCTTGCTCTCCGCCACCTTGAAGCAATGCTCTTCGATGTTGACATTCTCACGTTTCAGGTCAAGCAGCTCGGACACACGAACACCGCTGTATATCAGCATCATTACGATCTGTGCGTAGAGATTGCTTTCCTGCAACCACAGAGCATCTATTTCTTCCCTGCTGAAAGGAGAATGGTCTGTCTTGTTCGGGTTCTTGTCCTTGAACTTGATAATATCCACATACTCAGAGTAATCTTTCATGCAGATCTCATACTTCATGGCATACTCATACATCTGGCTGAACAGTACTTTCAGCTTACGGAGTGTGGGATAGTTCTTACCGCAGTTGTCCACAACGCCCTGCAAGTCTGTTAGCTTTAATTCCTTGAATACTCTGTCGTGCAGGGGTTCACAGGTATTATACGATGCTTTGTAGGCTTTTGCGTTACTATCCAGATCGTGGAGGTTTTTCTGCCGACCACTTCTCAAAGACTTCGGCAAAGGTGATCTTGGAAGCTTCAATGTCATAGGGATTCTTATTGTAGACCATGAGCATTTCAAGCCCTTTAGCCCTGGTCGGAGCATAGCCGATAGTGATGTATTGCTGCTTACGCTTGCCTGTCTCGGTATCAATATCCCAGCCGACTGTCTTGCGGACGATGTAGGGATTCAATGCCAACAACTTAAGCGTAATTGGCATTGCACCCCTCAGACCCCGAATCTGAATAAAAGAAAAAGAGATTTTTATGAGAAAAAAACGAATAAAAAAACAGAAAAACAAGCGTGACATTTTCCTGAAAATCAGAGTCACCGATGAAGAGCTTGAAGCGTTCAAGCGTAAGTATAAAAACAGCGGGATGCGAACTTTTTCAGGTTTTGTAAGAGCTATGTTGTTGGACGGTTATATCGTTCATTTCAATGAAGATAAACTTCATGAAATATACCGTCTTGCAACTTCCATTTCCAACAATATCAATCAGATCATTGTTCAGGTTAGCAGCAACGATAATTCTTTCGATAGCGACTTTGCTGAGATCAAAGAGAAGATGGCACAGATATGGCAGCCGCTGAACTATTTTTACATGTAAAGTTTTGCAGCTGAGACACTGAATGAATACAATGCGCACTGCACTGGATTTTATCTTCTTTTTGCTGCGCTCTTCACAAAAATAATTACAATCATTTCGCAGAGCTAGACTCTGGAATATTTATCCGCTATAATGGATTCACAACAATGATTTATGGAGGCGATTTTTATGTTTAAAATACCTGAACTCGCAATGCCGAGAACACGCAAGGTCACGACCATCTGCGACGGTAAGAAAGAGGTCTGGGACGATTACGAAGAAACGAAGAATTTCTTTCTCAAGCAGATGATGACTACATAGGGTGAGGAACGTGACCGAGTAGAGTGTATTTACATTCAGCTCATACACGGGTTGGAGGAGTGTTCGGACGAGGATGAATAAGAGAAGATAATTAAGAACTCTCGGCTGAATCTACTGGGAGTTCTCTTTTTTAAAAAATGAATAAATACTTGATCTCGAAAACGAATTGTGATATAATATATACAATAAATGACTTTTCGGTTTTATTATATTGTTGGAATTTCAAGAACAGGGAGTGATAGTATGGCAGGCAGAAGAAAAGATATTCCAAAAGGAATGCCAAATTACAGCGATCTTATTAATCCAACCCTTGAAGCTTTGCAAGCTCTTGGAGGATCTGCAACTATTAATGAGATTTATTCCGAAGTAATCAATAATATGCATTTATCTGAGGTTATAATTGATTTTCCCCACTCTGATAAATCAAGTCAAACAGAGATACAGTACAGATTGGCCTGGGCAAGAACCTATCTTAAAATATATGGTATCATTGAGAAAACTCAGCGTGGGGTATGGGCGATTTTGCCAGAACATAAAGATCTGCATCAAATTAATGTAGATGATTGTGTAAATACAGTCCGTAGTCTTTCAGCAGATAAGAAAGATACACATAATGATCCAAAAAAAGATAACAATCTTGAAGATGATGGCATCGAGTTCCCTGATGAGAATAAACCTTGGCGAGAAAGACTGCACAATATCTTGCTTTCAATGAACCCATTTGCCTTTGAACGATTAGCACAGCGAGTGTTAAGAGAATCTGGTTTCTATGAAGTAGAAGTAACGAAAAAAACAGGGGATGGCGGAATTGATGGCTACGGGAGAGTAAAAATAAATGGTATGTTCAGCTTCAAAGTCGCTTTTCAATGCAAACGATACAGTGGAAGTGTCCCTTCAAGCGATATCAGAGATTTCAGAGGTTCTTTAACTACTGATATTGAAAAGGCTTTGTTTATTACAACAGGATCATTCTCAAAGCCTGCCCAAGATGAAGCGATGACGCCAGGAAAAATCCAGATTGACCTTATTGATGGCGAGGACTTGATTAATAGACTTGCAGAGTTTAAAATTGGTCTGACTCCTGTAACAGAGTATGAAATTGACGAGAAGTATTTTTTGCAAATATAAATCCTCCTGCATCGCCACAAATCGAGCAGGGTAACTAACATATAACTAACAAAACAGCCTTAAAACAACGTAATACTGTGAATGCACTTTATCAAAGAGATAATTTCATTCTCATTTATCAAACCGTTTCGCAGAAATGCGAAGCGGTTTTTTTATACCCGATCCTAACTGTCAAAATGCACAACCAAAACATCTGTTCGTTGTCAATTTAGCTGAATATCCCCCTGCTTATTGTAAATAACAGCAAAATATGATATAATTATTACTGATAAATTAACTTTTAGGAGATAACTGCTATGACGAATGAATACATAAAACCGCCCGTTGAGATACGCTACAAAAATGAACTTGACGCCTTGAAAAGTGTTGATATTGGTAAAAAGCCTGAAAATTGGGTGCTGTCGCCAAAGGCAGTGCGAACATTCATATTAGGAGGAAGCATCAAAACTACCGATGGCAAAATGCAGATAAAGCGTAAATTTTATGGCAATGACGCACTTGTTGAGCGCAGTATAATCACCCTCGCCGGAAACCGTGGTCTTATGCTGGTGGGTGAACCAGGCACAGCAAAAACTATGCTCTCAGAGCTTCTCTCTGCTGCCTGCTGCGGCATAAGCACGAACACAGTTCAGGGTACGGCTGGAACTACCGAGGATATGATAAAATATAGCTGGAACTATGCCATGCTTCTTTCAAAAGGTCCATGCCGTGAAGCCCTTGTGCCTGCTCCCCTGCTCATAGGCATGGAACAAGGCATTTTCGCACGATTTGAGGAAATAACTCGTACCCCTGCAGAAATCCAAGATAGCCTTATTTCTGTAATGAGCGACCAGATACTCAATATCCCTGAGCTTGAAAACGAAGGAATTGTTTTCGCCAAGCAAGGATTTAATATAATCGGTACTGCAAACACCCGTGATAAAGGCGTAAATGAAATGTCAGGTGCTTTGAAAAGACGATTCAATTTTGAGACCGTCGAGCCTGTCCGTGACGTAAGGCTTGAAAAGGAGATCATTATCCGCGAAGCACAAGACCTTGCAAAAACAGGTCATATCGACCAGCCTATAGACACCGACGCTGCTGAACTTCTTGCTGTCACATATCATGAGCTTCGTGAGGGCGTTACCTCAGAGGGAACAAAGCTTGAAAAACCAAACGCCGTCATGAGTACAGCCGAAGCTGTGTCAGTTTTCTATCAGACTATGAGCAATGCATATTATTATGGTGACGGAAAAACTGATCTCAAAGAGCTTACGCAGAATCTTTTAGGAGCAGTTTGTAAGGAAAACAAAGACGACCTTGAAAAGCTCAAAAGCTATTTCAGGATCGCTGTTAAGGAAAAAAGTGCAAGTGAGGGAGGCATATGGACAGAATATCTGGATACAGCCAAGTATCTGAAATAATACCTTTTGACTATTCTCAGCCATTTCTGCTTTTTCCTGTAAGGCACCACAGCCCTGTCTGCTCGTGGCAGCTCATCAGAGCAATTAAAGAATATCAGCCCGATGTCATACTTATAGAGGGTCCTGAAAACGCCAATGATATGATAGGTGTGTTGACGGACGAGAGAACAAAACTCCCTGCGGCTTTCTATTATTACTACAAGGACAAAAAAAAGCTTATCAGTGATGAAGCCGAGGACTATAAATGCTACTACCCTTTTATCTATGCCTCACCTGAGTATAACGCTCTGAAAACAGCCGCAGCCATGGATATAGAAGCACGCTTTATAGATCTTCCCTACAGCGAGATACTTATTACCACAGCCGTAAATAAAGGCCTTCGCAGTAATAAGGACAAGCATAGCTACACTGATGACAGCAGACTTATATACAGCAAATTCTGCAAAAAGCTTTGCGAGAAAACAGATCTAAGGACCTTTGAAGAGTTCTGGGAGAAGTATTTTGAGATAGAGGGGCTCAGACTATCTGTACAAGATTTTGTACAGCAAATGTACACCTACTGCATTATCACACGAAATGACGAAACAGAAGATGATCTTGCGGCAGACGGCACTCTTGCAAGAGAAAACCATATGGCTCTGCGTATCAAAGAAGCACTTAAAGATAACAAAAAAGTCCTTGCTGTAACAGGTGGATTCCACAGTTTGGGACTTTATGAGCTTTTGAAAAGTGATAATATCCAAAAAGAAAAGCTTCACAAGCTCTCTCAAAAAGATGAGGGCTGTTTCCCCGTAGCCTATTCTTATGAAGCAGCAGACGCTCTCAGTGGATATGCCTCTGGTATCCAGCGTCCTTATTTTTATGATTGCGTGATGAACAAGCTAATCCACTGCGATGACCCGGCAGGTGTTTACAGCGACACAGTTCTTGACCTGCTCATAGGTACAGTGAGAGCCTGTGATAAACATGATATCCCAGTGTCAATGGCTGACGCTTCCGCAGCGCAGTCTATGATGAGTGGACTTGCCGCACTTCGTGGCTGTCATGAATGTGGACTTTACGAGCTTGAGGACGCCATAACATCGTCATTTATCAAGGGAGAGAAAACAATATCCTCCGCCCTGCCTATCGACCTTATGCACAAACTTGCCACAGGCGACAAGACAGGTCATATAGGTGATATAAACCACGTTCCTCCGCTTATCGCTGATTTTGAAGAACAGTGTAAAAGGTTTCGACTTAAAATAAAAACAGTAACCCATAATAAAACGGAAGTTTCACTTTTTACCACTGCAAACGGCATGGAACTAAGCAGATTTTTCCACAGAATGGTGTTTCTAGGCACAGACTTTGCCCAGCGAACAAAAGGACCTGATTTGCATAGGCGAAAAGACAGAAGTCGTGTCCGTGAAGAATGGGTATACAAAAAAGTTCCTGCCACAGACGTTGCACTCATAGACCATACTGCCGACGGCTTCACCATTGAAGAAGCCTGCCGCACTTGTGCTTCAAGAACACTTCGCCATGAAAAACACTGTGATGTTGCGGCGCATATCCTTGTGGACTGCTTCCAAATGGGCTTAGAACTCTCTGACGATGACAAGGCTTGTGCCGAGAATATTCTTAACTCAGACGGTGACTTTTTCTCTGTAAGCAGAGGTCTAAGGCATTTTATCACTCTTATGGAACTCCAACAGCTTTATAATACCGAGTTTTCCGCCGCAGAAAATTGTGCAAAGCGGTGCATGACAAGGATAATCACAGCACTGCCTGATATGGCGTCGGTGAAAGACGACCACATTGCAGAATGTGCAGCGATAATGTACACAATGCAAAAAGCTGTCACTGACGGCTTTAGAGAATATCGTCAGGACTATGAAAACGCACTGCTTTCCCTCTGTGGTAAATCTGATAAAGACCCATTTGTTTACGGCACAGCACTTGGCATACTTTACGCCTTTGACCCCCACCGCCGCAAGCTTGCTGAACAGGCAATGTCAAGCTATCTCAAAGGCGACAGGAATGTTCAGATACAAGGAGCGGAGTTTCTTCACGGACTTTTCAATGCCGCCCGTGATATCATCATGACGGACGATTCTTTCATCAGAATGACAAACACGCTTATCTGCGGACTTGACTATGACGATTTTATAGAGATACTTCCCTCCATGAAGCTTGCTTTCAGTTGTTTCACCCCCTATGAAATACAGCAAACAGCCACCGCTGTCGCAAAGCTTTATGACGCTGACAGTGCTGAGCTTCTTGTGGAAAAACCTATGAACGAAAGGCTATACAGCTTCGGTGAGAAAATAGATAAAGAGATAGTTAAACTTCTGTCTGAGGAGTAAAAGCCATGACAGATGAAAACAAAGCCATATCCGTCAACCGCTGGCGGCTCGTGCTGGGCGGAATGTCTGACAAAAGCCTTTCCTTTACCGGTGACAAAGCAGAGATAATAACGTTTCAGGATATGGAAAAGCTACTCGATTATCTCTATAGCCGTGCGCAAGGTGACGATGTAAGGAACGAGAACAGCAGGCAAGGCGGTCAGGGTGGCAGTGTGCTAAACGCCGCAGAATGGATAACAAAAGTCAGAACGCTTTTTCCAAAGCAGACTGCCGATGTGCTTGAACGTCAAGCTTTGGAAAGGTTCAACATGACCGAGCTTCTTACCGATAAAAAGGTTCTTGAAGAAATGAAGCCTGATATAGCGCTGCTTAAAACTATCATTCAGCTCAAACATCTCATGAACGGCGAGGTGTTGCAGGCGGCTGTAAAAATAGCAAAACAGGTGGCAGACGATATCAAACAAAAGCTTGATATGACCATAAAGCGAAGCCTTACAGGCAGGCTTGATAAAAACACATCGTCAGTTATGAAATGCTCTGCAAACCTCGATTTCAAAAAGACTATCCGCCGAAACCTGAAAAACTATGACAAAGCAAGCAACCAGCTTATACTTAAAGATATCTATTTCAGTGGACGTGTGAAAAAGCATAACAAAAAGCGCATTATCATAGCCATAGACGAAAGCGGTTCAATGCTCGGTTCAGTCATCTATAGTGCAGTAATGGCGCAGATAATTTCCGAACTGCCATTTGCAGAGGTGAAGCTCATCATATTTGATACAAGCATCGTTGACCTCTCAGACCATGCAGACGACCCTGCTCAGACAATAATGAGCGTTCAGCTTGGGGGAGGAACGGATATTGCAAAAGCCCTAACCTACTGCGAAAGCCTTATCGTTACGCCCCGTGACACTTGCGTTATCGTGGTAACAGACCTCTACGAGGGTGGCAGTGAAGCACACCTTATGAACGTCAGCAAAAATATAATCACAAGCGGCGCACATCTCTCATTCCTTACCGCCCTTGATGAAAATGCCGACCCTGCCTATGACAAGGCGACAGGTCAGAAGCTTGCAGATATGGGCTCATTTGTTGGCGGTCTTACCCCTGATAAGCTTGGGGATTACATCGGAAAAATATTTGCATAGGAGATGACATCTTGGACGTAATCGATAAACAGCTTGCCATTGCAAACGAACAAACGCTTATTGAGCTTTCAAACAAGGGCATTTACAAACGTGCGTTGAAGGAATCCAAAAACATGACCCTTTCGGCTGAAAAAATCCATGAATGTTACATAGTAAAATTAGACGGTGAAACCTGCACCATAAAATCACCACTTGATGAAAGTCAATGCAGTTGTGTTTCAAGAGGAATGTGCAGGCACATTATCACAGCCATACTGCTTTTGAAAGCACAGCTTCCACAGTACGACGGCGAGGATATCACTCCAGAGGTCATAACCTCCGAGCCTCAACAAGCAGAAATTGAACTCCCCGACCAACCTGAAATAAATTCACTTTCTCAGGATACCCAGAAAAAGATAAAAGGATGTGCCGAACAGTGCATAAAAATAATGTCCGGAATATTTACCAGAGGTCTTGTAAGAGCCGAAGAGAGCGACCCCGATAATTTTGAGCTTGCCGCAGTTTCCTGCCACGCTTTGAGAATGGCTGAGGCAGAAAGACAAATGCGTGAACTTGGCAGCCGACTTAAAGACTGTGTTTCAAGGCGAGCTTCATTCAGTCCGCAGGTATTCACTCACAAAATGTTTGAATATGCTGACAGCATGAACAAGCTTATAAAAGCCGACATCACAGAAGAAATGCTCGGCACCTTCCGCAGAGAATACACCGACTATGAGGGAGCGCTCCAACTCCTGCCTATAGGCACAAGAAATGTCAGTGGCGAATACACTGGCTGTATCTACTATTTTCTCAATAAAGACAGAACATCTCACCAGCGCTTTTTTACCTACAGCGATCTGCGCCCCACTTTCTATGAAAGAAAGTCAAGACGATTTGCCGAAAGCACAACTGTATGGGATCTTGACAGCTCCCTAAACAACTATATGCACACGGAACTAAAACTAAAAAACGCCAAGGTGAGCATGGGGCATTTGTCCTCATCGTCAAAGACCAACGCCATAGGCGCAGGTCCTGCACAGCTAAACTGTTTTGCCCTCCGTGAGCTTATTGTCGGCAATTTCAAAGAGCTTGCGGAAAAGATCTCCGCAAACAAAAGCGACGAGGAGACCGACCGACTTTATTTCGTTCACCCCAAAGAGTGCGTCGCTTCATATTTTGACAAGCACACTCAACAGCAGATTTTTATTATAAAAGACGGCTGTGATAGACAAATATCCGTCACCGCAAAATACACAGCAGAAAATCGTGAATTTATTTCCACGCTTGAAACCATAGGTGGCAAAATGCTAAAAGAGAAGCACAAAAACTACGTCCTGCTGGCTCAGGGATATATCGACCACGGCAGGCTAACGCTTTTCCCAATAGAGGTCTATGATTTTATTGATCCGCCTGACAATGTTCCTGTACCTGTCGAGAATGATACAGACCAAGACTATGGAATGTGTAGCGAGCTTCTTGACACCACTGAAGAAACCGACAAGAGGATAGTAACGGCAATGGAGTGCGGAGTGAACTCTGTTATCGCAGACGAACACGTTCAAAGCATACGCCAATGCGGACTTGAAGAACTTGCAAAACGCTATGAATTCTTCACAAAGCTGTGCGAAAATGCAAGACACACCACCGCAGACAAAAGCCTTGATATCTTCACTGCCGCAGGCAACACAATGCGGTATATCAGACTTTGCACACAAAAATTAGCACTGTTTAGTGCGATAAATAATATGGAGGAGAAAAAATGATCTACAATGAAAGCACCAAAAGCTTTATAAAGCTTGAAACCGCCCTAAAGGAGCTTGGTTTTGACCAGCAGACCATAGACCTTGCCCTTGAATATCTTGACATCACAAAGCCAAGAAACAATGACCTGATGAGAAAAATTATAACAAGATACTATCCAAAACTCATGCAGTATAGTTATCGTGAAAAGCTTATCAAAGCTGTAAAAAATGAGATATCAGGTTCAGATAGTGAGGAGCTTAAAGACCGTTATATTATTTTCAGTTCAATGGCAACGGGTCCATATTTCCGATATATGACAGATGCGCTGTCTGGCAATGCCTATATATATTCCGAAAACAAGGCTATGTACATGAAGCCGCTCACTGATTTTTATGGTGAGAACGCAGAAGCAGTCTGGATATCAACAGAGATCTCAAACCGCTCAAATGATTCTATCAGCGTTTTCACTGTAAATCATCCTATCTATTCCGCAGACGATGCCATAAGAACATTCAACTTCGTTAGCCCTGACGATATCATAGCACAGCTTCTCCTTTGCGTTTACGCATTGGACGCAACCGAGCTGCCTAAAAAGAGCCTGCTCGGCAAAACAAAAATTCCCGATACAGCCGCAATTGCCATAAAAAAGCTTTGCGAAGTAGTCGAAAAAAAGCCCAAAACAACTACAGCCGTTTTCTGTCTTTTTCTTGCCGCATATGCAGAAGCGTCATATTTTGTAAAAGAATATCGTGCATTTTTCGATAAAAACATTGTGAAATATTACGACGATCTTACCCAAGGGCTGATATATATGAAGCTTTCCACCAACAGGATATTCGACCTTATCGAAGCTCAACCACAGTGTCTTACAGATAGATACATTCTGCACTTTGTCAAATCACCTGACAAAAATGGGAATTATCCAGCGCAAATGGTAAAGCTCGCAAAAGATCACCCACAGCTTTTCATAGAAACAATGAAAAACGCTCCATTTGACACAGCGATCACAATGGAGAAAATGCTCAAAGCCACCGACCCTAAATATAACGCAGAAGCAATTGGTCTTAAAGCTACCCATCAGGAACGTATCGCCAAACTTATTGCCGAACATTTCAAGCACAGTGACGAGATATACGCATATATCATGGGCAAAGCAGAAATAGACACGATACTCCCCTTTGCAGACGAAGAAGCCTGCGAGGGCAGACATAAGAAAATGTACTATATTGTTGCATATGGAGAGGACGATTTTATTATCCGCTGTATCGCCGCCCTTTCCATAGGAGCGTCTAAAGATACAAGTGACCCCCTCCAGCTTATAGGCAACGATCTTTATTATAACACCGAGTTCATCGTCCGTGCAATGGTAAGATCAGGTCTGCCAATAGATATTATCATAAGATCCCTTGGCTGGCAGATAGACAGCTCTTACTGTAAAGAAGTCATCATCAATAAGATAACCGCTATCATGCCAGAATTTAAAGACAAAGCCGCCATTATTGACGTAAGCAAAATGGCTGTGTCCAGCCGACTTTTGTATATCCGGCTTCTTGATATCGCAGACAGCAACAAGTACAAAGACGAATTTTTTGCCCTTTGTGATGATAACAGTAAGGTAATAAAAGCAGAGCTTGTGAAAGTTATATCCGCCCACAAGGATTGGCACGATGAAGTTTGCAAACTTCTTGCTCAGAAAAAATCAGCCAAGCGTGAAACTGCACTTATGATAATTGAAAATCAAGGTGCTGACGCCTACCGCACAGAGCTTGAAAAAGCCTATGCCACAGAAAAATCCGACAAACTCAAATCGAAAATATCTGAACTTTTGGGAAGCGAAGCAAAGCCTGCCGAAATATCAGATGAAGACCTTGTGACTGCGCTCACCAAAGGCACAAAAAGCAAGAAAGTTCTCTGGCTTTTTGAACAGCCTTTTGCACCTGTTCACTTCACCGATGATACAGCCACTGAGGATATCTATTTGCAGGCTCTCCTGCTTACATATGCAAACGCCAACGAAGGTACCCTCCCACCCGAGGGCAAGACACTTGCCCAGAAGCTCAAAGCTGACGAGCTTGAAACATTCGCCCTTGAAGTCTTGAGCCGCTGGCTTGAAAAAGGTGCAGAAGCGAAAACAAAGTGGACAATGTATTTTGCGGCCATTTACGGCGGTGATGAAGCAATAAATTGCCTGACGGATTACATAAAAGAATGGTCGAAACAGTCATTAAATATGCGTGTTGCCCTTGCGGTTAAAGCCGTCAATGCCGTAGCTCTGAACGGCAGTTCCTATGCACTTATGACTGTAGACAATATTTCAAGAAAATATAAGAGTCGTGCGGTCAGAGCTGCCGCAGTTGACGCACTTGCCAACGCTGCAAATCAGCTTGGCTTGACGACGCAGGAGCTTGCGGACAAGATAGTACCTGACATGGGCTTTGACGAGAAAATGTGCCGCACCTTTGATTTTGGTAGCAGAAAATTCTCCGTTTATCTCACTCCACAGCTTGATATAGAAATATTCGAGGGCGAGAAAAAGCTTAAAAATCTCCCTAAAATAGGCGTTAATGACGACCCTGCCCTCGCAGAAAAGGCTACTGCTGATTTCAAGGAAATGAAAAAACAAATGAAAACTGTTATTGGCGCACAGAAACAGCGTCTTGAATATGTGCTTATGCTTGATCGTAAGTGGACAGCAGAAGCTTGGAAAGCTCTCTTTGTAAAAAATCCTCTCATGCACTGCTTTGCGATAGGTCTTATATGGGGTATTTACGAAAATGGCTGCCTTAAAACTTCGTTCCGTTATCTTGACGACGGCAGCTTTACAAACTCAGATGATGATGAGATAGAGCTGTCCGAGGTTATGCAGATAGGGCTTGTTCACCCGCTGGAGCTTACTGAACATGAAAAAGAAGCTTGGCTGGAACAGCTTGATGATTACGAGATAATACAGCCATTCGACCAGCTAAGAAGAAAGGTATACAAAGTAGCGGAAATTGATAAGAATAAGACCGCCTGCGAGCTCTTCAAGAATACCGAGATCACGAATACCACTCTAGTCAACCGCATGACCAAAGCAGGCTGGGATAAAGGTCAGGCACAGGACGCAGGCTTTTTCTATGAGTTCATAAGAAATGATATCTCGGGCAAGGAGAAAGATCCCGACGGCAAGCTCGTCAACATAGGCATGACCGCCGAGCTTAAATTCTCAGGAACATACATCGGGTATTACGAGATAGAGGACGTGACCGTGGAAGAGCTTTACTTCCGACTTCCCGATGCTGCATACAATGACAACATGAAACTTGGCGATGTCAGTCCAAGATACTACAGCGAAGTTGTCTTACAACTTAAAAAAGCTATAAACAAGTAGGCATAACAAAAGGCAGTTCTGATTTTTTCAGAGCTGCCTTTTACTTATTTATTTTCAACAGGAAGTCCGTGATCTCCTGCAATGTGTCTGCCTGCCTTGTTCACACAATATATGCAAACAGGAACTATGTACAAGCAAGCCGCTATCCATGCCGCCTGATCTGTGAAGCAGATCGCAAGATAACCGAATTTCGGCACAAATATCATACTTACAGAAATTCGAGCTATCATTTCCGTCACTCCTGAGAATATAGCAAGTCCAGAATATCCAAGACCCTGCGTACACATTCTGCAAGTGTTGAGTATACCGAGTGTCCAATAGAAAAAGCCTGCGCAGAAAAGATATTTTGCCGAAGCAGTAAGCACTGCAACGTCTGACTTATTCACAAAGATAAGCGAAAGCTCTCTGCCGAAGAATATAAGTACAATACCGGCTATTACTCCATATGTCATGCCCACGCCAACTCCAATGCGTATACCCTTTTTGATACGCTTGAGATTTCCTGCACCGAGATTTTGGCTTGCAAAAACAGATGCACCTGTTGCAAAAGCGTCATAAGGACACATTGTGAACTGCTTTATCCTCGCCGCAGCAGTGAATCCTGACACATAAATGCTTCCAAGCTTGTTGTTAGCCGACTGCATGACCATTGAGCCGATAGCCGTTATGGAATACTGAAGTCCCATAGGAAAGCCCATTATTATAAGGTTCAGCACCGCAGGCTTTGACATAACTCTGTCCTCTTTGGTAAGTTTCAGCACGCTGACCTTTTTCATAATAAATATAGCACATAGTATTCCACTTATCGCCTGAGCAACGACCGTAGCGATAGCCGCACCCATGCAGCCCCACCTGAACACGATAACACACACAAGGTCAAGTGCAATGTTCAAAACCGTTGATATAGCAAGAAATACAAATGGCGTTTTGCTGTCGCCAACAGAACGCAATACGCTTGAAAGCAGGTTATACAAAAGTGTGAACGGTATGCCAAGAAATATCACCAGAAGATATTTATATGCGTCATCAAAAATATTCGACGGAGTTGAAAGAAGCTTCAATATCTCACTACAAAGCACCGCACAAACTGTTGTCAACACAAACGCAGTAACGGCGGTTATAACAATAGAATTGTAAAAATACTGTTTCAGCTTTTTTATGTCCCCTGCTCCGAAATGTCTTGCAATAGGCACGCCAAAGCCGCAGGCTGTTCCCATGCAGAAACCAAGCACCAAAAACTGCACACTGCTTGAAGCTCCGACACTTGCAAGAGCGTCAGAACCAAGAAATCTACCCACGATGGCAGCGTCAATAAGATTGTATGTCTGCTGTAACAAATTTCCTAAAAGCAGAGGAAGCGCAAAGCTCATTATAAGCTTGAACGGACTGCCCGTTGTCATGTTTTTTGTCATTACTTTTCCTCCAAAAATCTAACTATTACATTTATCATCTTTAATTTTTACTATCACATTCTATCATCAATATATGAAAAAATCTATAACACAAATTAAATTTACTTTTGTGATTTTAAACAAATATAATAACAAAAAACATACATATTGCACATAAAAAAGGCAAGCATATTTCAGCTTGCCTTTGTGTAGCTTACGCTTTATACGTTAAATCTGAACAGAACGATATCGCCGTCCTGCATAACGTAATCCTTACCCTCAAGACGAACAAGACCCTTTTCCTTAGCCGCCGTCATAGAGCCACTTCCGGCTCCCGTCAGACCCTCATCACCGGCGAGGCAGTGCGCATTGCCGCCGCTGACCTCAAAAAGGCCCTGGACGGCGTGGGTGGCGACCTCTCCGCCCTGGAAGGCCGGGAATTTTTTGCTGAGTTTTTTGACCCCACCGACAAGCTGGGCGCCGACAAGCCCAACCCCAAAAGTCACGTCGCCTACGGCTTTGCCACCCATGTGGTGGTGCTGGACGACGACGGCAGGGTGAAAGAGGTCTGGGCCGCCCACGACTCCGGCAAGGTGGTCAACCCCATCTCCATCCAGGGACAGATCGAGGGCGGTGTGCTGATGGGCCTGGGCTACGCGCTCACCGAGGACTTCCCCCTGAAGGACTGTGTGCCCCAGGCTAAATTCGGCACGCTGGGCCTGATGCGGGCCGATCAGATCCCGGACATCCACGCCATCTATGTGGAGAAAAAGGAGCTCCTGCCCTTTGCATACGGGGCCAAGGGCATCGGAGAGATCGCCACCATTCCCACCGCGCCTGCCGTCCAGGGGGCCTACTATGCCCGGGACCATGTTCTGCGCACCGCACTGCCTATGCAGGATACGTTTTACCGTCCGGCCAGTAAGGGAAAATAGCGCCTCCGCCGCTCCGCCGCAGTTGACACGGCGGGGCGGCTTTCTGGGAGGAGCGGGAGAGAACAGAATCAAAAAATATTTTTGAAACTCTCTTGACAACAGGGGTGGCTGTGGTATGATAGCATCAGAGACAAACAAAAAGTTTGTATTACTTAAAAATATTTTGCAGGAGACGTCGGGATGAAGGATTCCATCAAGTGGGCCGGCAATCGCATGCCGAAAAGCGACGACCGGCAGCTCGCGGTGATGGCCCTGAGCAACGTGGCAAAGGCCAGGTTTTTCCACAGCAGCTTTCCCCAGTATTCCATTACCCCGCTGGCCCGGCTGGACGGCATGGCCAAGTATCTGGGCCTTGCGGGACTCTATGTAAAGGACGAGTCCTACCGCTTTGGGCTCAACGCCTTCAAGGTATTGGGCGGGTCGTTCGCCATGGCGCGGTACATCGCCGGGGAGATGGGGAGAGACGTCTCGGAGATGACCTACGACTACCTTACCAGCGAGGCATTTCGCCGGGAGTTCGGCCAGGCCACCTTCTTCACCGCCACCGACGGCAACCACGGCCGCGGCGTGGCCTGGGCGGCGAACAAGCTGGGCCAGAAGGCCGTGGTACATATGCCCAAGGGCAGCGCCAAGTCCCGCTTTGACAACATCGCCAAGGAGGGCGCCAAGGTCACCATCGAGGAAGTCAACTACGATGACTGTGTGCGTATGGCTGCTGCAGAAGCCGCACAGACGGAACACGGCGTCATCGTGCAGGATACCGCCTGGGACGGCTACGAGGAGATCCCCTCCTGGATCATGCAGGGCTACGGCACCATGGCCAACGAGGCGGCGGAGCAGCTGCGGCTGTGGGCTTTCCAGGGTATGGACAAGACATATCGCCGGGCCATCTCCATGGAAAAACGCATTGAGCGGATGCGGACCACCTCCAAGCCCACGAAGGCCCGGAAAATGGACGCCCGCTTCTCCACCGCCGAGTTTCACGGCGACGAGGTGCCCTCCCTGCGGAGCCTCTCCAAATCCTATGGGGACAAGCATCTATTTGACGGCATTAACCTGAAGGTGGAGGGAGGCGAGCGCATTGCCCTCATTGGTGACAACGGCACCGGAAAGTCCACCCTGATCAAAATGATCGTTGGGGAGCTGTACCCTGATGACGGGCGTATTCGGCAGGGACCACAGGTGCGCCTTGCCTACCTGCCTCAGCTCATCCGCTTTGATCACCCGGACTGGAACCTGGTGGAGAATAGTCGTGTGCTGGGT
>OGYM01001581.1_pt1 | contig 16265 bp, 9 predicted proteins | sample 1576491 | NCBI WGS metagenome assembly OGYM01 (sample SAMEA3541515, study PRJEB24748) | human gut metagenome | biome: human gut; feature: human-associated habitat; material: faeces | place: China | collected 2012 | reverse complement strand
TTCTATTCATTCCCATCTTCAATTTTTATTGGGCGTTTACCGCATGGCCCGGTCTACTGGAACGCGCTCAAAAAATGGCAGACAGCTTGAGTATGAAAAATATTTCATTTCATCCAAAATATGCCCTAGGATACGTAATTGCAGTTATTATTGATGTTCTTTTTGCCCTTTTTATCCCTTACCAACCTTTATGGCTATCCTATGCCATAGGAATCCCCGAAGCCATATTGCTGTATTACACCTTTATCGAAATCAAAAAGGTGATTATCGTCTTCGGAGAAAAAAATATGGAAAATAATACTGATTAAGAGTTGGAGAATCGGAGCGGGCTTGGGAGGATGACTCCGTAGGATAAGAAAATAAAATCTCAAAATCATGAAATTTCGAATAGCGTGATCAATTGCGCATTCTCGATGAATACTTTATAAGTATTCATCTATTGAAATGGGCGTGTTTTAGAAGAAATTTTCATGAGTTTACTCCTGTAATTCCAGGATTTTGGAACTCAAACGGGCTTGTTTTGACTGAATTACACAGCAGGGAACAAATTGAGTGCCTGTGAAAGTTTGTATGACAATATTCTGGATCGTTTCATCATAGACAAATTTCATGAAACTTCACGTTTCATCATGTCTGTTGCTATAAAGTCTGATATGTTCTTTGCCCTGCGGAATAAGGAAAAACAGGTGGGCTGGCGAGGGGAAAGAAAAGGGATGCATTTCATCGCGGAGATAATCTTGCGGAAGTGATTTTCATGATTGATTACAAAAGGATTACGTTTATTTGATGTATTGTTCTTACGGCAGCATGTTTTATAATTGCTGCCATGAAGCGTAAGTTAACATTTCTTCAGTCACACCGCTCCTTTCTGGGGGGACGCATGGTTTTCAAAACTCAGTCCCCTCTTTTTGATAATGAGATTGATCCCGACTCCGATCAGGCTAAATTCGAATTCTCCGGCAAAAATCCTTCTACATCTGGCACAACACGCAATTTCACTATTGTTGAAGCAGAGCGGCTGACAGCCAAGAAATTTCTGAAGGTATTGGAAGAGCTCAAACAAAAGAATTGTCTTTCATCCGACAGTTTGGAGGCCGCCTTTTCTTCTCCCCGACCACTGCTCATTACTCCCTATCTTTCGACACAAAATTTGGAAACCCTGGAGCAACACAATTTATGTGGCGTCGATTTTTGCGGAAACGGGGTTCTTTCATGGAAAGGATTTTTCATGATGAGAAACGGATTCAGAAATCAGTTCAAGCCTTTGCCTGTTGCCATGAAGAATCCCTATACGGGCGTGGCTATTCAGGTCGCGGAGACATTGTTGAACTGCAATTTCCTCCCCAGTCAGAAACACATATGCAGTTCCATTCTGAAGAAATCCGGCCAGATTTCTTTATCACAAGTGAATAAGGCACTCAAAACCATGGAAGAAGACTCTATTATCTGCCGGAGAGGACGCATCATTTGCCTGCGGGACGCGGAATCTCTGCTGGCCTCTTTGAAGAAGAATCATAAGCGCAGGAAAGTTGCCAAACGCCTTTATGTAATGAAGCCATGGAATATTGGTATTCAGCAAATAATCGATTTCCTGAATAGCTCTGATATTCGGTGGTGTTACTCTCCTCTTTCTTCCCTTCATTATATACGGGATTTCAAGGAACCCGGCCCCCTAGGGTTACGAGTGAACAATCCTGGACTGTTGATGTCGGCTTTTCCCTTTGAAGAGACGCACCTTCCGGGACAGGCTGATTATGTTTTTGAGGAAGTGACGGAACCTCTGGCCTATTACAACACGACGATCCTTCAGGATGGTTGTCGCCTCAGCAACGATCTGGAATGCTATCTGGAGGTGAATCCCGATAACGAGCAGAGGGAGAAAGCCATTGAAAGTCTCCGTGCGAAGATTATTGAAAGGGGGTATCACGAAGAGATTCGGAAGAAATATCCGAAGTTGTTTGGGAAATTGTAACCGTATAGCAACTGTATCGCAAGAAAATGGAGAGATCCAGGGCACTGGAGATGAGCTGGGCTCTCGTCAAATCATGATCCTCTTACAACATACAGGGCTACTCAAAACAATCACTTATGACAATGGTCAAGAGAACTCAAGATACCAGCAAACCAATCAAATACTTGTCACCCGCTCCTTCTTCGCAAGGCCCTACAGGAGTCGCGACAAAGGCAACATCGAGCAATGTATGGGGTTTGTCAGAAGATTTCTTCCCAAGAAGACCGACTTTGCCTTGATTTCAAGGGACAAATTGAACACTATTTGTCAACTCCTTAGTTCCAGATTGAGGAAATGTCTCGGCTTCAGATCGTCCATCGAAGCTCTTGCTTACTGAATGTGGGCAGTGCAGCACGAAAGGCCAAGCAATAAGAACAGTTTGCTTTCTTAATGACGTATGCCCAACCATCCCGCTATAAGCTTCCAATTCGACGACCCCCTCTCCACAATATGCGAGTTCACCATTAATCAAACATCCTTCCGGCTCTGCGGCGCGCTGAGCGTGGTGAACAAAGGAGAGCAGTTGCATGAGGGACTTGTGTTGGAGGTTGCGTGCGAGCCCTCATTCTTTGCAACGAGGCCTTTGCCAATTTTATCGCTACCGGCGCATTCCACACAGTCGCTGGGAGAGATTGTAGTGGATCTGAAAACAGAATTTTTTCTCAAGCTAACCGAGCAACGCAATGCTACAATTCTCCTAAGATTGAAGAAGGGTGCAGAAACGTTGGCGGAGCGGTCCTCGACCGTTTCACTCGTCCTACCTCAACCCCATCTCACTCTCATCTACGACCATTCGATCAACTACGCGTTCCAACAAAACGCGATTCCAGTGGTGAAGGAGTTGCGCTTGCAGAACAACAGTGTGGCGAGGAAGGACTTGGTGTTGCGGTTGACGACCGAGCCCGCCTTCGCGCTGTCCGCCGAAATCCGACTTCAGTCCATGGAGCCTGCCAGTGAATTCCGGGTCTCGCCGCTGGATCTAAAATTGAGTCACGATTTCCTCGCCGAACTAAACGAGAAGGTTGCTGGATGGTTGAAGGTGGAGATGCTGGATGGCAGTGAGGTCGTCCAGTCGATCATGGAGCCAATTACACTTCTTGCCCGGAACGAGTGGTGCGGGCTGGTAGCTTTGCCGGAAATCCTGGCGGCCTTCGTGCTACCGAACGACCCAGCGGTGATGACTATTCTAAGCCGGGCATCCGATGTGTTAAAGGAAGCCACGGGCCGCTCTGAGCTAAATGGTTACCAGGACAAGAGCCGCAAGAGGGCATGGGAACAGGTAGCCTCGATATACAAAGCCATTGGAGAGCTTGGCATCCGTTACATCAATCCGCCTGCAAGCTTTGAAGCTACCGGGCAGAAGGTTCGTTTCCCATCGGAGATCGTCAGCCAGCGCTTTGGCACTTGCCTTGATCTGGCTCTGCTCTTTGCCGCCTGTTGCGAGCAGTCTGGATTGAGACCTTTCGTGTTCATTCACGATGGTCACGCCTATGCCGGTTGCTGGCTTGAGGAACAGAGTCTGCCGGAACCTGCAGGTGATGATTTGCAGCAGGTCAGAAAACTTGAGGCGGACGACTTGATCACCGTTTTCGAGACGACCACCGTAACCAGCGGCCAATTGAGCACACTCGAAGATGCCGAGCGGCTCGCCAAACCGCATCTCATAACCGAGAAGCCATTCCGGCTTGCCCTCGATGTTCATGCATCACGGTCAGCAAGGATTTCTCCGCTTCCTGTGCCAGGCCAGGTTCCCATCGTTCCGGGCACACCAGGAGCATCACCCACGAGTGTAGCTTCGACCGGACTTGGTTCACGTGAATTTGCCGACGAAATCGCCATCACTGACAGTGGCCCTGCGAAGCCCGTCAATAGGATTGACCTTTGGAAAAGCCGTCTGCTTGACCTCAGCCTACGCAATCGCCTTCTGAATTTCCGCGAAACGAAATCGACCATCCGCATTCTTTCCGAACCTGAGTATGTGGAGGACGAGCTCGCTGCGGAGCACGAGTTGTCCCTGCGGCCGAAACCGAAAGTGATGAGCGAGGAAGATCCGCGCAATGCAGCAACCTTCACCAAGGAGCAACGTGCCGATGCCTTGAAGGATTATTTGCAGGATGAGCTTCGCAAGGGGTGTCTGCACACGCATATGGATGAAAGCGAACACGCCCAGCGTCTAACGGAACTCTTCCGTTCGGCTCGGAATGCGCTGGACGAGAAAGGGGCGAACACCCTTTTCGCCGCAGTCGGCATCTTGGAGTGGCGTGAGACACAGCACAGTGATCGCATCCATCGAGCCCCCCTGTTGTTGGTGCCGGTGGAACTGAAACGCAAATCTGTCCTCGAAGGCTTCACCCTTCGCCGGATTGATGAGGAGACACGAATCAATGTCACGCTAATGGAGATGCTTCGGCAAAACTTTCAAAAGGAAGTTCCCGGACTTGATCCATTGCCAGAGGATGAGTGCGGAGTGAATGTGAATCACGTTCTTCGGCTTTTCCGTGATGCCGTGCGCGATCTTGCTGGCTGGGAAGTGAAGCCGGAAGTCTGGCTGAGCCAATTCTCCTTCACCAAATTCCTGCTTTGGAAAGACCTCACCGACCGCCTGGAAGACCTCACCAAGAACAGGATAGTCAACCACCTTATCCACCAGGCAGGCACGCCGATTCCGAATCCCTCGGTGGACATCCGTGCCCACGAGTTGGACGACCGGTTCCATCCACGCGACGTGTTCTGCCCCCGTAGCGCGGATTCGTCCCAGCTCGCAGCGGTAATGGTTGCGGCGGACGGGCACGATTTCGTACTCGAAGGCCCACCCGGCACTGGCAAGTCACAGACCATCACCAACATCATTGCGCACTGCCTCGCGGTCGGAAAACGCGTACTCTTCGTCGCGGAGAAGCGGGCCGCGCTCGATGTGGTACATCGACGCCTGCGCGAAGACGGACTCGAACCGTTCTGTCTTGAGTTACATTCCAACAAGACCGGAAAGGCGGACGTGCTTGCCCAGTTCGACCGCAGCTTGAAATTCGCCGAAGACCTTGAGACCACGGACTGGGAGCATCGAGCCTCGGAACTCGAACGATTGCGAACCGCATTGAATTCCTACACCCGCGCCCTCCACCGACGCACTCCTTGCGGCCTCAGTGCTCACCAATGTCTTGATTATCTGCTGGTGCGCAAGGACGAGCCTGTCGTGAAAATGGATGGCTGGGAGGCCATTCTCGAAACTACGCCCGAAACGCTTGGACGTGCCCGGGAAGTAGCGAAGCTCATGCAGGATCGCACGCGTCCGCTAATGCCGCTGGCGAATCATACTCTTGCGCCACTCGCATGCGAAGAGTGGTCGCCTGGATGGGCAGAACGGACATTGGACCTAAACACGGAGTTCGCCGGAAGGTGCCAAGAACTTTCTCTAGCATCCCGAGACTTGCTGGAATGGATGCAGTTTGACTGTGTTCTGGCGCAGGATGGTCTGCGCCGCCTCGATTCACTGTTGGAATCGTTGCTCTCGCCCGAACCCGTGGGGCCAGCATTCGCAACAAGCCCATGGTCTCAGCTTTCGGCAGATCTGGACTATTGGATCGCATTGGTGAAGGAACGGAGTGAACTCCGTGCAACTTTGGCTCCACTGCATATTGCCCGTCCTGCCGGAACCGTGACAGTTCAGTGCGAAGGAGGCACTCAGGAGGCAGCAGAGGAGCTTTTCCAAAAGGGACGGGAACTTGAAGACCTGCTGAAATCGGCGGCAAGTGCGGCAGACAACATGCTTAGGTGGCTTCAAGCCCCAGTTTTGCAGACAACGCGTGAGCAACTGATCAATCTGGCCGCATTGGCCGAAAGCTTGTTGGATACGGATGAAGTCGGCGCTGATTTTGCAACGACTCCCTGGGAGACATGGTCGCCCTCTCTCGACCTCTGGATATCACTAGTGCGCGAACGATCCGACATCCGGGCTAAACTTGACGGTTACGATGAAGCAAAGCTCCTGGCTCTTGATCTAAACCTGCTCCAACAGAAGTGGAAAAAGGCTCAGTCGACATGGTTCCTCCCGAAAATGCTGAATACCGTTTCAGTCCGCAGCAAGCTTAGAAAGGCCTTGACCAGCAAGGTCAAACCCGATGAATCGGAAATGGCTAATGTAGTTTTTTCCGCGATTCGCTTACGCGAGATCAATCAGGAACTCGCCTCCATCTACACAACCGCCGAAGCGCTGTTAGGAAAAAGCTGGAAGGGAGGCGAGCCAGACAGCGATCAAATGGCGCGAATACGGTCATGGGGGGAAACCTTGCATCAACGTATGGGTAAGGTGACCGGAACCAATGCAGTCTGGTCCTCCCTAATACAAAACCTACTGGGAGGGTATCTCCAATCCGGCTCCTTGGCATTTGCCGCAGGAAAGCCAGATGGCGACCGATTGATCGTCATGCGGGATTCATTCAAAGCGTTTGATGCCGCATGCGAATCATTCACGACAGCGGGCGCGTTGAATCGAGCTCCGCTTGAGGAGGCAGCAGATCATTTGCCGACAGTATCCACGATGCTGCAAACATTCCTGCAAGCTGCACCCCGACTCCGCGAAATTGACTCAGCGTTTTCTCAGGCAGCGCCCACCGCTCAGGAGAGCCTTGGTGTGCTTTGGGAAAAGGGGGAACCAGACGCGCAGGCAATCACGAAGGCACAAGTTTGGGGTAAAACCCTTCATGCCCGGATGGTCGCATTTGCAGGTGAGAATTTTGACTGGCTCGACTCCTTCCGGCAGCTTCTTGCTCGCCTCTTTTCGGAAGGCCCGACGTTCTATGCTGCAGACACGGTCACCGGAGGGCGCATGGCGCGCTTCCGGGATAAATGGTCATCCTTCAATGAGCACTTGGGCCGATACAGTCAAGAGCTTCGTCTCAGACGGGAGGAGATCGACCAGGCTTCCGATCACCTGGCAGCCACACTTGCCCTAACCGAGCGAGTGGCTAGCGGGTGGACGAAAATCCGGGAATGGTGTTCGTGGCAAAAAGTCCGCCAAGAAGCGATTCGCCTCGGATTAACGCTCATGGTTGAGAAGCTGGAATCTGCGGAAGGAACAGACGTCGAGGTCTTAGGATTATTCGAACGGAGCTTCCGACGCGGACTACTTTTCGCAATCATCGAGAAGGAATCCGCACTCCGGGAGTTTTTTGGCAACGAACACAACGAACGAATCGAACGTTTCCGGGAACTGGACGAACATCTCGCCAATCTTTCCAAGGATTTGATCCGGGCTCGGCTTGCAGCCGGCATTCCAAGGGAGGATGGAATGGACGACATTCCCAAGGCGGAAATTGGTTTGTTGAGAAAGGAAATCGGTAAACGCATGCGCCATATCCCCGTGCGGCAGTTGATTGGGCGCATTCCTACCTTGTTGCCCCGCTTGAAACCCTGCGTACTGATGAGTCCGCTTTCTGTGGCTCAATACCTCGAAGCATCCCACGAGTCCTTCGATGTAGTGATTTTCGACGAAGCATCACAAATTCCGGTCTGGGATGCAGTCGGAGCCATTGCCCGAGGCAAGCAGCTAATTGTCGTTGGTGATCCCAAGCAACTCCCGCCGACGAACTTCTTCTCCACAAATACGGATGACGAGGATGATTTGACTCCCGAGGAGCACAAGGATCTTGAAAGCATCCTCGATGAACTAATGACCCACGGACTGCGCCACAAGCGTTTGCAATGGCACTACCGTAGCCGGCACGAGGGGCTCATTACCTTCAGCAACCGGCAATATTATGAAAATGACCTTCTGACGTTCCCCTCTCCTGAGATCGAGAACGAGGGCGTACATTTCCGGCACCTTCCGAATGCCCGGTACGACAAGGGTAAATCTCGCACGAACCGGCAGGAGGCGGAGGCATTGGTGCATGAATTGGTTTCACGCCTCCGGAATCCTTCCCTACCGTCCCGCTCATACGGAGTCATCACCTTCAGTCAGGCTCAGCAGGTGTTGATTCAGAACCTTCTGGATGAAGAGCGTCGCAAGTATCCTGAGATTGAGCCTCATTTTGGCGACGAACCGCCAGTGGAAGGCGAGTCGGTGTTTGTGAAAAATCTGGAAAACGTTCAAGGCGACGAACGCGACGTGATCTTTTTCTCAATCTGCTACGGTTTGGACGAAGCCGGTAAGCTCTCAATGAATTTCGGTCCGCTAAACCGTGATGGTGGCGAGCGCCGCCTAAATGTGGCAGTAACCCGAGCCAAGCATGAGATGTTTGTTTTCAGCGGATTGCGAGGAGATCAAATCGATCTTACCCGGACGCGTGCACGAGGTACCAAAGATTTGAAATACTTTCTTGAATATGCAGAACGCGGACCTCGTGCCCTGATTGCCGCAACCAGTAGCCCCACCCACGCCGAGGCCGATTCGGAATTTGAACGCATGGTGGCGGATAGGATTCGGTCTGCGGGTTACGATGTCCATCACCAAGTCGGATGTTCCGGCTATCGGATTGACCTTGCCGTCGTGGATCCAAAATCACCGGGTAGGTATCTGCTGGGCGTGGAGTGTGATGGTGCCACCTATCACCGCGCTGCAACGGCAAGGGATCGAGATAAACTGCGACAGGCGGTTCTGGAGGGGCTCGGTTGGACGCTCCACCGGATTTGGTCCACCGACTGGTGGCACAACGCAAATTCGGAAATGGAAAAGCTGCTTACTGCCATCTCAGCTGCTGAAAATACCAGAGAACTTGAACTTGCCGACGAAGAGACGCCGAGATTGGTTGCCGGAAATTCATCTTCTACGCTAACGGTTCGTGAAGATACCATCAGCTCTGAAACATCCGACCACAGACCAACCGTTACACCATCTGAAGCGCCGAAATCTTCCTTCTACGAAGTGACAGATCTCACGTCATTTTTGTCAAAGATTTCACCTCTGAGATTTTATGATTCGGACTACGACCCCATACTCATGGAGTTGATCGGGCACATCGTCGAGAAGGAAGGTCCTATTCTCGACGGTTTACTGGTTAACCGAATTGCACGAGCACATGGATTCCAACGAAGTGGAAGCGTGATCCATAAGCGTGTTCTTGAAATCGCAAAGCGGTATTTTCACATCAAGCCGGATCAGGTCGGCGGCTCCTTCGTCTGGCGCGACGACGGCTTGCCTGATCGTTGGGTCAAATTCAGAATTCCGACATCAGAGGAAAGCACCAGAAAGATTGAGGAAATTGCATTCGAAGAGCTTAAAGCCGCACTGCCGTCTACCCCGGTGCTGGATGTTCCGCTTGAGCTCGCAAGAACCTTTGGAATCCGACGTCTAACCGCTAGCGCCAGGGCGCGCCTCGAAGCTGTAATTCGGGTGTCTGTCCAGCACTACAGCGATGATCGTAACTAAAAGTCACGGAATTCGTCATATTTGCATATCCGATTACTCGACTCACAGCCATCCTCAATCTCCACCATCTTTACGCATCAGGATGCATTTCCCCTAGTGCAACATAGGTAATCTCTGTTTCGACTCTATTCTTTTGCATTAGAGAGCGTCCTTCTGATCCATTCATCAAGGGGCAGTTCGGCTTTTTTTGCTTTTTCCTCCCATTCAGAGAGCTCTCTATCGGAATGCGTAATAGAAATCATCCCTCTGTTCGCACTGCTATCCAGCAGACCGAATGAAAGATCGCTACCCTCCAACATCTTCTTCCGGAGTTTTTTATTCTTTGCCAGAGTTCCTTTCTCCCCATATTTTTCCAGAAGAGGCGCATATGCTTCATCAAGCTTTTTGAACAGGGCCTGCTTAAGATTTCGGTCATTCTGGATTTCCTGCAGACGGCTACTCATAAGGCAATATAGAGCATTGCTTCCCTGCTTAAGTTCATGATCTGTACTGAAAAGATCTTGTCTATATTGTTCAAAGTAGCTTTGAGCATCTTTTTGAAGGAGAATAACCTGTTCTATTAATTTCCGATCTTCCAGAATAGCCAACAGGTACTCTTTACGATTTCTTTCCTCCTCGGCAAGCTGGCTGCTTTTCTTGTAGTGTTGGATGCTTTTTTCTAAATTCTCTTCAAGGTAGTTGATAGCGTTTAATAACGGCGGCTCTGCAGATTGATTGTTGCTATAAACAAATTGAGCATATTCAAAAAAGACATCCAAGTTTTCGGATAAATCAGGAAAAGCTGCCGATATGCCACAATCCGGAAGATCCTTTATGACATCTCCTTGAGACGAATTCATACGAGAAAAATACCAATCGTTAAATTGGTCTATAAGCTTACGACATTCTTGAGAGTGAGAAAGAGGGGCGTAGTCAGCTTTCCGGGAAAGGTCTCCCATGATCAGCTGACTGAGTTCCCTTTTCTTGGATCGGGGAATGCTTCTCCAGCTGAACCAGCTATCGACCGTTCTATCTCCTACTCCCAATTCATCAGCCAGCCATCTCTTATTTTTTTTCTGTTTCGCCAGCCAATCCAATACCGCTTCCCTGATGCTTTCTTCAGAAGCATTTCTATTTGAGAGCTTTGTCATCCTTCGATAAGAGTAGATAATCATCCTAATTTCGTCAATAAAAATGTTGCAAGGCGTTGGTAATATTTCACAATTGCAACATTTTGCAACATTCTTATTGACTCTAGAGGGGTATACACTATGCTGCTGCAGACATTCGATGAAATGAGCTCTTCAAATTGCCCAAGAGAATCCTATTTTTACACCAGACTAGACTAAGATGTTACTCATGAGAGTAGATCGATTAGAGAAGTCGAGCCTTACGGCTCAGGAATGAGGAACACGGTAAAGCTCAGCAGAATGTTTATGACTTGTTGGTATTGCGCAGTTTTGGATTTCAAGGTGGGCAGTTCTTCCCAAGTCCTTTTTATGGCGTTGTTATGAAAAAGAATGACAGGGCCATTGTTGCTTGCAGGATCGTTAAATTCTGCAAGCAAACTAGTGATTAAACCCATGAAATAAATCTATGAATATTCATACAGAAGAAGTTATGTCAATTGAAGATGTCGGGAATTTGCTTAATGAAATTCACAAATGTCTTAAAGCAATTCCCAAACTGTCTGAGGACTCCGGTTCTGTTGTCTGGGCCAGTCAGGCAACTCTCGCCAAACGCTACGATACGAGCAGGTCTACGATTTGCAGGATACTGGCGGAAGCCGTAAGTGCAAGCAAGGTTCGGATGATACGTCCGAATAACGGAGTCCAAAAGTACCATGTTGCGGAACTTGATTCCTATATGGTGTCGATTTCGGGGAACCTTAACAAACAGTAACCCATGAATACCGAAGAATTAAAACAACCGCAATTCCTTCTGGAGTACTGTGCGCGCATGTTGAGAACCCACAAGGACAACGGAAGAGAGAAACTCTTCCGTTGCCCATTTGGAGAACATCAGCGTCCCAAACTGCATATCAACGAACGTGACGGAATAGGATTGTGGCGTTGCTGGGCATGTGACAAAGGCGGGGATATTTTTACTCTGGCAGCAGAGCTTCAGCAGCTTGATGTCAAAGCGCAATTCCCGGATGTCCTGAAGCATGTGGCGCATATATTGAATATCTCTCTGGATGACAAGATGAGCAAAAGAAACTATTCCTCCTCAAGCCGTAAAAGAGCAGGAGCCATGCCTGTTCTTCAAAAAGGGTTGACGCACAGTCCAGAATCCCCTGTGTTCCTGGATCTTGCTGATGTGATGGAATTGGAAACTTGCCGCAAACGGCTGGAAGAGAATATTCCCCTGCGTTCCCTTTTAAGTTCCGAACTGGACTTGAATGAGGAATTGATGCTCTCTGCCATTACCGTTTCCCATCCTGGTCTGCGAGGTCTTCTTGGAGCGACTGAAGACGGACGTTTGCTGTATCTTTATACGGCCAGAGGTAGTGATGGGGACATCTCGTATACGGGAGCCAAACTGCGCCGCAGAAAAAACCACCCCAACCTCAAGCTCTATTTGAAAAGAGGCAAATGGGCATCTTGCGGTACAATGAATGCGGAAAGCTGCCGTTTCATGTGGGTAGCCGGAAAAGCTTATCTGCCTTGGGGAATGGAACTCACAGAGCAGAGAAAGGTCGTTCTTATCTGCGAAGGAGAATCCGATGCCCTGGCCGTCAATCAGGCATTTGGCTGTCTTGTCCCTGAAGATTCTTCCGTATTTGGAAATGTCCTGAATGCGGGAAGTGCGGAATTGGTTCCTTTCGCCGTAGCTATTCCCGGTGCTCAGAGTTTTAAACGAGAGTGGGCAGGATTCTTCAAGGGGAAGATCGTCATCCTCGGGCTTGATTCCGATTCTGCCGGACGGAAAGCCGCAGAAAAGATTCGGCAAACTCTTGAAGATATCGGCTGCATTGTTGTGGATTGGACTCCTCCAAGCCCTTGCAAAGATGCACGTTCTTTATTATCTTCTGAGGGAAGCCGAGCTTTGTATCAATCCATTCTCTCCGCTCTTAACTCTTTTTCAACTCTTGCAGGAAAGGAAGTTTGCCATGCATGAGGATGATCAGATGAGTGAGTTTCAGGGAGCTATCAGCCCTTTATTGAAAAAGCTTGAACAAAATCAGGATCAGCAGACTCGTGAGACCAAGGAGGTAGAAATGCCTTTCATCTGCCTGGGAAAGAGCGGGGACAAGTATGTGTATTATTCCCGAATGAGTGACAGTCGAATGGAGTTGAAACCGAGCGAACACAGCAAGTTGAGCTTGCTCGCCCTTGCTTCCGAAGTCTGGTGGACTGAGAAACTGGGGGAGAAATGGAGCGCTACTGATGCTGCCGACTATTGTTTCGGGCAACAAGGGCGCAAGCATTACTCTCCCGATAAAATTCGCGGCGTTGGATTCTGGAAAGAGAAGAGCGCCATTATCTATAATGCGGGGGATCGATGCTTCACCATCGAAAACGGAAAAATCATAGAGACAAGCAATATTAGGGAGGAAGGAACAATCTACCAACGTTCCGAAAGCCTTCCACATCCGGAAACTATCCCGATGAGCGATGAAGAAGGACAGGCCATTGTTGATTACCTGAATTCCTTCGCCTGGCGCGAAGAAATGGGAGGCTTGCTTTTATCCGGCTTTCTGGCACAAGGCATCACGGCAGGATTCATCGATACCCGGGCTCATGTTTGGATCAATGCTCCTGCCGGCACGGGAAAAACGTTTCTGGTTTCGAGGTTGAAGGATCTCCTTGGGAATTACTCCCTTTCCTTCACTGGCGGAACTTCGGAAGCCGGCATTAGGCAAAAAATCGGTTCTGGGGCCCGGCTTGTTCTGTTGGACGAAATGGAGGCGGCCAACCAGGATAAGCATTCCAGGCAGAAAGTAGAAAAAATTATGTCTCTGGTTCGGAGGGCTACTGATGGAGAAACGTCTATTATAGGCAGCAAGGAGTCTGTTCCTATCGAATTTCGAGCTCGTTCGTCTTTTTTACTGTTGAGTATTGGAAATTCACTGCAACGTACAGCTGACAAATCAAGGTTTATCAACTTGCATATCAGGCCCAATAAAGGACTGGAGAGCCTCAAGAAGAGAGATGATGCGGCTAACAAACTGGCGGGCATTTCTCCCGGTAAGTTGATTGCTCGAATGATGTCTCTGGCGTCTGTGATGGAGACCAATGCGAACCTAATTCAGAAAAAGCTGTCTGCACATCCGGCCCTTGCCGGAAGACGCGCCGAACTGCTGGGTAATATCCTGGCGGGGGCGTATGCTCTGACTCGTGCAGGGATTATCAGCGAGCCGGAAATCGACGCCTATACGGCAGCGATGAATACAGGATCTCTAGACGAAAATCAGGAGACTGATGCGGAACGCTGTCTGCGCGAGATTCTTGAAAGTCGCGTCGTCGGCAATTCGGAGACGGTAGGACAAGCCATCTTAAGCAATCTTCACGCTGATTTCGCTTCTGAAAGACAGGACGCAAAAAAGCTCCTGGATGGAATTGGCATCAGCGTATACCGTCCTCAAGGAGGATGTGGCTCTTCACAAATGTTGTTTATTTCCGCCCAAAACAAACTACTATCCAATATTCTCAGGGATACGGACTGGGCCAATTGTTGGGGAGACGTACTGAGGAATCACCCTGAAGCGAATTGGTTGTCGGAAAAGCGGGTAAGAAACTCTAAACGCAAGGGAGTCGTTATTCCTATCGAAGCCGTGAAGTCATTGCTCGAATTCGATTTGTCGACAGAATCACAGGATGGAGACATAAAAGAGACATAAAACAATTTGCACCAATTTCTTGAATTTCATCACTAAGAGTATATTTTATAAACGCAAGTGCTTGCTCCTTTAGTTGTGTATTATTATTAATTGCATATCCAGCCTGTATGTGTGCAGAATTAACATCTTTGTTTTTTGTCAATCCACGAAAGACTACAGGTGTTTCATTTATAGATTGATAATAAGAATAATTTCCTGCCATCAACGGAAATGACCGATTTATATACAATCCGTCAAACAATTCATTTGTATTGTTTTTTTGAGAAATCGTCAACATCTGCATCATTACATCTAAATTATCTTTAAATTCATCGGTATCAAAATACACAGCTTTATTTTCAAAATCAACATAGCTGTTTAAAAATCTGCAAAAGAGTTGCATTGGATAATCAAACCACAAAAAATCCGACAACTCATTAGATACAAATGAATAGCCTTCATCATTTAAAAAATAATTTTCAAATACATCTGAAAAATTACTGTATGTCAAAGAAAAGCCGTTATTTTCTTTGATATCGAAATTATTCAATCTTTCTTCTGTAGATACCAATACATCAACTCCATAAAACAGCGGTACAATATATAAACCGTTATCATAAACTCCTGCGTTGAGTATGTTAACGTTATAATCATCAAGATTTATTGCATTTGAAGAATTATCATCTTTTAGCAAATCATAAATATTCATTAATGAACGGCTTTCAATTAATTTTTCAAAAGGCAATTTTTGACTAAGTGAAATAATATCAGGTCCACTTCCTGCCATAATTTCAGTTGATATCTGCGTTGACATTTCTCAGAATCAAATTTAACTATCTCAATTTGGAAAGACGGATTATTACTGTTTATGCAATATTTATTATATTTTTCTATAATCCAAGACAGAGAATCTTTATCATTTAATGTGTAATAAACAAGATGATTTTGTTCGCTGTTATTTTTTATTGCACAACTTGAAAATGAAGTAATTATTATAACACTTAAAAGTATAGCTATTATGGCTTTAATAGATTCATGTGGTTTAAATAAAAAGCGTGTGAACATAATACATTTTATCCTTAGTCTATTCCGTTAAATAAATTTCCGTTGCCGCTGTGAGTTGACGTATAAACTTTTCTTTTGAAATATCTCCGCTTAAATATTTATCAACTATGTCACCAATTACTGACGAGTTGTAATATGAATGGGATGCATCCCTATAAAGTGTACATTGATTAACATAATCTGCTATTTTCATATATGTGCTTATAAAATCATTATCTATGCCAATTATTCTGTCATCATCATCTGTTACTCTGCTTGCTGTGTATTTCAATTGTTCATATGCCTTGTTATTAAGAGGAAAGCTTATACTCGCTGAAAGTGAATTGCCTTTTGCACCACATATTCTCATTTGGCAATCATCTGAAAGAGCATATTTTATAAAAGCATATGCCTGTTCTTGAAGTTTTGTGTTATTATTTATTGCAAACCCTATTTCTAAAAAAGCAGAATAAATATCATCACTTTTCACCAATCCCCTAAATACAACAGGTGTTTCACCTATTGATTTGTAATAAGCATATTTCCCTGTAATAAGCGGTAAGGAACGATTAATATATAAATCATCGAACAAAGCATTTGAGTTATCTTCCCTTGTGTTTATTACCATCTCACGCATAATATCAAGATTATCTTTGAATTCATCATCAGTAAAAAATGTTGACTTATTATCAAAATCTATATAACTATTTATAAATCTGCTAAAAAGCTGCATAGGGTGATCAAACCATAAACCGGTATCACTGTCATTTGAAACAAAGCTGTAATTCGTTGTTGAATTAAAAAAAGGAGAAAATTTGACTGACACATTGCTGTAGGTCAGTGTTTCACCATTGTTACCTGAAACATTAAATTGTTTTAACCTCTCTTGCGTTGAAACAAGCACATCCATTCCATAAGACAGCGGAACAATATAACGTTTACCGTCATACACACCGACATTCATTATAAAAGAATTGTATTCATCAAGCTCAATTTTATCTTTACTCCTACAAGAACGACATGGCGCTGAAATACATCAACCA
>OGYM01001577.1_pt1 | contig 16283 bp, 16 predicted proteins | sample 1576491 | NCBI WGS metagenome assembly OGYM01 (sample SAMEA3541515, study PRJEB24748) | human gut metagenome | biome: human gut; feature: human-associated habitat; material: faeces | place: China | collected 2012 | reverse complement strand
GGTGGTGTTTAAGGAGTAGCCGTTTTTTGTCAGGGCAATGGTGAATGCGCTGCGGTGATTACCCAGGCGAACGGCACGAAACCGGCACAGAAAGGCTGCGGAATCGAAATACCGTCCATATTCTTGTAGAACTTCTGGAATTTCTTTGCAGTGAAATCCGCGATAACCAGCGTAATGATGTAGCAAATTACAGCTGCGAAGAAGCCCCACAGCAAGCTGTGCGTAGCGAAGTAGGCCAACGCGCCGATAAAGGCGAAATGCCAGTAGTTCCACAGGTCGATATTGACCGTTTTGGTCGTCCGCGTCAACAGCATCAGCAAGTTAACGCCCAAACAAATCGGGATAATCAGCGCGCCTACCGAAGTATTGTAGGCTATACTGGCGGCCGCGGGCCATCCCATATCGAAAACCTTGAGCTGCAGATCATAAATATCGACAACGCTGTTCAGAGCAGGGCCGAGGGCGGTGGTCAGCAGAGCGGTCACGATGGAGAGGCCGACGAAACCGACGCCGACCAACAGTCCGCTTTTGAGGGCTTTCCCGAGCTTGATACCGATGCAGACCCCGAGGATCGTAAAAATGATCGGCATCATCACTGGTGCTCCCAATCCGACGATATAACCGAATACTTCTTTCATAGTGCTTTAATGGTTTAACGTTTGAAATAGGGGTTCGGGTATGCGGCGAATCAAAATTTCATCTCCCGCCGTCCCCGAATATCGTTCAGTCCGCGCTATTTGCGGTATTTGGCGATGATGGCGAGCGACTCCCGGCACTTATCGGAGACAGCGCCCCAGTTCTTGGCGGCGATCACATCCGACGGGAAAAGTTTCGAGCCCATGCCCACGCAAGTAACACCGGCCTTGACCCATGCCGAAAGATTCTCTTCGGTAGGTTCCACCGCACCGGTCACCATCAGCATCGACCACGGCATCGGGGCCATCATATTCTTGACAAACGACGGACCGCCGACATTGCCGGCCGGGAAGATTTTGCAAAGATCGCACCCGGCCTCCTGAGCAAAACCCACTTCCGTTACCGAACCGCAACCGGGGGTGTAAGGAATCAGGCGGCGGTTGCACACCTTCGCCACATCGGGATTGAACAGCGGACCTACAACGAAATTAGCTCCTAACTGAATGTAGAGCGATGCAGTGCCTGCGTCGACGACCGAACCGACACCGAGAATCATCTCGGGACACTCTTTGGCGGCGAACTTAATCAGGTCGCAAAACACCTCGTGGGCCAGATCGCCGCGGTTCGTAAATTCGAAAGCCCGTACGCCGCCATCGTAGCACGCCTTGAGGACATTTTTCGAAATTTCGATATCCTTGTTATAAAACACGGGGACCATGCCCGTCGAGGCCATCGCCGAGATCACCTCTATTTTTGAAAACTTTGCCATTTTGCTTTTGCTCCGTTAATTTAATTGATTTTTAATTCTTCCTGCACCGTTGCCATATCGTCGGCCAGCGGATATTCCGAAGCCTTGACCGGAAATCGTATGCACAAACTCCGCATGACCTCGTTGATTGACTTGTAAACCAGATCCGATAGCATCAATATCTACATTACCTTTAACGTGAATATTGGTATCCCCAAAATCTCGGTCCGGATTATCCTTGCTAAGACGTGGCACCTTACCGCCGTAACCAGCATAAACAGCACTCATATAATAATGCCCCAATTCTCGTTTAGAAGCAGGTGCATCATTTTTGAGACGAACCACTAAATCCTTATCTACCGTTAACTGGGATCCAAATCCATTGTAAATACCTGTTACATTTTTACTTTTACCTGCATCGGTTAAGCTTTTTCCATGTACATTAACCGTTAACGTATCCGTAATATGTTTAACTTCAGGTGCTGTTTGTACAGGTGAGCCCATTGTTAAACCGAGCAGTTCTTCTGCTTTATCACTCGACACATTAATATCAGTAGCCCCAGCAGAATAAGATAAACCTGTTAACACTAAAGCAGCCATAACTGCTGATACATGACGATATAATTTCATAAAGTTCTCTCTTCTTTCTTAGCCAGTCTTAATTTACACTCTCAACAGACTGGTTTATATACACTCAAAAACATAGAAAGACCCCCTAAGGCCAACTTAGGAGGTCTTTTATTAACTCACACACTCGGTAAGTACTAGAAAATACTAATTATTATTCTTCAGGAGAAATAAGGAATGACAATGCACTAAAGTATTTATTTTGTTCCCCTTTATTTTGTGTAGGGAATGCAACTTCTACGCCCACTACATTTAAACCATCAGCAGTAACCGCTACAGTAGCTTTACCGTTTTCATCAGCTTTAGCTTCACCAGTCAAATCATTTACTAAATCTTTAATAAGAGGTGCATTTGCATAAGGTTTACCATCTTTCAATACTTGAATTTCATAAGTATCGCCTTTTCTAAGTGTTAATGGGTTAACAGATGGAATGATTTGGATAAATGCATTTTTATCTACGAAAGGTTTTGCTTGTGCATTCCAATAGTGAATATCATATTTGATAGCATGTGTACTCTTAACAGCACCTGGTACTTCTGTAATTGGTTTATGAATCATTTTGCCATCTTTAGTTTTAGTCCAGTAGCCATAGTCAAAATTAGTTACTGTAACACCAAGATCTGCTGGTGGAACAATAGCTATATTTTTTTCATGTTTAACAACTTGTACTGGAATTTGTTTGCCTTGTACATCATAGCCAGTAATGTTTTTTACCATATCTGCACTATAGGCATTATCTACCGGACCTTCACCAAGAACAAGGACTTTTTCATCGGTACGGTTAGCAAAGAATACACCATGAGCGTCAACGGAAGAACATACACAACCTGCAGCTAAACCTACAGCAAATAAGGATGCTAATAATTTCTTATTCATAAGAACCTCCATAATCAATAACTTATATCAACAAACTTGCTATTATTATACAAATTTATGGAGGTTTCGTATATACCTATACCCGTATAATCAAGCTATTATGCATACTTTGTATATATAGGCATTACTATGATTATCTATCATAAATGATAAATTTATCATCTAATTTTCATGTGCATATAATAAATAGGAATACCTAAACCTTACAAAAATACAAAAACGACACTCACTAGGAGTGTCGTTTTCATATATCTTGTATAGATATTATTTTTTATTTTTTGCAGCTTTCGCACGTGCAGCACGATCAAGGATTGTTTTACGCATACGAATGCTTTCAGGTGTTACTTCAACAAGTTCGTCATCGTTGATCCACTCAAGAGCTTGTTCCAAGGAGAAGATACGAGGTGGAGTCAAGCGAACTGCTTCATCAGAGGAGCTAGAACGCATGTTAGTAACGTGTTTTTTCTTACATGGGTTAACATCCATATCAAGTTCACGAGTGTTTTCACCGATAACTTGGCCTGCGTACACGTCTTGGTTAGGACCAACGAACAATGTACCGCGATCTTGAACAGAGTTCAAGCCATATGGTGTAGTTTCGCCATTTTCAAATGCTACCAAGGCACCGCGTGTACGGGAAGGAATTTCACCTTTGTATGGTGCATAACCATGGAATACATGGTTCATGATACCATTACCTTTTGTAGCTGTTAAGAATTGTGCACGGAAACCGATCAAACCACGAGCAGGAATTACGAATTCCATGCGAAGGTAACCAGCTAACTCAACCATGTTAGTCAATTCAGCTTTACGTTGACCAAGATTTTCCATTACAGTACCCATGAATTCTTGAGGTACGTCGATAGTCAATGCTTCTAATGGTTCGCACAATTTGTCGTTAATAGTTTTGAAAATTACGCGAGGTTTACCTACTTGTAATTCATAGCCTTCACGACGCATAGTTTCGATCAATACAGCCAAATGCAATTCGCCACGGCCAGATACTTTGAAAGCATCTGCAGAATCAGTTTCTTCTACCTTCATAGAAACGTTAGTTTCTACTTCGCGGAACAAACGATCACGTAGGTGACGGGATGTAACGAATTCACCTTCGCGACCTGCGAATGGAGAGTTGTTTACAGAGAATACCATGGACAATGTTGGTTCGTCGATGGAGATGGATGGTAATGCTTCAGGATTTTCAGCATCTGCTACAGTTTCGCCGATATTGATATCGTCGATACCAGCGAACGCAATGATATCGCCCATTTGTGCTTCATCAGTTTCAACACGGTTCAAACCATTGTATGTATATACGCGGCCAATTTTCGCTTTACGAGTGCTTTCACCAGTCATAATAGCTACTTGTTGGTTAGTTTTCATTTTACCGCGAACGATACGGCCTACTGCGATTTTACCGATAAAGTTATCGTAATCAAGTGTAGTAACCATGAATTGAAGAGGACCTTCCAAATCACCTTGTGGTGCAGGAATTTCTTTAATCAATGTTTCAAACAATGGTTCCATATTTACAGCTTCGTCATCCCAGTTAGTTTTAGCCACACCAGCACGAGCAGATGCGTATACTACAGGGAAATCGAGTTGGTCATCATCAGCTTCAAGTTCCATGAACAATTCAAGAACTTCATCTTCAACCTCTTTAACACGTTGGTCAGGACGGTCAATTTTGTTGATAACAACGATTGGTTTCAATTTTTGTTCTAATGCTTTACGCAAAACATATTTAGTTTGAGGCATTGGACCTTCGTAAGCGTCTACGAGAAGCAATACGCCGTCAACCATGTTAAGTACACGTTCTACTTCACCGCCGAAGTCAGCATGGCCTGGAGTATCAACGATGTTGATTTTGATGCCATCATGCATAACTGCAGTGTTTTTAGACAAGATAGTAATACCACGTTCACGTTCCAAATCATTGGAGTCCATTACGCGTTCTGCTACCTTTTCATTTTCACGGAACACATGGCTTTGTTTTAATAATGCGTCCACCAAAGTAGTTTTACCATGGTCAACGTGGGCGATAATCGCTACATTACGAAGATTTTCGCGAATCATAAGATCCTCCCTTTAATTCCTTTAGTATATTCTATATCATATAACGCTTGTGAAAGTCGCTATATAGGTATATTCCCAAAATTGGCAACACTTAATTATAACGCAGTCTATAGAAAAAAGTCAAAATAGTACACCTATTCTAATCATGGCAATTTCAACATTCGATTATACTTTTGACTCATCTTAGGACACAACCTATTTATGCTCTATCGCCCGCTTAGCAGATTTACGCAACAATGGAATTTGTTCATTCGTTAAATGAAAACAGAATTTAGGAATCATCTGTTCTATAATCTCTTCATCAGAGGCTTTCAAAATAAATTCTGGCTGTAGCATAGGTTCCAATTCATCAAGTCCAGGATAGTCTTTACCGACGCTCCAATCATGATTCTTATTAAATGGGCACGAGTCTTGGCAATTATCACAACCTATAATCCACTCTTCCAACATATCCTCTGTCACACCTTCTGGCATATTCCCATCACCAAAGGTATTAATAAAAGAAACACATGTCATTGGATTCATCGTAAATGGTGCAGATAAAGATTTTGTCTTACACCCTTGCTGACATAAATCGCAAGAATCTGGGCATGGAGGAATATCCGTATCATGAATATATTCACAAGACTTATCTATTAAATAGGCTACCAATTCATAATTAGAACCTTTAGGACCATAAAAGAAATTATTTTTCCTATAAATGCCAAGTCCTGCTGCTACGGAAGCGGGGCGTAGCGGAACAACCCCTGCAGGCCTTGCTGTTTCACCGCCAATACATTGGATATTCTTACTATGCAACCACGTTTCAAAAGATCGTCTTCGTTTGGCTTCAACACCATCTGGGATATTGGCTAATGATAATAGTAAGCCTTTTGCATATCGCTTCTGCAGCGACATAGGAAACTTATAATTTCCAAAATATTCGGTACAAACTACTATAGATTGTGCCCAAGGATAATTTTCTTTCAATGTCAAAAAAGCTTTACTATGAGCATATACAGCTTTACTTTCAGGTACATCTTCTAGACGCTTCGTTAACCGGTCTTTATAAAAATCAAGTGCATCAAGAGACACTATACCACAACTATCATAGCCACATGCTAGCGCTTTATCATGAATCTCCTGGGCCAACAAAGTATTCATATCATCGCCTCCCAAATATGAACTAACTATAAACCTATCATACTCTTTTAAAAACTATAAAAAAAGATTTCTTATGAATACAGTCTCCTTAAAAAGAGTAACAGTACATAAGAAATCTTGTATGAGTATTTAGTTTGTATTAATCTTCGCCAATCATACGTACTTCTGGTTCAAGATGTACACCATGTTGGTCATACACGCGACGTTGTACTTCAGCAATTAAATCGAGTACATCCTTCGCACTAGCACTGCCTGTATTGATAACAAAGCCCGCATGCTTATGGGATACTTGCGCATCTCCTACGGATAAGCCCTTCAGGCCTGTTTGTTCAATCAAAGTTCCTGCAAAATACCCTGGTGGGCGTTTAAAGGTGGATCCTGCACTAGCAAATTCTAAAGGTTGTTTGGACTCGCGTTTCTCTGTAAGCTCATCCATTCTAGCCTTGATAACATTTTTATCGCCTGGTTTAAGCGTCATAATCACTTCGCCAATAACCTCATGATTATCATGGAATACACTATGACGATACCCAAAATCTAAATGCGATGCATCGTATTCTTTGATATTGCCTTGAAAATCTACAGCTCGAACAGCTGTAACGACATGGCTCATTTCCCCATCATAAGCGCCGGCATTCATAAATACGGCACCCCCTAATGTGCCAGGAATGCCGATAGCAAACTCAAGGCCGGTCAAGCCATTTTCCCAGGCGAACTCAGAAGCGTCTTTCAACATATACCCAGAACCGATACACAATACATTATCATTACAGTCCATAATTTGTGTCATATGTCGAACAGATACAACAGCACCGCGAATGCCACCATCCTTCACGAGAATATTGGATCCGCAACCGATAATGGTAACAGGCACATCAAACTCGTGAATGGTGCGAAGCGCAAAGCTCAATTCAGACATCGTTGTAGGCTCAACGAACAAATCAGCAGGACCGCCGATTTTAAAGGTCGTATGATGACGCAAGTACTCCTCTTCTCGTACACGTGTACTTGGTAATGTTTCTAATAAAGCCGTTTGTAGGGCCTTAATGTTGTGGTTGTTGTTTTTCCCCATGATCTAACACTTTCATCCCCTCAGTGATTGGTTCGCTAATGATTTTGTAAATATCATTAGATACTTGGCTCCAACGCATTTGCGCTTGCAAATAATTAGCAGCTGCCGTATTGGCTTGAATTTGAGGCATCAATTCCTCTTGTTTCTTTTGCAAATCATCTGCTTCAGGCGCGCCGGACAACTTAGCATATTCCCATTGCATTTGTTGAGCCATAAATGTGCGCACCAATGCAGTTGCTTCTGCGTCAGCTTTCACAGCCTCTTGCGCTTGCATCAACTCTTTATACTCTTCAGATTCACGCATTGCGTGTGCTAAATCATGAGCTTTATCGTAATTCATATTCATTCCCCCTATTGCATACACTATTCTTTGTGAAAGCTAAGTCTCACAAACATCATACATTATTTTACTTATGGCTAATCCAATTGCCAACTTCTTTCAAATCTGGATAATCCAATTGACGCATAGCCTCATAGGCAATAATAGCCACAGAATTAGAAAGGTTTAAAGACCGCGCCTCTTCCACCATAGGAATGCGAATGCACGTTTCCTCATTACCTTCTAATAAACTTTCAGGTAAACCTCTAGTTTCAGGACCAAACACGAGCATATCACCGATTTCAAATTTCACATCAGAATGCACATGTTTAGCCTTCGTTGTGGCATAAAAATAACGACGATCAGGATATTTCGCATATAGTTCTTCTATATTTTCATGTACCTGTACATCTACCAAGTGCCAGTAATCAAGGCCAGCCCGTTTTACATGCTTGTCATCAATAGAAAAGCCAAGGGGTTTGATGAGATGTAAGGTCATATGATTGGCGGCGCATAAACGCGCTATATTTCCTGTATTACCTGGAATTTCAGGCTCATAAAGTACTATTTCCATTTTCAATCCCCTATTCTTTATATCTATATTATTCTACAAAGGAACGGACAAAATGTCCACTTTTCCCGCCTTCTTTTTCTACAAGATATGTAGGGCCTATAATCATCCCCTTATCAATAGCTTTACACATATCGTAGACTGTTAAAAGTCCTACTTGAACCGCCGTAAGTGCCTCCATTTCAACACCTGTCTTTCCTGTCGTTTTTACGGTAGCCCGAACCTTAACAGCACGATTATGTGTAGCATCCGTACAGGCAGGACTTTCACCATCAACAAGAGTACAATGCACCTCTACCTTAGTCAATGCTAACGGATGACAAAGGGGAATTAGATTACTCGTCTGTTTCGCCCCCATAATAGCTGCCAATTGAGCCACACTAAGAACATCCCCTTTTTTTATTGTTCCCGCCGCAATGCGTTCATAAATTGCATCATTAATAGTAATAAAGCCTTCTGCCACAGCAGTACGAGTTGTAATATCCTTATCTGATACATCTACCATCCAAGCATTTCCATCTTGATCAAAATGTGTTAAATCCATAATATATCCTTACTAATTATGTATAAATTATCACCAATAGTTTTATTTTCATTTATTATATTATACAATAGAATTAAGAATTATATGTACAAGGAAGGAAGTGTTCCTATGAAAACAAAATTAACTTATTTCGGCCATGCGTGCTTTATGTTAACAAACGGTGACGTATCCATGATTTTCGACCCATTTTTAACAGGCAATACATGGGACATCGCCAAAAAAGAAGATATTAAATGCCAATACATCTTCGTCAGCCACGGTCACGATGATCACTACGGCGACACAGAGTTCATCGCTAAAGCTAACGATGCGCTCGTAATCTCTACAGCTGAAGTTGCTGGCAAAGCAACTGCTGCAGGTTGCCGTACACACGCTATGCACCTTGGCGGTAAATATGACTTTGAATTTGGTTCCGTTCGTATTGTTCCTGCATTCCATGGCGCTGGCGTACCAGGTGGTCACGCAGCAGGTTGCATCGTCAACTTCTTCGGCGACATCGTATACTTTGCAGGCGACACCGCCCTCTTTAGCGACATGAAACTATTAAACCGCTTTGGCGATATCGACTACGCACTTCTCCCTATCGGTGATAACTACACAATGGGCGTCGAAGATGCAGCCCTTGCAGCTAGCTATGTAAAAGCTCGCATCTCCATCCCAATCCACTACAAAACATGGCCTGTCATCGACCGTGAACCAGGTGTATTTGCTAGCCTAGTAGAAGGTAAATACAACCAAACTGCGGTTATTATTGATCCAGGTTCTTCTATTGTTTTAAATAACTAATTACAACGTTGTGACAAAAACAGCCCCAAAACTCCTCCACCGGCTTGTTCTTCGCCCTATGGGCTCAGGCCAAAGTCAGAGTTTGGGGGCCATTTTTGTCATTCCACCTTGGTAATTTATCTATTATAAAACTAATACAGATAAATCAATAGAGTGCAAAAAAGGACGCAATTGCGTCCTTTTATATTGGAAGAATACTTTCATAATCTCAATAAATTAAATAGTATTTACACTCAAAAAAGATATAGGGACGTCTAAAATCTAACATTCCCCGCCCTTGATATATGTATTTTAAAATTAGAACAGGCCTGTTCTAATTCTAGAACCCTAGTGTAATCAGTAACGTAACAATCTTAATTGATTAAGTATCACCTGCGCTCAAAGAGAGGAACGGACGTCTAAAATCTAACCCGGCCCCCCCTCTGTATATGCATTTTAAAATTAGTACAGGCCTGTTCTAATTTCAGAACCCTAGTATAATCGGTAACTTAACAATCTTAGTGACTAAATTAATAAAATGTTCAAGGGGACACGATGACTTTCAAAATCTAACTTTGGCCCTTTCTTTATTATGCCCGAAGTAATCAGCTGCTTAACAATCTTAATGGACTAAATTAATAAGACGTTCAGAGGGGCTCGATGGCTTTCAAAATCTGACTTTGGCCTGAGCCCCGAAGGGGAGAAGAAAAAGCCGGTGGAAGATTTTGGAAGCCATCGAACCCACCCTGCCGTAATATAAAATAAAGATTGTTAAGCAATGATTACTCCTGATTCGCCATGGAAAATCCCGACCGACTGCTCATTCTCACGAATTCGTCAATGTCTTGTGTTTCGTCAACGGCTACATAGCCCATTTCACGAACTATGCCGTGCGGATTATGCAAGGATAGTTTAGGTTCAGAGCCCGTAAGTACCCAAAGTACTTTATATCCTTTTGGCGATTCGCGAAGACGGTCTTCGCCTTTGCCATCCGTAAAGTATACGAGTAAATCTACGTGATGTTGATTAGCTAGAGAAAATACAGGTGAAAAGGCTGTTGATCCACGCACATCGAGTCGTGGTTTTACGTCTTTCACAGTTTCCATTGTGTAGGTACGACGTACTTCGTTATCACATTCTACAATGGCAATACGATGATTATAGGCATGTACGATTTGTAATACTTGTTCTAAAGCATTTGTAAATTCCGCATCTGTAATGCTACCGCTCATATCGAGGGCTACCCACACATTCGCCTTATGTTGACGTAATGTGCCAGATAATTCCAGACGCTCAGGTTGACGACGATTGCGACGCATCGTCGTTTTTTTATGTCCACTAGCCACCTTACCCATCAACTTTTTAAGATAAAAATACCATGGCAAGGAACGGCGCGTCTTTTGGAATGTATCGATAAGGCTTTTTACATAGCCTTCCATATCCCCTTTTGATGCTTCGTTGATATAGCGTTCCGTAATTTTATCCATCGTCTCTGTATCGATAGCATCGGACTCATCCCAAATATCATGGCTTGAATCAGCATTAAACTCCATTGCTATGATTTGACTGGAATCCTCGACAGCTATAAAAAGATCTAGTTTTTCCTGCATCGCCTTATCAATGGCCTTTGCATAATATTCTAAAGTACGGAATCGCTTTAGTAAAAGACCATATCTTGCATTTACATTGGCAACGGTTATAGCATCGCGGTCAACATGTTCTAAATAATCATTGACAACCATGTCCATAGCCATGTGAACAGCTTTTTTATTAAACCGTTGACTAAGTTCTTTGACCCGCATCAAATGAGCGGATATAACATGTAATATTTCTCGCTTAATACCATCTTTCATAACATCCGGCGGTTGTCGTAACATAATGAAAGGATTCACATATAGCACATAGCCACCGTGTTTGAGGTTAACACCAAAAGCGCTGGTCATATCTAAGCGTACACGATGTGTCATTTGTAGATAAAAATAGCCAAAGAATTGATCCTCGTCAAGCAATAAACTATTTACATCATGCAAGATATGCCATAACCGTTGTTCATAGCCATCGGCTAGTACGTGTTGTGTCAACACATCGAGATCTGTGCCTTCGCCTTCATACAGTTCCGTTAATCCCTTGCCTATCGTGCCAATATGACTATCCGACATATTGTGATTTACCATATCTACAGCAATATCTTCTGCCTGTTGTTTATGCACTGGATGTTCATCTACATACGCTTGATAACGCGCATATACTTGCTCATACAAAGCATCCGCATCACGAGCAATCTGATTTCGCTTTCTATGCCAGCGATCGAGTTCCTTGATAGCCTCTTCATCGTAGCGTCCAGTCTTCTCCCATCCGTCTATATGAGTGAGCAGGTCAGACGCATCCCGAATATCGTCTTTATCTAAATTTCGATTCATAATTTCTACCTGTCATATGCACTTTCACAATTAACGATTGGCTTCAAAAAACGTTTCAATAAAAAGCTCATCCTCAATAGCATAGCTATACACATGAGCATATGCGTTGCGTAAATCTTTCATAACAGCAATGCGCAAATCACCTGGATACAATGTGATGAACTCAATAAAGTAATGAACTTCTTCGGCATTACTATTACGATTCAAACGATACAACATATTTTTCGCAGAAACATAGAGGCGAGTAGGACTTTCACCATTAACACGTTCTTGCAAGGACATAATGGCACCCGGTTTATGCACAGCCTCTAACACATCATCAAAGGAAATCAATGGCTCTTGTTCAGTTTCAACGAAATTAACAAAGGCCTCCGCAATGAGTTTACCCACATTACCACGGATAACATTTTGGAATACTTCACGGCTATAACCACCTTCCTTATAGATACCATAAATATGAGATATCCGTTCAAAGGAACGCGGTGTCGCATCGATATCATCTTCATGACGTTGATTTAAATAATCTGGATAAGAGGAGATAAATTCCACCACCTTATCTTCAATGCCTGCAGAAATAGCCCAGTCAATCCACTGCATATAATCCGCTTCCATATAAAGCCATACGAAACGGTTTTGTTGGGCTGGATCCATATCAATCGTTTGGTAGTCAAAGGAATCCTCTGGGTTCATAGCCGCAATGATGCGCACATCATCGCTCAAAGCAAATCCATTGATTTCTCGATTCAAAATTAAGTTCATCAATTCTTGTTGCACCGCATGCTCTGCCCGATTGATTTCATCGATAAATAGCAATACATGACGACCTGCATTAACAGCCCTTGATACATGTTCTAATGTATGATGAACGGCATACACGGTGGTCTTTATTTCTTTAACCGTCCCATTACTATCTTTATGAAATACAGTTTCCACCGTAGGCAAACCGCCTATTTCACCTTCTTTTAAAAGATTGCCATCAATGGTGACGAGTTCCCAATCATGAGACTCTGCTACGCGCGCTGCTAGCGATGTTTTACCAATCCCCGTTTCACCGACGAGCAATGGTACTTGATTAGCGGCTAGTACCAATTCCACACTAGCCATTGTATCTGTAAAATTCATTATGACTCCTTCTTAATTAATATAGTAAATACTGATCAATAGCAATTTTCTTTGCCTCTATAGATCCATATGCATCAACTAATAACAATACATCGATGGGCCATGTTGATTGGCGTCCACCAATGGCAGGATTGCTTACGATTTCTCGCACATAGCGATCTTCTACAGCAGGATTTGCAATCATTTCAGTTATAATTTGTCGAACCATATCGACAGTCAAGCCTATTTGTTTCGGTACATACCCAAGTATCAATGTAGAAACCTTCAATAGCTCTACCACTGTATCTAAATCTAGGTTCGTAATTTGACGCATAGCCTGCGGATCTTGTAACACGGCGGCTTTCAAAATGTCCAATGTCGGATTCTGGATATAGCGCAATGATAAATAATTAGATTTTACAGCCGCCATTTGAACCCGCTCTGATGGATTGGCAATATATTGCAATGCATCATATTGTGTTTCTACAGCCCTTAACTGTAATTCCTCTGATGGATTTGTAATATATCGAATGGCCCAGCCCGATTGGTCCAAGGCAATGCGAACCACATCATCTGATGGATGTTGAATATACTCAAGTACCGCCCAATCTTGTTTGACTAATGAAATCAATAATTCGTCACTTGGATTGTCCACATATTGAATGGCTCGTGGCGACTGTGCTAACGCAGTTTCAATCACTCGATCAGTAGGATTTTTAATGTACTGTAATAGCATCCCATTCTGTTCCACACAGACTAACTGCATTTCCTCTGTAGGATTAGGGATATTGCGTACGCCATGGGGATTGTTTTTGAGAGCCGTTATATATTGTTCTTCTGTCATACTATCCTTCATTTCTATCTAAAAAGGCCATACAAATACGTATGACCTATACTGAATTCAATTCTATTATATCATGTTTTTTCGATGTAATTATATTTCTTTCGTATACTAACTACTTAGTTAACTCATCTAAATCAGAATTATTCCCAATTACGAGTAATTTGTCGTTTTCTGAAAGTATAGCTGTTGGGTCCGGTGGCACATCGAGGCCTGTACTTCTTCTAACCCCTACGGCATTAAGATTATATTGCTCACGCAATTTAGAATCTTTTAAACAACGGCCGACCATGAACGATGGCATTTTGATTTCAATGAGGCTAATATTTTTAGATAGTTGTAAATAGTCCATCACATGTTCTCTCGTCAACGATTGAACAAGTCGCAACGCCATATCATACTCAGGATAAATAACCTGATCTACGCCGATTTTTTTAAGCATTTTACCTTGCAGGCTATTTTCTGCCTTACACACAACCTTAGGGATATGCATTTCCTTGAGAAGCATGGATGTCATCAAATTAGCTTGGATATTGCCACCAATGGCTACAATGACCATATCAAATTGACTTAATGCCAATGCTTTAATCGCCTCTTCATCAGTAGTGTCCGCTACGATGGCATGTGTAAGATAGGGAGATATTTTTTGTACAACATCTGGATTGATATCTACGCCTAGCACCTCATGATTCATGGATGCCAACATCTTGGCAACGGTCGTACCGAAGCTACCAAGACCTATAACAGCTATTGTTTTTTGTTTCATTATGTACCTCTTTTAGATGTATTGTCATCTATCGTTATAACATTACATTCTCTTCTGCATAAGAAATCGGCTTATTCGGCTTTGTCCGTAACGCCCAAGTTCCAATGACGGTCATGACACCCACACGGCCTGTAAACATGACCAAAATAAGAACCCATTTACTGCTTTCAGATAAATCAGGCGTAATTCCCGTCGTAAGGCCCACTGTACCAAATGCGGACGTAACCTCAAAGAGCAATCGGATAAAATCGAACGGCTCATCCCATGCTAAATAGCACGTAGCTAACAATACCAATAATAGGGAAAGGAATATAATCCCATTCGCCTTAAGAACGGTAACCATAGATATGCGTCGGCCGAAAACCTCTACGTCTGAGCGGTTGTTGAACAATGTACACGATGCTAAGATGGCAACCATAACAGTACTGATTTTAACACCACCGCCCGTAGAGTTTGGACCTGCCCCAATAAACATGAGGATAATACTGACAAACAGTGTGATAGGATGCAGTTGACCATAATCGACAGTAGCTATCCCCGCTGTACGTGGTGTTACAGATTGAAAGATGGCAGCCATTACCTTATCCCACATAGGCAGAGGGCCAAGGGTCTTAGGATTAGCCCATTCTACACCGAGGAATATAATAACTCCTAGGACAATCAATAGAGTCGTACCGATAAGCATAAGTTTGGTATGCAGTTTTAAATCTGCGAAGCGTCTCACCTTGCGATGGGACCATATATCAAAAGCTGCTAAATAACCAAAACCACCGATAATAATTAAGGCTATCGTATTAATATTAAATAATACATCACCTACCATTTTATAGGGCAGATTATTGTCAAAAAATATAAATCCTGCATTACAAAATGTAGAAATGGCTTGCATAAATCCTATATAGAGCGAATCATCACCTATATATGGATGTAGTTGAATAGCATACAAAATTCCGCCTATACATTCAATGGCTAATGTATAAATAGTTAATTTTTTCGTTACATGGAGAAGACCCGCCATCCCATCTTGACCTACGTCTTCTGAAAGTAATAATCGATTCTTAAGGCCTACCCGTTTTCCCAATAGTACGGCAATAATGGTTGTAAAGCATACAATGCCAAGTCCACCTAATTGGATAAGGATGACCATAACAATCTTACCAAACAAGGACCAGTGATAATAAGTATCCACAGTAGTGAGTCCCGTTACGGATACACAAGATACAGCAGTGAAAGCTGCATCAACAAGGGTTGTACCTTGTCCTTGTGTACTCGCTATAGGCAACATAAGAAGAAGAGTTCCCACCGTCATGACCGCTAAAAAGCTAAGTGCTAGCAATCGATATGGATTCTGTTGCATATATCGTTGCATATGATGCGGTTTATGTTTTTGCCACATAGGTCTACTCCAATCCAGCTAGGTTGCATGCTGATTTTAACGATGGTAACGCACTACGCCCACCGATGCCCTGTGTATTGAGCGCAGACACAGCAGACGCAAAAATAGCGGCAGACTCTAACTGTTTATAATCTAAGGATTGTAATATGTCTATAGGTTTTATAAACTCACCATATAATGCATTTTCTTGGCGAATCGACACAGCAAGTTTCGATAAGAATGCACCGTGGAAACTATCTCCAGCACCAGTCGTATCTACTACACTGGCTTGAGGGAATGGTTGACAGCGATACGCCGTTCCATCAGGCCAAACAAAATAACTGCCATTGGCCCCATCGGTAACACCAGCTATTAACGCACCACGGTCATGAATAATGTAAC
>OGYM01001575.1_pt1 | contig 16292 bp, 9 predicted proteins | sample 1576491 | NCBI WGS metagenome assembly OGYM01 (sample SAMEA3541515, study PRJEB24748) | human gut metagenome | biome: human gut; feature: human-associated habitat; material: faeces | place: China | collected 2012 | reverse complement strand
CCTTGCGATATTGGAATTCTAACCTGCGCCTTTGAATCATGCGGCAAACGCTTGTCATCCCACTGCCAATCATAAAGGAAAGCAGCCGGAAAACTCATGCGTGCACTTGCCGGATGTACCATCCGTCCGATCGCATCTTCCATTCCTGCCGCAAGAAAAGTAGAAATAACAGAAAAGTCATATCGTCCTTCTCTCAAATTACGATATTTTTTTTGTGATAAATCCCAACGTTGCATATTTGCCAACAATGTATCATGTTTAGCAATCTCATCGGCATCCAATGGGGAATGAGCATTCAAATCACCCGCCACATAATAGTCTTTCAAATGATTTGCCTGAATATAATCCACAATTTGTTGCGCTTCATTCAAGCGGTATTTCCACTCAAAAGGACTAAGATGAGTAGCAATGACATCGACACCGGCTGTCTTAACATGCATCATGCCATGCCAAAATCCTTCTACTTGTTTCTTAATCACTTCTATCGGTTGCTTGGAAAGCACTCCGACAGGATACCCCTCTTCCTTCACAATGGCAGCATACGGATACCCACACACCTGCCCCAATGTTTTCAAATCCTTTTCCTTAAAGCCGACTAATTCTGTCAACACAAAGATATCAGCAGCCTGTTTTCGAGTCCATTCGATAAAACGCGCACGCCTCAACGAGTCTCCTTCAAAACCATTCCAAATATTATAAGAAATAAGTTTCATTTGTTGTCCGGTCTGTCCCCACATGGAAAGAGCAGAGCAAGGAAGCAGCATCAAGAGGATTAATCCTAAAAACTTTTTCATTTATTCAAATATGTTTCGTTTTTATCAATCAGATTATTAATCGCATCTACAGATGTTGCCGAACGTAATCCGTCTGCCGGTGTATGCATACAGTAATCTACCAGTTTATCAATAGTAGAAGTCACCACATGCATACGAGTATCACTGGATGCATAATAGATATATACAGTACCGTCCTCATCTGCAATCCAACCATTAGAGAATAACACATTGGATACATCTCCCACTCTTTCGCTGCCCAGTGGAGCCAAGAAATAACCTGCCGGTTCTGCTGTCAGCTTCCAAGGTTCATCCAATGCCGTCATATAAAGATAAAGTACATAGCGCAATCCGGCAGCACAGGCACGCACCCCATGTGCCAAATGCAACCATCCGGCAGATGTTTTGATGGGATGTGGTCCCTCCCCATTCTTTACCTCTTTTATTGTATGATAATAACGATGATTTATAATGATTTCCTCTTTCACTTCTGCCTGTGTTATATCATCTATAAGTGCCCAACCGATACCTCCTCCGTTGCCGGCATTGATAAAATCATCTTGCGGACGGGTATAGAGTGCATATTTTCCATTAACAAACTCAGGATGAAGCACTACGTTCCGCTGCTGACTGTAAGACTTCAGGTCCGGCAAACGTTCCCATTCCACCAAATCCTTGGTACGGACAATACCTGCCTTTGCCACTGCTGACGAAAGGTCGCCGGCCGGTGCACTGTCGTCATGGCATTCACTGCAAAATATTCCATATATCCAGCCGTCTTCATGGGCAGTGAGACGCATATCATATACATTTGTTTCTGCAGGATTAATATCAGGCAATGTTATGGGACGCTTCCAAAAGCGAAAATTATCAATGCCGTTCGGACTCTCTGCTACAGCAAAAAAAGATTTCCGGTCTGCACCTTCCACACGGACACGATAAATTCACCATCGTTAACGTAGCGACCATAGACATACGGATGCGCTTCACCGTCACGTAAACCGCGGGTTATGCCGCTGGTCACCGCCCAGGTGCCCATCACCGCATTAAGGGTAAATTCGTCTTCGATCCCGGCGCAGAGTGCGGTGGAAACCACATCAAACAGGCCGCCGACAACGGGCGTACCCGCTTTCAGACCGGTCAGTACGGCTGTCTGAGCGGTGATCTCCCCGCAGATTTCGGCAGATCCGACAACAGGCGGCAGGGCGTGATTGATTTCAGCAATCCCCAGCCAGTCGGTGAGGCACGGGTCATATTCCCCAAGACTCATGTTGTAGAGGTTGGACTCGGAAATATTGCTCTCTTCACAGCCTTTGACGCCGGTTAAACACCAGCGCAGGTAGTCGTGCGTCATCATCACGCAGCCAATTTGCGCGTAGCGTTCTGGTTCGTGCTCTTTAAGCCAACGTAACAGCGATACCGGATGCCCGGTCCACAAGGTTTGTCGGTGTCGGGAGATAATCTTGCCATATATATCGGATGGATGGTGGGTTGTCTGGTACTGCAGTTGGTATTGTCTGCTGCCCGTAGCTGTCTGACCAGTCGCATGGAGATTGCGTTACGGAATGAATTGCACCGCAAGCTTTTTGTGCATTTGATGGAGAGCTGCTGGTCCGGAAGGGAGCAGCTGCATACCGGAGATATGCTGAATCGTCTGGAGGAGGATGTGCAGACCATAACCGATGCATTGTGCCGGATGCTGCCTGCGGTGTTTATCACGTGTTTCCAGTTGCTGGGTGCTTTGTATTTCCTTTCTTATCTGGATATGCGTCTGACCATTGTGCTGGTTTTTATCATGCCTGTCGCATTGTTGTTCAGTAAAGGATATATACGAAAAATGCGCCGTCTGTCGCGCGAGATACGTACGACGGACAGTGAGATACAAAGTCATTTGCAGGAGAATTTGCAGCATCGTATCCTGCTTCGTACTTTGGAATATACCAGCCAGTCTGTGCATAAGCTGGATGCGGTGCAGTCTGTACTGCAGGATAAGGTAAAGCAGCGTACAGATTTTTCGGTGTTTTCCCGCTCGATGGTGCAGGTCGGTTTCATGACTGGCTATGCCGTTGCCTTTTTATGGGGCGTATTCGGTTTGCGTGAGGGTACGGTAACATTTGGAATGATGGCGGCATTCTTGCAGCTGGTATCGCAGATACAACGTCCGATGGTAGACTTGAGCCGGCAGATTCCGGCTGCTATCCGGGTACTTACTTCGGCGGAACGTTTGATAGAACTGACTGACTTGCCTTTGGAGGAACGGGGAGAGTCAGTTCGTCTGGAGGGAAACCTGGGTATCCGTATGCACGGAGTGAGCTATACTTATCCGGAAGGGAGCAAGGCTGTGCTGTCTGATTTTACGTATGATTTCAAGCCGGGTAGTCTGACGGCTATTGTGGGAGAAACAGGAGTCGGGAAAAGTACGCTAATCAGGCTGATTCTGGCTTTGTTGCACCCTGATAGAGGAGATATTGTATTTTATAACGGGCAGCAGGAGGTGGTAGCTTCACCGCTTACACGCTGCAATCTTTCCTACGTGCCTCAGGGGAATACGCTGGTAAGCGGTACCATTCGGGATAATTTGCGGATGGGAAATCCTCATGCCACGGAGGAGGAGCTGAAAGAGGCACTTTATCTGGCGGTGGCGGATTTTGTATTTGATTTGCCGGAAGGGATGGATACGTTATGCGGAGAGCGTGGCTCGGGACTTAGCGAAGGTCAGGCGCAGCGTATTGCCATTGCACGGGGCTTGCTACGTCCGGGAAGTATCTTGCTGTTGGATGAGCCGACTTCTTCATTGGATAGCGAGACGGAAAAGCTGCTTCTGGCACGTCTGTCGGACCAGTTGCACGGTAAAACACTTCTTTTGATCAGCCATCGGGAAACGATTGCACAGCTTTGTACTTCTGTGGTCTGGATGAAAAAGCAGGAATAATTCTTATCAAGAATGAAGGCACTAAATGAAACGCCCTTATTTCCAGTTGCGCACTGGAGATAAGGGCGTTTGTTTTTAGGGACTATTGGCTGATGGTTTTGCTTATAGTTTCACTACCAGCTTCTTACCTGAATAAGCTACTTTCTTGTCAGCTTTAACCATGACGGTTTCTGCTGACTGCTTGCCAGGCTGCATCAGCGTGATGCGGAAGTTGCGGCGTTTCAGCATCTTCGGGAATTCACCATTGCGGTCGCTGATGGTCAGTGTGCGTGAGGCGTCGTCCCAGCTGAACTTGATGGTGGAGAACATACCCTTTTCGTAGTTATAGTTATCAAACTCGTCTTCGTAGAGCACGAATTCGCCATTGGCTCCCGGGTAAACACAGATGTCCAGGTTATCCCATTTCTTTTCAGTAGCGTACTGTACTTTCGGACCGAGCGGAAGGATACTTCCCGCCTTGATGTAAAGTGGCAGGATGTCAACCGGACATTCGCGCTGGATTTCCTGACCGCCTGCTATGGTTTCGTTAGTCCAGAAGTCAATCCATTGAGTACCTTTAGGCAGATAGACTTTTACCGGAGCAGAAGCTTTCGCTACGTCGGGCACGGTAGTAACTCCCTTGTTGCCTTCTACTTTCTTGGTGTAAAGCGGTTCTGTTACCGGGCATACCAGAATGTTTTTACCGAACATGTATTCATCGTCCAGCAGGATAGCCTTACGGTCGTTGGCAAAGTCCATTACCAACGGACGCATCATGGTACCGTCTTCCTGTACTACGGCTCCATCTAAGCTATATATATAAGGTAAGAGACGGTAGCGAAGTTCGATAATACGTTTCTGTGCATCGTAAGCCCAGTCACCTTCCTTACCGAAGAGGTCAATTTCATTCATCATCGGTGAAGAACAGTGGTTACGCATCAATGGCATGAAGCATCCCCACTGGAACCAGCGTACATGCAGTTCCTGATAAGCTACGTTAGTGCAGTCATTGTTGTATTCCCATCCGAAGAAACCTCCTAAGTCCGTGTTCCAGAACGGGATACCGCAAAGCGTGTAGTTCAGTCCGGCCGGAATCTGCTGACGGAGTACATCCCAGCTTGATACCACGTCGCCGCTCCAGCTCAGGGCACCGTAGTGCTGCTGACCCAGGTAACCGGAACGGGTCATCTGGAACACACGTTTATCGTCCGATACGGCACGCTGGTGTTCATAGATACCTCGGTTGTGGTCCAGCGGGAACGCATTGTGTACGGAGCGGAAAGAACCATCGGCTGTCATCAGGTCGAAGTCGCTTTCTTTCGGGTTCAGATGGTCGGGTTCTGTAGAGTCGGTCCACCAGGCATCGATGTTCATTTTATGCAGGTGGCTGAGGTAACGCCAGTACAGGTCGCGGGCATCTTTGTTGAACGGGTCGTAAGGATGTGCACCCGATTTCGGAGGCCATGTTTCAAATTTCAGCAAGGCTCCCATCTTGTCCAGTTCCTTGAACTGGTCGGTCCATGGTCCGAAGCTGGCCCATACGGAAATCATCAGGTGCGCATTGTTCTTATGTACGTATTCCACCATTTCTTCCGGGCTTTTGAAACGGGGTTTCGGATAGCGTGCATTCTTGTCTTCTCCATTCGGAAGGTAGCGAAGTGCTTTCTTGTCGTCCATCTTGTTGATGTAGCGTGGATTCACGAATTTCATGGCATTCCAGTTGGAATCACATCCCCAGTACTGCCAGTCCTGTACGATACCATCCAGCGGAATCTGGAGTTTACGGTATTTATCGAGTACGCCGCACAGTTCGTCCGGACTCTTGTAGCGTTCGCGGCACTGCCAGTAACCCATGGTCCAGAGCGGGAACATGGTAGCCTTTCCGGTCAGGTCACGGATGCAGGCGATTACACCATCCTGTGTACCGTCTTCGTACAAGAAATAATAATCGGAGCAAAGTCCGACTTGTGAAGAAAAAGATGTTTCATACGGTGTGTCGCTGAAATCAGAGATACCTGGATTATCCCAGTACACGCCATATCCTTTTTCAGATGTAAAATAGGGGATACAGATATTGGTATTGCCGTTTGACAGGTGAATTTGCTGGTTGCGGTGGTTCATGGCTCCGCTCTGGCGTTGTCCTAATCCGTAGATAGCTTCTTCCGGTTCAAGGCTGAATGCCTGGCTGACGGTAAATGCGTCACGGTTTACGTCCTTGCGCGGAATGAAATTGGTACCTTCCACTTTTTCCTTTAACAGTGTTTCCCCTTTCAGGTCGGTATAAGTCACCTTTCCGGTAACCACGTCGAGTGTCACTGTCATTTTTCCGGAGGTCATGCATACCGTGTTTCCATTCTGTTTGTAGGAGATTTCTACCTTTTCCGGAGTCTTGATGACCGGATAACTTTTCTTTTCGGGCATTTCAGCCGAAGGATACTTTACGATGCGCACAATAGAAGGAGAGTAGAAAATCACTTCCCCGTTCAATGTGGGCTGTGCAGTCTGGAACTTTCCTCCCTGAGTGGTCTTTTCAAAAGTCTGACCGAAGGAAGACAAACAAGTGGCCAGTGCAGCAAGAAATAAAATCTCTTTTTTCATGTTGAACAAGTTTGTTTTTCGTTAAATCTGAATACAAAGGTTGATGGTTCAAATGTAAAGAGATTCTTTTTAGAGCAGGAGAACAGAATGCGCCAAAGAGCGGTATGAAATGCTTCAGAGAGGGGTCTGATTCATTTTTACCCCTCTTTTGATTCAGATGTATCCCCTTTTTCCTGCTGTTTCTGAAACTCGCTGGGGGTCATTCCGTACTCTTCCTTGAAGCAGGAAGTAAAATATTTCCGGTTGTAATAGCCTAATGCCAGGGCCACTTCGTTCACGGTGGTATGAGGATCTTTCAACATGCGGCAGGCATGTTGCATCTTCACGCGACGGATGTACTCCAATGGAGTAAGCCCCGTAATGGCCTTGAGCTTGCGGGTCAATGTGGAGCGTGACATGTTGACTTTTTCTGCCAGATGCTGCACGTCGAATTCAGCTTCACTCAAATTATCTTCTACCGCTTTCAGGATATTTCCTAACAGAATCTCATCCAGTTTGGCAAATTCCATTTCTGAAATACGGACTTCAGTTTGCGGAACAGGCTTTTCATCCAGGTAGGAACGCATTTTCATCAATTCCGCGCTGTCGGCATACAGTTCTTCATTTTTCAGCTTCATCCGGCGGAGGTAGAAACGAAGTCCGACAAAGATTCCGGCTATCACTACCAATATATAGAAGGCGATGGCCCACCCCGTCTGGTAGAAGGCAGGCAGACGCTCAATGTGAAGTCTCGTGACTTTCTCACTCCATATTCCATACCCGTCGGTCGCCTTCACCTCGAATACGTAGTTTCCGTGAGGCAGGTGCTTGTAGCTGACGGTATGTTGTCCTACGGTGGTGTAGTTCCATTCTTTATCCAGTCCGGCCAGGCGATAAGCATAACGTATTTTGCGGGCATTCAGGTAGTCAAGAGATGAAAAATGAATGTCCAGATCATATTCGTCCGGCTGGAGTGTCAGAGAATTTCCGTTCGCTATGGGTTTGCCCATGACGTACAGTCCGGTGATAAACGTCGGAATATCCTTGCTGGGCTGGTCAAGGCGGTCGGATGGAGTTACTGCACAGATGCCCGGAATGCCACCGAAATAAATCCGTCCGTCGTGTCCCTTGCAGATGGCTGTAGGGATGAACCGGCGGAGCAGCATGGAATTGTCGGTGGTAAGGTAGGTGGAAAACGAGTGGTTTTTCGGATTATACTCAATCAGTTTCTGGTTGGTATCTATCCACAGATGGCCGTATACGTCGAACTCCAGCTGGTTGACAATATTTCCGTTCAACTCGCACAGGCGGGTATGATCCGTCAGTTTTTTTGTCTGCACATTTAAGGCATAGACTCCCCCTTCCTGCGTGCCCATCCAGATGAGGCTGTCTTCCTGCACACTCAGGCAGGTGATAGAGAGAGGAGAATGAATCTTTCGGTATTCCCCCTTGGGAGACAGCTGATAAAGCCCTTTATTCAGTGTTCCAATCCATAGATTTCCCCGCTTGTCTTCCTTGATGGCACTTACCAGTCCTAATGTATCGCAGACCGTATGCCATTGGTTGTTGTGCAGAGAAAAAGCAAACAGCTCGTTGTTGGTACCTGCCCAGAGTGTGCCGTTACGGTCCTCGTAAGTCTGGGTAAAATGTCTTTGGGCCTTTTCCGGAAGGCTCAGGGTGCGGAAGTGCTTCATTTGCATACCTTCCCGTCCGAGTTCATAGATAAGGTTGCACCCTTCAGGTATCACCCATACATTTCCTTCCCTCCGGGCTTCGGTCATTTGCTTGATGGAGCCGAGAGAAAGCGTTTTCAGCGTGGAGAAGTCGTGGTAGAGACTGACTATATGGTTGGACAGGTCGTACAGCCCGAGTCCTGTTCGTTCCTGTGATATCCACATCTTACCTTCTCCTGCATCGCAGAGGGCCATGATGGCCGGTTGAAAGCGTACCCGCTGTGGCAGAGCTGGCAGGGAAAATTCCTCCGGAGCGTTTTCCGTAAAATGGATAATGAAACTTTTTCCGTCAAAAGAGGCTACCCAGAGATTACCGTCTTTGTCCTGGTAAATTTCATTCAGCATGTTTCCATATTCAGCCGGCAGACGAAAATCCGTCTGGCGCAAGCAGCGGCGGGCTTCATCGTAGCGCATGGCTATCAGAGAACTTCTGGTAGTCATCCAGAGAATTCCTTCGCGGTTATCCTGCTCCAGGTATAAGATGTCTCCTTCTGCTTCTCCCATAGGATTTACGGGAAGCGGCGAATAGGTATAGATGGAATCTTTGGGTGCGGAAGGGTCGAAGAGCAACAGACCGTCGGAACTGGTGCCTACCCAGAAATAATTATGAGTGCGGTCCTGAACGATGCAGGTCAGGTTTCGTCCTGAAGGCGGATTGGCATAACGGGTAAAAGTGTCTGTCTTTTTATCGTAGCGATAGATACCTTCCCTTCCTACGGTAATCAGAATCTGTTTCTGCCGGCTTTCGCAGAAACCGGCCATCCATGAGGATTTTCCTTCATGGTCGTATAGCAGATAGGTTTTCTGTAATTTTCCCTCAGTGTTGTACCTCAGCAGTTTATGACCCGTAGCTATCCACATAGCCCCGTCGGATGTCTTTCGTATGCTGTAGATAAAACTTGTCTGTAGCCGTTCAGCGTCCAACGGTGTAACCTGTCTGCTGGTTTTGTCCAGCATGTAGGCTCCATGGTCGGTTCCAAACCAGATTCTTCCCCTTTCATCTTCGGCAATGGACTGGATGGTGTTGTCATTCAGCAGTCCCGGGGTATTGATGTCGGAACGGATGACATTAATCTGGTATCCGTCGTCGCAGCAAAGACCGTTCACTGTGCCATACCACATCAGTCCTTCGCTGTCCTGAAAAATGCGGTGTATGGCACTGACCGGAAGCTGGGGCAGGGAAGGCACGGGAGTAATCCGGATATTCGAAGCGGCTTGTATGGTAATCTCTATCAGGCTGAAAATGAGTAAAAAACAATATCTTTTCATGGGCTTTTTCAGGACGCTAAAAAACGCAAGTGCGTTTGCTCTAAAACGCAAGTACGTTTTGATTGAAACGCAAGTGCGTTTTACCTAAAACACAAGTGCGTTTTAATTCAAACGCTTTGGCGTTTTCCTTTAAACGTAAGTGCGTTTTTTCAGGTATTTTGAACGAAAATCTCTTATAATTTATAATCGTTTGTTTATTAGTGCTTTATCCGTTGTTCCGATATTCAAGCGGGCTCATTCCTACATAGCGTTTGAAGTATTTTCCGAAGAACGATACATTGGCAAAATTCAGTGAGTCGGAAATGTTCTGAATGGAAAGCTGGGAAGACTTCAATTGCGATTTGGCATCCATGATGACCATAGACGAAATAATGTCTACACAGGTTTTTCCCGTAATCTGCTTCACGGTAGTGCAAAGATGGGCATGCGTAATCTGTAGCTTTTCAGCATACCAGGCTACGTTTCGTGTCTGATTGTAATGTTGCATGACCAGCTGGGCAAAGTTACGGCAAATCAGTTCACTTTTTGATAACGGATGTACTTCGTCGGTCTTGTTCCGATAGAGGATAGATATACCTTTATGTATGTCGGCATACAGATTGGTCGCAATTTCCGGTCTGATTTTCTCCGGAAGGAATTCATACATCTTGATAAGCAGCTGCATGTACTCCTCCATCATTTTGGCGCCTTCCGGCTTTAGATTGATAACGGGACGCCCCAGTGTGATGTACATCGTATCCAGAAAAGAATGCGACTGAAGATTGTGTTCCATAAACTGAGAAGAGAATCCTCCGAAGTAGATGTTCAGGTCTCCCTTGATGTCGTTTATCTGAAAGATACTTCCTGGGGTAAGTACGATAAAGTCGTTGGGCTCTACCGTTATCTTGTTGAGATTGACCGAGGCTTCCACTTCTCCGGAAGTACAAAGTACGAAAATCTCGCATTTCAGGCGCACCGGATAGTTTCTGTACAGCCCTAACAATTCCTTACTGATGCCGATGCCTACCAGCCACTCTTCGGGCAGGTCTATTTTAGGTAATTCTTTTTCCATTTTATTCTGTTTTTTATTTATTGCATGCTTCCACCACTCTTGTTGTCTCCGCCTGCCTTTACGTCATCATTTGTAATGCTACGCTGTGTCTTTTTCACCTGGGTTTTCAATTCGCCGAACCGCCAGCTGATGCTGATGCCGTATCTGCGTGAGGGATAACTGTTTTTTGACCATGAGCGGAACGTGTCTGTCCATACCTCATTGCTATAGGAGTTGTACTTCTGGAAGATATTGCTGGCAAAAAGCGAAATATTCAGCCGTTTGTCTTTCAGGAAAGAACGGTTCAGGTTGACACCGTAATAGTAGAAGGAAGAACCTTTTCCTTGCAGGGATATGTAAGGAGTGCTTCCTCCACCGTAAAAGCTGAGACGTAGCTCCCAGGGGATAGTCTGCTGTATGTTGGCAAACACCTCACCGGCAAATCCACTGTTGCGTGAGTTCAGCTCCTTACTCTGGAAGTCGGAATAGCTTCCGCTGGTATTAAGTGAGAGGCGGGTAGTGCTGCCCGGATTCCAGTTCATCCATAAGGCCAGGCGTGTGCGTTGGCTCTTGCCTACATTGCCGTAGGTATTCTCCTGTACCCCATTGTTCATGAAGGAATAGCGCTCAATACCGTTGTTGGTAAACGTATAAGTAAGGTTGGCATTCAGGCTGAACTTGGCACTGAAGGTATTGAAGGTCATTCCAAGAATGTGTGCCTTTTCCGTGTCCAGGTCCGGATTACCGTAGCTGATGGAAGTCGGGTTGCTGGTATCGCGGAAAGGATTCAGGTACCATATTCCCGGACGGTTGATACGCATGTTGTAGTTGGCACGCAGGGTAGCGGTTGTGCCTAACATATAAGACAGATTCAGGGTAGGAACCACGTCATCGAATCCGGCTTTGAAATTGCGTTCGGGTATATAGTCATATTCTACGTCCATGAACGTATGTTCGTAGCGCACACCAGCTTTTGCTCCGAATTTCTTCCATTTCAACTGATAGTCAGCGTATGCTGCCAAAATATGCTGTCCCTGCTGGTATTTGCTTGAAAGGTCCTGGCTGGCTTCCATCTCGCCTTGGGTGTTTTCCAGAAAATACCGACTGTCACTGTAATTTTCACGGAAAATGTATTTCATACCGGCGTCTATGTAGTGCTTTTCATTCAGCGGATTGACATAATCAATCTGTGCCGTATGCTCTGCCGTATGCGCATCGTTTTCGAAATACTGGTGAAGCAGGTTGAAGGGTACATCTTTCATTTCGTCATAGTCGGTATCGGCTTCATTGTTGTTCGGCGAGTTGTTGAACTTGTAGGACAACGTGAGGTATTCTCCTTTCCGTTTAAAAGAATGCTGGTAGTCTGCATTGATACCGATGTTTCCAAACTGACTGATTGACCGATTGAGAGTCTGGTAACTGTAGCGTTCTTTCCAGTCATTGTCGCTCATGATGGTACGCGAATCGCCGTGTGTGTCAAATTTCCCTCCAAAAACATTGGCTGAAAAGGTAATCAGGTTCAGGGTGTCTATCTCATAACTTCCTTCAATGTTGCCAAACTGGAAATTCCCTGTACTCTTGGAAGAACCTTGTGTCAGCAGATGGCGATAGTCGGTAGACGTGAAATCTTCACGTTCACTGTCAGAAAGGCTGCGAGGCTGGTTCTGATGGTTGTATGAGTAGTTTCCGGTGAGGGTAAGCTTTCCTACCTGCACTGTTCCGTAGCCATATCCCGACAGTCCCATGTTATTGACATTGGCTCCGAGCGTAACATTGTATCCCTGCATCTTGGCATCGGTTGTAATGATGTTCAGGATACCTCCGATACCTTCTGCGTCATATTTGGCTCCCGGTTCCGTTATCACTTCGATGGACTTGACGGAGTTGGCTGGCAGACTGCGGAGCACCTCCTTCGGGTTGTTGCTCATCAGCGTATTGGGCTTCCCGTTTACATGTACCTTGAAATTGCTGGACCCGTTGACTTGTATGTTATCCTCTCCATCGACGGTGACGAGCGGTACCTTTCGCAGCATTTCGAGGGTAGTGTTGGTTTTGGAGTCAGGATCATCTTCTATGCTATAAGAAATTTTGTCAATTTCTGCTTTTACAAGGGGTTTCTGGGCTACTACTTCCACGCCTTTCAGCATTTGGGCATCATCGCAGGTATAAAGTGTGCCCAGGTTGGCCACCCGCTGGTTATTGGTGATGCTAAAACGGCGGACCACTGTACGTTTTCCTACCGAAGTGATTTGCAGGGTATAATTCCCGGTTTGCGGTAATTTCTCCTGAAATTTTCCTTTCGCATCGGTCACATTCATTCTGACCGGTTTCTCCGGTGATTTGTCGAGCGAAATGCGTATGGTGGCATAAGGCTCGCTTTCATGCGTCAGTGAGTCGACGAGTGTACCTTTTACGGAAAATTGTGCGTGAACATTACAAATGCTTAGAATCAGAAATGTAAAGATGCCTGTAAATTGTGCAAGAATTTTGTGTTTCATAAATAAATAAGGTGCGTGGTTGCGGTTTTTGGTTTCTTGTTTGTTTCAAGTTGCCCAAAGATAGGGAAAAAATAAACTGCTTCTGTAGGTAGTAAATTAAAAATATGAAAAGGTGTGATAAAAGAAGTAATGGTATATTTTAAAAATAGACCATTGATGGGCCGTAAAAGTACTACTTTTTAGTTAATTATCAAGGCTATTTGGACATTTTCTTTTTGCTGGCTTTAAAAATCAGCCAAAAATAAAATAAATAGACCTTGTGAGGGTTTGGGAATTGGTGTTACTTTGCACGCGGAAAAATAGTGTTCCGTATAAGTTTAAAGAAACTGATATATTTGATGTTTGCTGCAATGAATCTAAAAAAGAGAGTAATACTCATTTACAGCTTATTATCTTTGATTTTGGTGTCCTGCGCTAAAGAGGATACAGCAAAGAATAATGGAATGGGTACTTTTACAATGAAGCTGAATGCGACTAGTGAAGTGATAGGTCTGAATGAAAAATCGCGCGCAGAAGAAGCTGGTGAAGGTGAAACATTGATTCTGCCCGATGTGAATGATTTCTCGGTTAGCATTTCTTCTTTAGGAGAACAGGTTTGTGGATGGAGTTCTTACAAGGACATGTGCGAAGAGGAGATGCCTGAATTACGTGTAGGTACCTATCAGGTAAAAGCATGGTACGGAGATGTGTCAAAAGAAGGGTTTGAGTTACCTTACTTTGAAGGAAATCAGGAATTTTCTATAAAGAAAAATGAAACGACTCCTGTAGAAGTTACTTGTTATTTGGGCAATGCTCAAGTGAAAGTTAACTATACTGATGAGTTTAAAAGCTATTTTTCTGATTACTCTGCTGTCATTGCGACCTCATTAGGAAATGAGGTGGAGTATGTAAAAGATGAGACTCGGGCTGCTTATTTCTCTCCGGGAGAGTTGATTGCAAAAGTAAAAGTGAAAAAATCTGGTCAGTCAACTGAAAATGTTTATCAGGTTAAAGTGTTTGAGGCAAAAGCTCGTCATATTTATTTGCTGACATTGGCTGCAAAAGTCGGTATCAGCGAGTATAGGAACATCATGCCTGTAGAACGGATAATAACTGGATATTTCATTCGTTCGTACAAGCCTGCGCCCTGTACCTCAAAGTACATGAACATGGCGGATAATCCCAAAAACAGGAAACCTGCGGCAAAAAGATATTTAAAGTGCACTCCTTTCACGCTGAGCCAGATTGTTGCAATGCCACCGATAAAATAGCCCAACATAGACCAGTTGCCCAATGTCGCGTTTTGATAGTTGTCCAGCTTCATACCTATTCCCGTAAATACATTGACGAACATTGAACTGGAGTTCAGTATCATTAACAGAAAGTAGAACAGGAATCCGAAGCGGATAGTTCGCAACTTGAGTACGTCGAACTGATAGTAGGGATTGCGCTGGGTTACTTCTATGTAGACAAACAGAATACCTGCAACCACAGCACCGACCGTTGCCCATTGGATTGTAGGGTCGTCATACCAGTCGAGCACCTTGCCGTAAGTCAGCACATAAGTGATGCACGTCAGTGTGATACAGAAGATGGAAGCGTTGCCAAATTGTTTGAGGTTGATAGGAAAACGGCGGGTGGCATACTTATGATAAGGCATCGTGACGAAGGTAATGAGGATACAGAGCAACAGCAACCCCATCATGAAGTAATAAACATATTGCCACTCGTATTCGTAAGTAAGCCATGCTGTAAGCGATGTGCCCAACTGCCCCAATACCATAAAAAACAGGTAAATGGCGGGTTGTGCAGCGCTTCGTTCAATATCCAGTTTGTCCCAGCCTTCACCGGTGGTGGGTTCATTGCCGGGGGTGATCTTTTCGGTTGCTTCTACGTTACCGGCATACTTGATGAGAGTAAACAGATTGACCATCATCAGTACCATACGCAGGAATCCCATAAACAGACTGCATAGCGCCAACAGGAATATGCTGTCTGTCTTGGCGCAGATGTAGCTGAAGATATACATCAGCGAAAATCCGACGATACACATCATTTTCTCCCTGCGGATACATACCAACCGGTACAGGAAAGGGCAGAATGCCGCCATGCCTATGGATGTGGCGAAGTTGGCAAACTGGATATGTTCGGATATGATGCCCAGACCGCTCATCATCTCCGTGCCGCTGGCAGAGTAAGTTCCGCCTACTGTAAGAATGGGCAGGAAGAACATGAACAGGATGATAATGCCTATCGGTTTAGGCACCCAGTTATAGAAAGGATAGTTTTTGGGATATGCGGGCATTTCCTTAACAATTAATGATTGAAAATCAGAGCTCGGCTTTCACTATTACCATCATACCGGCAGCAAGTTTTTCGTTATCTTCTTTGGAAAGATTGGTGAAGTCGATGCGTACGGGTATGCGTTGTTGTATTTTGACGAAGTTTCCGGCTGAATTGTCGGTAGGAACCAATGAGTACTTGGAACCCGTAGCGCCAGATATGGCTGTGATTGTTCCCGTGAACTCTTTGTCGCTGATAGCATCTACGGTGATGGTAACCTCTTGTCCTATATGCAGGTTTTCCACTTGAGTTTCCTTATAGTTGGCGACAATCCATTTTTGAGTATCGGGCAGGATATAAGTAATGGTTTGTCCGGCTGTGATGAATTGGCCTTCTTCCAGTGCCCGGCGTCCCAATTTGCCATCGCAGGGAGCCACTACTACGGTGTAAGAAAGATTCAGACGTGCCATTTCCAAAGCAGCGGTTGCCCGTTGGATGGCGGCTTCCGTACTTTCACGGCGGTGTGATACTTCATTGACTCCCGACAAAGCGGCTTTTTGCTGGCGTTTTGTTGCTTCCAGCTTCTTGCGGGTGGCTTCGTATTCCGTTTCTATCTGTTCCAACTGTATGGGAGTGGCTGCATTTCTTTGCACCAGGTTCTGGTAGCGTTGGCGGTCTTTCTCCAGTTTGGCAAGACGGATTTCAATTTCAGAGATGGAAGCGTCGTACACGGAAGCGGTGGTCTGTGTGGTTTGCAGTGTGGCCCCGATTACGGTAGCGCCGGCCAGTGCGTCTTTCAGTGCGGCTTCGGCTTCCATTACGCGTATGCAATAAACGAGGTTCTATAGTAGTTTCCAACACTTTAGCCTTTTCACGAAGCTTTTCTTCCTCCTGTTTTGTTTCAGAAACAATTTCTTCCAGTTCAGCCTTTTTCGCATCCAAGTCTTTCTTTCTTTCTTCCAAAGCTTCATTGCTTTGTGCGATTTCCTCATTCTTGGCCTTTTCGGTAGCTGTATATTCTTTAATACGCTTTTCGCAGAGTTCAATTTCCAATGACTGGAATTCAATTTCTTTTGTCAGCACATCATATTCACGATTATTGCGTACATTGTCTTGCTGAGATTTATATTTCTCTACAGAATTCTTAGCCGCTTCAATCTCAATCTTCTTTGTGGCAATATTTGCCGGCTCCATGCTGCCGAAGGTGCAGGCCGCCATGTCGTTTGCCGAGAGCAAGCC
>OGYM01001573.1_pt1 | contig 16297 bp, 14 predicted proteins | sample 1576491 | NCBI WGS metagenome assembly OGYM01 (sample SAMEA3541515, study PRJEB24748) | human gut metagenome | biome: human gut; feature: human-associated habitat; material: faeces | place: China | collected 2012 | reverse complement strand
GGGCGGCGTTTCATCGGCAGGCGTTTGCGCGCTTACCGGCGCGGGAATTGTGCTGGCCTGCAGCGGGGTCAACAGACCGTTGTCCTCAAGCTGCGGCACAAAGGGCGAAAGCAAGGGCAAGGGAAGCGAGTTTTTTCATGGGTGATTTCTCCTATTCTATATAACAGTTTGTTGAACAGCTTGTACCGCTGTGTGTTACTGTACATCCGGCACGGTCACAACATTGGCCCCGTTCATGGCGCTGCCGTCCTGCAGCGAGGCCGTTGTGATGCGCGACCTCCGCGTCCGCTCCTCCGGTGATAAAGCTCTTTCATTTAATAATAGCATTTCCGACGCTGTAACGCAAGCGTTTGGGACGAATAGACATTGTTATACTTTGTAATATGCTGTTTACATAAAAAAATAGCCGCCTGTCGTTAAACACAAGCAGGCGGTTTTGCAGATATTTTAGTTGTTTCGTCCCAAAGAAATGCCGAGATACATCATCATGGATTTTTGGCTGTCGCTCAGCGTGTGTGCCGCAGCAAAATCCTGCACATTGAACAGAATGCACCCGCAATGTCCGGCGAATGTGGGGAAACAGGTGACTTTTAAGTAGGTGTCCACCTCCGGGCTGTAATCAAAAATTTCCAGCATTTCACCGTACAGAACGGCGCGCTCATAGCTGCGCAGCCACTTGGCGTCCATATTGGCGAACAGGCTGCCGAACGAATGGTCGATCAGAGATTCCAGCGGCAATTTTTCCAGCTTTGCCAGCGCAGGGCTGGCATAGCGGAAAATCCAGTCCACGGCGCGGCGCTCCTCGTCAAAGACCATTTCAATGTCGGTAAAGGCGAAGGGCATGGCGTCAAAGCTTTTGTAATGCTCGTGATATTCCTCGGCGTTGGCGGGCGCGGTGTCGTCCTGCATGGTCAGGATCAGCCGCTTTTGCTGTGTTTGCAGCTGCTCCAATATCCGCTTTTTCTGCCGCGTCACATATTCCAGTTGCTCTCCGTTGTTTAAAACGACGGTGTTTTCCACGCTGTGTATGGCGCGCACCGCGACCAGACAACTGCGGTGTACCTTAATAAAGTCATCACCCAAGTGCTGCTCCAGCTCCTCCATGGTGATGCGCGAGGTAAAGACCTCGCCGTTCGTCAGATGCACCTCAGCGTAGTTGCGCTTCATTTGGATATACCGAATCGTGTCGGCGTTGATGACCAGCGGGGCATCGCCGCCCTTGCGCCGCGGCGCAAAGGCAATGGTTTTTGCAGACATAAGCAAGCCTTCTTTCTGCGGGTTTTATGATGTATGTAATACTTGTTCTGCTGTATAAAATTATTGATGTCGGATTGATAACCCAATTTTACCAAGCATAATTGGTTAAATCAAGCGCGATTTTGAATTTATCCGCACAGAAAAAAGAAAAGCAGTTTAGTGCTGCCAGATATTGTTTTCTAAATCACGCAGTCGCGCTTTGTAGTCGTTAATAAGCGCCTGCGTGTTTTCGGTATCGGGAAAGCTGACAATATAGCCGCCCTCTGGTTTTTAGGGGCTTCGGCTATCAGCACACAGCCACCAAAGAAAGCAACGACCGTTATATTGATGCAGCCCCGAGTACATGGCATTTATGCAGCAATGCAAAAAGCGCCGGGAGTCGATACGCAATCAGTTGAGCAGTGAATTGTACTGAAAATAAAGAATCGCAGCCATGCCATTTTGTAGTAAAATAGCATAGCTGCGTTCTTTTTTTGGTGGGCCGTGAGGGATTCGAACCCCCACTCAAGCGGTTATGAGAAAGCATCGCTGGCAAAAATTTTGGAATAACCGCAAAATTTTGTTGGTATTCTACAAATAAGAACGACTAATTTTAGGTAATGTGTAGTTATTTTCGCAGCGTTTCTCAACCAAAATGCAGAGCTGTAGATAAATTGGTAGATGAGTTCGTAGATGGGTTTTGTAGCGAAGCAGGATTAAAAGTCACAAATAAGATTTTCGTTATGCCCGCATAGCCAATACCTGCGCAGCAAATTCCTCTTCACTGTGTACAAAGCGATACGGCGCGTACTCACCGTAGGCTGTAGGTCGGCTGATGGTGACAAGCTGAATTCCGCTGCCGTCGAGAGCATCATCTAGTGCATATTTGAAATCAGCCAGATGCTGACCGTGGGTAGTTTTCAGCGCAATGCAACCGTGTGCATTGCGTTCTTTAGCAATCAGATAGCACATCTTTTAACACCTCCTCAAAATCGCGAACACTTTTGACAAGTTGATGCTCATAACTGAGGTATATAGAGAGGCGGTTATTAAGTAAACACAGATTATATGCGGTGTCGCGCTGCAATCGGCTCAATGCTTTGTCTGCTCAAGCCAATCTGCAAGGGCATCCTCCGGAACACCATCAAAGAAAGAATCTTCTTTATTTTGCTGTTTTGCAGTTTTTAAGAACAATATCGTGTTCAGCTTTTCGTCTTCTGTCAAATGCGTAAACGAATCTGTTGCCACAAATTTTTCAATACGGTTATACGCTTCGTCGAGATTTACAAATTCTTCGAGATACTTCAAATCTACTTTTCGAGTCTTTACAACAATTTTTCCTAACGTTGATCCTCTAGAAGTGCAGGCACTTATAACTTTAGCTAACGATGTATCGTCTGTGATTAAAGAAGCTTTTTTGCTTTTTGCCATATCGGGATCAATGTTTTGTAGCATCCAAAAGAGACTTGACGCATTAGCACTATTCAGGACTGATTTGGAATCGATTGCATCTATTGCGCGGCTTTTGAAAATGCTCTCAAGTTGAAGAACATCTGCTAAAGAGAGTAATGCGTTTTCATTAGGCTTGGAATCATCTGTAAAGCGACCCAACTGTCTTTCGAAATTTTTTAATAACAATGTTAATGTAGACGGCTGAACGAAGTCGTCATTAAAAATTTCTTGAATATATTGGAATCTTCTGCCTGAATCAATTTTTTCCAGTAAAGGATCAACGCAGAAAAGGAGTCTCCACGAAAATGGAATTGAGAGAAAGCTTGCATCGTTTGGGTCAAGAAATTTTTCCCAATTGCGCACAAGCACAGTGATGACTGCAGTTGCACGTTCTTCGGAAATTTTTAGCGAACGATTATTAGCGTAAGCCTCAATGCCGTCGAGCAATCGTATAATCTTGCCAGATTGATAGATTTCAAGGATATTTTTTTCTAATTCTTGAGGGCTGTCTTCATAAATGAATCGTTGGATGGTTGATGTCGAGATTGCATCCTTTTCGAGCGCCAATGCAAAATATCGATCAAAACATTCTGGCACGGCAACGTTATTGCGTACAAAAAAGTCTCTGTGAGAATAATTTCTCCCATAACTATACGAGATACCTAAGACATTTTTTACTTTTGGAAATAGCATACTAAGTATATGATTTACGGCTTCTCGATCTGTTATTTTTTCATTTGACGAAAACAGTTTGGAGACATTGCGCTTTAATTCATCTTCATAAGCCTTTCCTCTTGAGAGTGAACTACTCATATCGTCTCCACACAAAAACTCCTTAAAACCGGGCAAATTGGAATAGATGAAGGGTTCAAATACTTGCAGGCAAGTGAGAGCGAGCAAATCAACTGGGTCTGTTTCATCTTTCAAAAGATCATACTTTAAAAGGAAAACATTTGTGTAACGAATGACATCCCGAATCGATTTTATATACTTCTTGATTCCAAATTGAAAAAGTTCAGCCCAGATATCTTTTGGCCACTTATCTGCAGGGAAATCTCTGAAAATCACATCGAGCTTTGAGAATAAAGCCGTATATATATCCGTAATGCAAGGTGCAGGAATCTCAAAGGGAACCTGAATAATTTTCTCCAAGTACTCTTTACCGTCTCCATGCTGTACCTTGCTAAGCGCTCTGACTACTACATTATAATCAAAGGCTAATATGTAAATTGTATTGGGGAAATCCGCCAAAGCTTTAACCAACTGAAAAACAGAGATAATTTCTTCTTCTGTAAGTCGATCAATATCATCAATGGATACGATAACTCTGATATCATCATCACGCATTTTAGTAATAATTTTGTCTTTTTTTCCTTGCAAATCATTGGATTCCTGTTCGTTTTTTTCTTTTGCCTCTTTTGCTAGTGTCTTACCAAAGGCCGAAATAATCGTGCCAGCTCCAGGAATCATGTTTGCCGCATCAAACAAATCAGCATATTGGTCAATTAATTCCCATGCCGTTTCGTTTTTTGGCTTCTTCAACTTTATCGCTGCTGAAAGTTGTTTGAAGAACTGCGTAATTAGCTGCTTGGAATTTGAGCACAACCACGGGTTAAAGCGAAGGATTACTGTATTAGAATCCTTGCTTTCGACGGTTTCCAACACCATATTCAGCAAAGATGTTTTTCCACTTCCCCATTCACCGTAGAGACCTATCGTTAGGGAGGATGAGAAGGAATACTGCAGTAATGTTTTTGCCAAACTATTAGCAAAAGTGCTTCTGTTTAGGATGTCTTCCGAGTTTTTTGTGATTGGCAGATCTGGATTAAGCATGTTTTCCCTCCATTATAGATGTATTTCTGTATACTAATACCAACTGCACGTTAATTTTTAGTATATCACAGCATTCACAAGTTTGAAAGTGTACTAAAGAAAATTGATTACTATATAGTGGTTCGTAATAAAAAGCCGATATAGGAACCACACAGCTGAGGAAATTCTACGGCCTTAGAGGAAAGAACACATTTTCAATCGAAGACGAGTTTTATGAGACGTATTTGGGAGTATATAATGATACCGCACTTTTATTTTTTATGAAAAAATATTGCATAAAAAATAAAAGTGTGGTATCATTGTACCAGAGGTGATAATAATGCTTTTGAATTTTATGATTGAAAACTTTGAAGTCTTTCAAGAACAAGTTCAACTTAATATGGAAGCAAACCTTCATACAAGGAAATTTCTTTCCAACGTGATTCAAGAAAATCAAGGAAACGCATTAAAAGCGCTTGCAATTTATGGACCTAATAACACAGGGAAAACTTGTACTATTGAGGCAATCGCTGCATATAGGGATGTATTGCTTAATCGTCAATTTAGATATAGCGCAAATATTTTTTCACAATCGAAGGTTGTTAAGCTCGGAGCAGAGTTTTTAATTGATTCTCGCAGATTTAACTATTTCTTTAACTATAATACGGAAACAGAAGAATTTGAGAAAGAACATTTTGGACTCATTTGCATTGATGAATATGGAAATCGAAGGGAAACTGTATATTTTGAACGAGATACACAATTAAAAACCTCATCTAGCGTTGATAAAAGGTTATCTGAAATCATTCAACTTTCCTCTAAAGACAGCATTCTAATTTATTCATTTGATACAAGCGAATTTCCTCTCCTTGACGAAGCAAAACGCGTGCTTAGAAAATTTGCAGAAAGTATAGTAATTCTGTCAATGAATCGTTTAAATCCTTTAAAGACAATCGAAGTTTTGAAAAAACCAGATACTATTGAGGCAAAAAAGGTTGTAAGCTTAATTAAAGCAGCAGATTTAGATATTGATGATTTTAAATATGCAGAATCTCTGGAATTTGAAATCAAAAATGATGATGACAAAGATGAACGTTTTTCTAGAGCAATCAAAAACGCTGACAAGTTAATGGATCAATTACGATTGATATCGGTACACCGTGGAAAGCCATTGCCGAGTATAAAATTTGACTCCAACGGGACAAAGAAAATTGTGTCCTTGGCAAGCTATCTTGTTGAAGCTTTAGAAAAAGGAAAAACCCTTATTATTGATGAGCTTGATAGTGGCCTTCAATTTAAGATTTCTAGAGAAATCGTTTCGCTGTTTAATAATTATATCAATATGACGGCGCAGCTGATTTGCACAACACATGATGTCAGTTTGTTGGATATTAAAACACTATTTAGAAAAGATCAAATATGGTTTACAGATAAAGACACTCGACAAGCATATTTATATCCGCTTTCTTTATTTACGACAGAAAAAACGGGTATCCGCTCGGATAGTGATATTGTCGATAAATATAGTAAAGGAGTGTTTGGTGCATTACCAGATCCATCCATGGTCGAAGCTCTTTTGAATGTGAGTGAGGGGGAAAAGCAATGAATATGCTACCCCCATCGCTACAAAAAGAGCGTCTTCATAAAGTTTGCCTTGTGCTTGAGGGATATGAGGAATATTACTACTTCGATAGAATATTGAATTTTCCTTGTCTCAAGGATAAATACGATGTTAAGCTAATTAATGCAAAATCAGCAAGTAGTATTCCGGGAATATTTCAAGCAGCGTATGCGAAAAATATTTACGAAATCATACTGGTAGTATGTGATAAAGACCGCAAGCCTGAGCAGTATCAAGATATTGTATCTAAATTAGATGGTGTTCTAGGCCCTGGAAAAGCCAAGGAAGTGATAACATTTACCCGCCCATGCACGCTTCAAGTAATTTTGTCTCATTTCGGTGATGTTTGTTTGGCGACACAAGCTAAAAAAGCGGCACAGCCAGATGTTGAACGATTGACCGGCGTAAGCAATTACGGCGCACATCAAGATCAGTTGAAAGAAATCTGTAATAAAATTAGCTATCGTTCCTATAATGAAATGAAGCAACGAATTTCAAAATTAAGTATGAATCCAGATGATATTCCATCTACTAATATGCTATCGTTGCTTGAGCATCTGGAGAATCAGAATCCACAGTGGATTACAGAAATCAACAATGCTCTCTTGGATGATAATTGATAGAAAATTCTTTTATGAATCATATACATTTAAGAATAACGGGAAAATGTGGATTGGCAACAGATTTCTTTTCCCTACGATGAAACCCATCGGCCTATTTTATATCGTAGTTACGATATAAAATCACAGAAAGCGGATGATTTTGAAGAAAAATGTACCAAATTCATCCCATTTTCCTGAAAATATCCACAAGCGATTTTGCGCGCGTCCTGCCGAAAAGCAGGGCGCGCTTTTTGTTACAGCGTGATTTTTCCACGTTGGCGGTACGTTTTTGAGCGCTTACCGCCAGCGGTGGCAGACAAAACCGCAACGATTTCCGAAGAAAATTCCGGCGAGGGGGACATACTCTCCCCCGCCGTTTATTATAGATTCCCGAAAGATTTTGAAATGAAAGAAGGTATTTCCCATGAGCATCATTATCGGCATCGACCACGGCTACTACGCCATCAAAACAGCCCACTGTTCATTCCCGGCTGGGTTGACAAGCTATGGAGAACACGAACCCTACACCCGCCAAGGACTCTTAGAGTTTGGCGGGTGCTTTTTTGTTTGTGGCTCCGGAAGGCAGCCTATCCAGCGGGACAAGACCGTAAACGACAACTACTACCTGCTGACGCTGGCAGCGATTGCAAAAGAAATCCGGCAGCGCGGCTTGCAGCCCGAATGCTCGGTGCGCATTGCGGCGGGGCTGCCGCTGACCAGCTTTGGGCGCGACAAACCCAAGTTCAAAGATTATCTGCTGCGAAGCAACCAGCCTGTGAACTACAAGTTCGAGGGTGTGGAGTACAGCATCACTATCGAAGAAGTTGCCATCTTCCCCCAAGGCTACGCCGCCCTTATGACCGAAACCGGGCTGTTGCAGGACGAGCCATCAATGCTCCTCATGGATTTGGGCGGCTGGACAGTGGACCTTATGCGCATCGACAACGCCATCCCTGCGGCTGACACTGCGCACAGCTTGGAACTCGGCATGATCCGCTGCGTGGATGACATTCGGGAACAGGTGCGGCGCGAAACCGGGCTGTCCCTAACGGATGCCCAAATCGAGAACATGCTGGCGGGTCAGCCCTGCACGGTCAGCGATACGGTGCGCGACATCGTGAACAAACAAGGTCGCAAGTACACAGAGCATCTTCTGTCTGCCACTATGGAAGCGGGCTTTGATTTGCACGCCATCCCCGCCGTGTTGTTGGGCGGCGGCGCATCGGTGGTGAGCCGCCACCTCAGCCCCAAGGACGGCCTTTGTAAGACGATTTTTCTGCTGGACGACAAGGTGAACGCGGTCGGATTCGAGCGTGCGTTGACCGCCGTGTCGCGCCGTAAAAGCGAGGCATGAAACGCCCGCAGTACGTTTTCCGTCCGAACCTCAACGACCCGCAGCACCGCCGCGCATGGGAGCTGCTGCAGCAGATGCCGTCAGCCCGCCGCAAGGAGTTTCTGGTGCAGAGTATCCTTGCGGCAGAACAGACGGATAGGCTGGAGAAAAGCATCCGCAAGGTGGTGCGCGAGGAATTGCAGGTAGTCACTTTGACGGGGGCAATTCCTCGCACCCGAGCAACAGATATAATTCCGCCTTCCGCAATCAACTTTTTAGCTTCACTTTAAGGTGGTGATTACCATGTGGTAATAAACATAAAATCATAAATTGTTGGTTATGGGCATAATTGCCGAGTTATGCATCTCATTATCGTTGGTTTTCGTGAATAGCTTTGTCATCGCACTTGTGATATGCTTGCTTTGCAATCGAAAAACAACTTATCAATGACAAAAAGCGGTTGCAAATTCAGCTTAAGAACAGGAGAATGTAAAATGAACGAATGTATGCTTGATCGTCAGACGGCGGGTTGCGTTGTAGAAAAAATTGTCCTGCCACAAATTGTCAGCATCAAACAGGCAAGTGAAATCATGAAGCTTCCGCCTTACTATCTTCGCCGAGTATGTCGTGAAAATCCGGACATCGCATTCCAGTCCGGGGTGAAGTGGTACATCAATCTTGGAAAACTGGCCGCTTACTATAACAACAAACTAGGTGCATAAAAGGAGAAAGCTGAAATGAGCAAATTGACCGTAACCATCCCGGATGACCTGCACCAGAAAATCCGTGAAGAACTGGAACGACAGGGCATCACCACATCGCAGTTCATTGAACAGACCGTAACCACATTTTTTGAGAAACCGAAGGGAGTCAGCAACATGGCAACACGCACGTTAGCATTTCAGGTATCCGAGGAACTTCTCCAGCGCATCAAGACCTTTCTTGCAAGGTACGAGCAAATCTATCACCGCAAACTGAGCCAGAAAGAGTTTCTGGTACATCTCATTGAAAGAGAATTGGATGAAGCGGAAAAGGACTACGAAAGAATTACGACCGAGCAAGCTGCGGAGGAAAACGCTGATGTCGACTCCGGCGAACCAGATGGCACCGAAATGGAGGTAGATGCGCAATACTGAAAATCACATACTTAACCAGCAAGGGCAGCCAGCATTGGTTGCCTCTTTTTTCGTTATCGAATCGGTGATTCGATTTATAGATATGTTCTCCGGCATCGGCGGTTTCCGCGAAGGACTGACCCGTGCCGGAGGCTTTGCATGTGTAGGTCACTGCGAAATCGACAAATACGCCAACCGCAGTTACAACGCCCTGTTTGACACGAAGGGAGAGTGGTTCATTGAAGATGCCCGAAAAGCCGACCCCAGCACCATGCCGGACTTCCAGCTGCTCTGCGGCGGATTTCCTTGCCAGACTTTCAGCATTGCAGGATCTCGAAAAGGATTCGGAGATCCACGCGGCACTCTCTTCTTTGAACTGGCCCGCCTGGCTGAAGCCCGGAAGCCTCCGTATTTGCTTTTTGAGAACGTGGTGGGTCTCATCAATCATGACCACTGCAGGACATTTGCGACAATCCTCAACACGCTGGACCGACTGGGGTATGGTGTGGAATGGCAATGTCTTAACAGCAAAGATTTCGGCGTCCCCCAGTCAAGAAACCGCGTGTACATTGTCGGATATCTTGATGAGCGATGTAGAGGAAAAGTATTTCCTTTCACCGAAACAGCAGGAAGTTCTCTTATTCAAACCCACGGTGGCCACCAAGGGGAGCGCGTCTACTCCCCCGAAGGACTGAGCTGCACGCTAGCGTCCACTCCGGGCGGGTTCGGCGGAAAAACCGGGTTGTATGAGGTGAGCGTACCAATCAAGTGCGCCACCAAGACCGGCTACCAGTTGGCACAGGTCGGTGACAGCATCGACCTGAGTTACGCCACAGTCAACAGTCGGCGCGGGCGGGTTGGTAAAGAGATTGCGCATACACTTACAACGGGCTGCCAACAAGGCACTGTTGAAGTTCGCCCGGTCAAAAATCCCATCAAGTCCGACCTCGCCCGCAACACCGAACGCACCGGTAAGCCTGGCGCACCCATGCATACACTTACCACAAAAGACCGTCACGGTGTTCTGTACGAGGGTCGCATCCGCCGCCTGACACCGCGCGAATGTCTGCGGCTGCAGGGTTGGGCAGATGACCGCATCGACACGGTGCTTGCCATTCAAAGCGATAATCAAGCCTACAAGCAGGCAGGCAACGGTGTAACAGTCAACGTGGTAGAGGCCATCGGGCGGCGCATTGCCAAGATGGACGCAGAACTGCGGGGTGAGGCGCTTGCCCCTTGATTTCCGTGACCAGTATTTTGGCTGTGAAATCGAACTGACCGGGATAAACCGCGCCACGGCAGCCCAAACGCTGGCCGACTTATTTGGCACCCGCGCCGAGCATTCCGGCGGTGGCTATGATGCTTACCGCGTCAAAGATTTGGACGGTAAAGAATGGAAAATCGTTCGGGACAGCAGTATCCATCCCGAATGCCGCAGGCGGTCTGTTCTTATTGGGGAGACCTACAAGGTCGAATTGAACTCTCCGAAACTCGAATACGGCGAGATGGAAAAGCTGCAGGAGGTTGTCCGTTCCTTACGCCGCGCAGGCGGCATCGTAAACGACAGCTGCGGAATGCACGTCCATGTGGATGCAAGCAAACACACGCCGCAGAGCCTCAAAAATGTGCTGTCCATCATGTATTCCAAAGAGGATATTTTGTTTGCAGCACTCAAAGTCAACCCTGCCCGCATCGACAGTTATTGTCAGGCGGTGGATGAGCCCATTCTGGAAGAAATCCGCAAGCTGCCCAGCGGTGCGAGTATGGATCAGCTGAAAGACCGCTGGTACCGCGGGCGGGACGGCAGCGACTATCACTACCACCAGAGCCGGTATCATGCCTTTTATGCGCAGAAAAAAGTTATGCTGAGAATCTTTTAGAACAGACGTTACTTCGAGACTGTTCACCAGAAATCTCAGCATAATTTTCTACAAGGTCTTTAAAAACGCCTTTAAGTCAGGGTCGTCGTTCCAATCCGGCATGGCAGGCGTATTCATCCTCGTGTCCATTGTTTCTAATGCCTTGCGCCGGGCTTCGGGATTAGCTTTTGCGTAAACCTGTGTTGTCTCAATAGATTCGTGCCCTAAAAAGTCACGAATATAAATGAGATTTTTGCCTGCCTCAACAAGATGCATTGCTTTAGAATGCCGGAGACAATGCGGTGTAATCTGCGGAAAAAATGAATCCACCGCAGTATTTGCTTTGTGGCTATATTTTGCTAGCACGTAGGAAACACCGCTGCGAGTCAACTTTTTTCCTTGCGGATTTGTAAACAGCTGGTCATTGCGGCGTTCTGGTATATCAAGATGGTTCTCACAAATGTATTGGCGCAATACCTGTGCACACGGTTTGGTAAGCGGAACATCTCGACTTTTTCGCCCCTTCCCTAATAAATGTACAACCGGTAGTGAATCTATTCGGATATCGCAGATTCTTAAATCGCAAAGTTCCTGAACTCGTGCAGCTGAATCGTAAAGGAGAAGAATCATCGCCAAGTCTCTGCGACCTTTTGGCGTGGAAATATCAGGCTGTTCCATTAGAATATCGGTTTGCTGGTTACTCAAATATTGAACCGTAGGCTTTGCTGCTTTTTTGCTGTCAATTGAAAGAATGCGCTGACACAGAATCATTTCATCCGGGCATTCAATTTGTACATATTTTGCAAATGACTTCAACGCAGCAAGTCGTTGGTTTCGAGAAGATATACTGCATTTGCGTTCAGTTTCAAGATATTGTAGAAATTCAAGAATCAGTTCGCGGGAAAGGTCGTTAAAAAGCATTTTCTCTAATTTAAAGCCACAATACTTTTCAAGGTAGCCATGAAAAATAACAAAGGTGTCCCGGTAAGAGTAAATTGTATTTGTACTGACATTTTTAGTTCCTGCCAGATACACGCTAAAGTATGCGGAGACTAAACCGGCGTAGCTGCATCTATTCCTCATTGCAAAGTACCTCTGTAATGGTATGGAATCGGTCATTGAATGGTTCGGTGACTTCCATGTAGGCTTCCGGGACAAGCCTCAAGTATTTTTCGGTTGTTGTAATTCGGTCATGCCCAAGAGCAGTGCGGAGAATCGGCAAACAGGTATATATGTCTTTTCCTTCGGAACTCCATTTGTTTAGAATGTGGACCGCAAAGGAATGCCTGAGATCATGGAGACGAGGCCCTTTTCCTCGACCTCGGTGTGGAATCCCGGCATCAAATAAGCATTTTCGAAAAATATCGTAAATTGTACTTGTATCATAGAATCCGCCATCAGGAGCAGGGAAAAAGTAAATACTTTTTGCATTTGCCACTAATGGATTACTGCGGTAGGATTTCATGTATGCAAGCATTGAGTCCGAAATTCCTACCAGCCGTTCTTTGTCTCCTTTTGCACCGTATATGGCTAAAACTCCAGCATCCAAATCAACATCTGCAACCTTAAGGTGCAGAGCCTCTGACACGCGCAGCCCACATGTATAAAGCAGGCGAAACAGAACCGGCATAACTAAATGTCGTAGTGGAGATTCTGAAGATTCTTTGGTACAATCTACCGCAGAAAACAATCTCTCGATTTCGTCTTTCGTAAAAATGTAGGGAACGAAACATTTATTTACATGAGGCGCAGGGTGGAATGCACATGGAGCATCATAGCCATTGCTGTGCAAATACTTACAAAGAATTCGCACATACGAAATCCGAAAACATTGCGTGGTTTCGTTTTCGTGAGGTCTCTTTTTCTCCCACTTTTGCAGCAGTTCTTTCGAAATGGCAGGTATACGCAATTGTTGCTCATTGCAAAAGTCATCGAATGCACTGAGTGCCTCAACACCGGCGTTGTATTTATTGCCAAGGGCACGTTTTTGCTCCACAACATCCAGCATATATGGTGCAAGCACACTGGTAAAATGGGGTTCAAGAAATTTTTCCTCAAACACTAATCAGTCACCTCCAATGCGCAGCTGCGAAGCTGACGTACATTTACACCAATATATTTTTGAGTAGAATCGGCATTTATGTGTCCTAATACACCCTGAATCGAGGTAATGGGGATTCCTTCATCTAACATATGTGTTGCGAGGCTGTGTCGAAGCGAGTGAAGCCCGTGGTGCTTTATTGAATCCAAAGGAATGCCCGCTTTTCGCATATGCTTAATAAGAATGTTGTCAAAATTTTGCAGAGAGACGTATGGAGCGACTGCGCGGAGAAAAATTTCCGGGGCATCGCTTACAGGCCTTCCATTTTTCAGATAGTCTATTACAGCCCATCCAACATCTGTGGGAAGTGGTAAAGTTATCGGCTCTCCTGTTTTGACTTGGGTGAAAGACACCAAATGCTGTTCCCAATTAAAATTGGCAGGGCGAAGATTACGTATATCGCTGGTTCTAATGCCGAGTTTTACTGCAATCATTAAAACTGCATAATCGCGTTTCCCTTGTGGACTTTCACGGTCAACAGATGTAAGGATACTTTCGATTTGGCTAAGATCTAATGTTGTAGGAATTCGCGCGGAAGCGGATACTTTTACAATTGGCATCATTTTCAAAGACAAATCTGTTTCCTTGTAGCCACTATGAGCAAGGTACTGAAAAAAGCGTAAAAGGATACTGTAATGGAGCCTTACAACCGAATTGCTGTAATTGCACGAAACAACTTTGACGTATCGATTTACAATATCTGCTGAAAGTAATTTGTAATCCGTGACTCCAACGCTGAACAAATAATCTGTAAAGCGAAGAAGGACATTTCTGTGGCTGCGCAGCGTATTCTCCCTGCGTCCGTGGAGAGATAGCTTTTGCAAGTAGTTGACCGCACCTTCTTGCAGTCCTGCAGGGAACTCTCGATTCAACCTCCGCCGAAGCATAACCGCGTTGAAATGTTGGTAGTCTGACAACAAATCCATTGCACGGTGAACTCGTGAACATCGCCGTTCTACTGTTCCCGGCTGCACACCGTAGCAATCCAGCATGAACTGCTGAGCCAATTCCGCTGTAAAATATTTCTTTTCATTTTTATTGCAGTACGCTAACAGGTTCCTAAACGTCGAACGAAAGCCTTGAATATAGTTTTCGCTATAGTGCTTTGCAATGATGCAAGGGATAACTCTTTCCACAAGTTCATACACGGTCAGTCGATTTCCATCATCCACAATAACAACCTCCATCATATCTGGAATACTCAAATTATATAGTTATTATGTAGAGAAAAACAGACTGTTTTTATAATTTTTGTCGCTGTACAATTAAAGTTTGGAACGTGGGATACATAATCGCTTTCTTGCCATAAAAGGCATTATGTTGAGCTCAACATAATGCCTGGAACCTGCATTCGGTGTTCTACCATGGCACAGTCGAGTGGCGGCTGTTTAACTCCACGTTGCACGCAGGCGAAGTCAAAGCCAACATCATTCTGGCTATGGCAATCTCGGCGCAGGGCATCAACCAGAAGTACACGCAGTTCCGAAAAACGCCCATCGGGGATAATCCGGCGTTCACTTTCCGCACCTTTCTGCTGCGGCTGGGGCTGATCGGTCCGGAGTACAAAAATGTTCGGATGCACCTGCTGAAAAATCTGCCCGGTGACAAGGCGTGGCGGCACGACAAGTCGCTGTATCCCAGCAATCAACCACGGCTTCATACAGATGAGGTCAGATAAGGAGAAACCCAATGTCTCGAAAAAAATACTTTGCCTATGGTTCCAATCTGAATTTTGAGCAGATGGCTTACCGCTGTCCCGAAGCAACGGTGGTAGGCACTGCCAAGCTGGATGGCTATGAGCTGGCGTTCCGGCGCGGCTACCTGACGATTTTGCCCAAAGAGGGTGCAAGCGTTGAAGGACTGATCTGGTCTGTCACCGACCATGACGAATCACAGCTTGACTGCTACGAGGGCTACCCGACATTCTATGACAAGGAAACCATGACGGTCACGGATGCAGACGGCACGCCGCACGAAATTATGGTTTACACGATGAACGCGCCGTACCGCGACCAGCTGCTCCCGGTCAGCAGCCGGTACAATGCGGTTGTTTTGCAGGGGTGTCTGGATGCGGGCATCTCTCCGCAGCAGTTCTATGATGCTGACGAAAAATACCGCAAAGCCTACAAGGCCAGAGCCGCGCCGGTCCCTAAGAAACACGCTCCCGAACGCTAACCAAGCCCGCTGCACCCCGCAGCGGGCTTTTTCTTTTGCAACAAAAGGAGAACCAGTATGAAAAACAAACACAGAATAAAGCAGTGCTTGTCGCTGCTGCTGGCGGGTGGAATTGCGCTCACAAATCTGGGCGCAGCGCTGCCCGCCTTTGCAGAGGATGCCCCCGCCACGCCGGAGAATGCCGAAGCGGTCACCCCCGAAACTACCGAAGCGGACACCACGGCACCAAACCTTGTGCAGATTACCGAGAATCTTTACAACGATCTGCCGGACGCGCCTACCGGCAGTTACCTTGGCAGCATGGGTCTGCCCGTGGCAACCGGCGAAACAAAAATCGGTATCTCCGCGTGGGTTTCCGACCTGTATGACGGCGTAGATGCCCATATGGATGCCGATGCGCTGAACGCAGATGAGAACACGGTCACAATCGGCAAAACTCCCGGTACAGACTATGCCATTGTTCCACTGCTGGCGCAGGTCGAATACCCGGCAGACGGTGCGGTATCTGAAATCATACTGCCGGACGGTGTAGAGCTTTTAAGTTACCGCTCCACCGATTATGAGCCTATCCCGGCAGACGAGCAGGAGCAGGCTGAAATCCTGCACCAGACATACTCGGAGCAGTCGGCGGCAGCAACCGGCCTGTATGTGAAAGCCTCTGCCGATTTTACGGCGCAGCTGGTCTATACGGATTCGGACGGCAGTTCGCAGTCAAAAGCTATCCATGTACAGATCAGCGAGGATGCTGCACCCACACAGATGTATGCCGACACCGGCGATAACGGCATTGCTGCCTATGCTGCAGGGCCGACTCCGCCGTATGCCACCGGCAAAATCACCAGCATTGCCAAAGAGGGCGGCACATGGCTGATTTGGTTCAACGGTCAGGAAGCCTACTGCTGCAGCCACGGCCTGAACGGCCAGCCCAAGGGCTGCCCCACCTACAGCTTCTCTCATGTGTCCCGCCTTGAACCCGGCCAGTATACCCCCG
>OGYM01001572.1_pt1 | contig 16301 bp, 10 predicted proteins | sample 1576491 | NCBI WGS metagenome assembly OGYM01 (sample SAMEA3541515, study PRJEB24748) | human gut metagenome | biome: human gut; feature: human-associated habitat; material: faeces | place: China | collected 2012 | reverse complement strand
AATGTTTTTCTTATCATCTGCCATTTGCAAACCTCCTTTTCGTGGCATGAAAAAAGCCAGTCCGCAGACTGGCCGGGTGGAAGTGACCTCCCTTCATGGTTTTATATATGAAAACGCCGCCCGTTGTCCTGTTGGGGTAGCGTATTTCTTCGATTTATGCTATAATATAAATTATATTTAATGTCCGTAGGAGGGGAAGTCTATGAATAATATTTCCGAAATTACTCGCCAAGATATTTTGGATATTATCAAAGATGGTTTCATTGTTCATCTGGATGAGCCAGCTTATGACAGCAATGTTGGCGATTACATAATGGAATATCCTGTTAAAATTCCTTTTTACGGACGCATAGATGAGATTTCCTTTTTGTCAAGAATTTATGACTTAGAAAAAATGCCTTCTAAAGATAGTAGATACAGAAATGCACTTGGAGATATTAGTTGCCATCTTCGGTTTGGTGACTATGACGATGATTGTTGGTTTTTCTCTGATGATCGCTTCAATCTACGACATGGTGATGGCGATGAGCCTCTGTTGAAATTCTTGTGTGAAATGTTACACCCTGCGGTGCGAAATGAAAAATCAGATTGGAAACGGTATCTTGATAAGTTCAATGAATTACTCCGAACTGATGGGTACGAATTATATCCAGCGCAACATATTTCTGGGAGAGATGTATATAGGGCAAGAAATTATATAGAACCTACTCAACCCTGTTTTCCTGATAGTCTTTTTACCGAGCGCTACAAGGAACTGGTAGTATATGGTCAGGGACAGCCTATTGATAATATTAGCGGTTCTGTAGACTTAAACGCCAAAAAACACATTTGCAAAATCATGTTAGAATTTAGGGAGCCTATGCGCTACCAACCTAATCGTTATGATAGCTGGACAGAAAATACCGATGCTTTAGAACAAGCTGTCCGACGCTTAAATGAACACCTTGAAATTCCCGTGGTGGATCTCCGTGCTTTGAATATTTCCCCATGTTCTGATTATGAAATTTTAGCCGCACATTTTACACCATTCCTATTTGATATAATTGAACTTCAATATGACGAGTTATCCTCCCGAGAAAAAACCGCTTTTCAAGCAGAAATCAATACATCGTTACAAAGAGATAATGTGTCATTTAAGCTCAATGATAGCGGGCTTATAGAACAGTTGGCCGTGCATGAGGTACTAACTTCTGACATTATTGCTTTGAGTACGCAAATTCAAGAGCCGGGATTGAGAGAACTATTTGACCTTGCCATTGAAAAACATATGCAGCCTAATCTTCAATCGCACAAAGATGCGGTTGAAAAACTATGGGATGTATTAGAACGACTAAAGACATACTATGCAGATTTAGACAAAAGGCAATCCGCAGACAAAATAATTGAAGATATGGCCTGCGGTCAAGATGCCTATAAGACATTGTTTTCTACGGAGTTTAAGGAATTAACTACTATCGGCAACGATTTTCGTATTAGACATCACGAAACAAATAAAATCGACATTGTTGATATACGACACTATGACTATTTTTTCAACCGCTGTCTGGCGCTGATTGCTTTGGCGCTTCAATATCTACAGTAATGTAATTTGACTGTGCTATATAAAACGCCGCCTACTGTCTACATAGGCGGCGTTGTTCTCGAATTTTAAGTTTTTTAGGATGAATACCTCTTGCTGACTACCAGCAAACCGTTGATATATCTGTGTTTTCTGAGATCCTATAATTACACTCCGACCATAAGTCCACCGTAGATTAATTTACGGTGGACTTTTTATTATAAATAGTTCTGAAAATTGGAACTCAACGAGGCATTTATAATGAATATTGAGACTGCCAGAATGGTCATTCGTGATTTTACCATAAATGATATAAACGATATGCAGGATATCTTGGGCGATGCCGAAACAATGAAGAATTGCGAGCCCGCGTATACTATTGAGAAAACGGCCGATTTTTTGCAGAAATTCTGCATAGAAAAAGGAGGGGCCGTTGCCGCAGTACACAAAGAAACCGCCAAAGTGATCGGATATATTCTCTTCAACGAGTTCGGCGAAGGCGTATATGAAATCGGGTGGTTTTTCAACAGAGCTTTCTGGGGACAGGGGTTTGCTTATGAATCCTGCAAAGCGGTCATTGACTATGCTTTTGATAAGATGAATGCGCATAAAGTGTTTGCCGAAACGATCGACGGAATCAAATCCGTCAATCTTATGAAAAAGCTTGGAATGAAGCCGGAAGGGATACAGAGAAGCCAGACGAAAGACAATTTTGGAAACTGGGCGGATCTATACTTATATGGTATTCTTTCAGAATACAGACAGTAACCCAACAGACATTCCGCCGTGGGACGGCAGGTAAACACAAACATGAAAAAAATTCGTACAACTATAATTCTGCTCCTGTGCGTCGCGCTGGCGCTGTGCGGCTGCGCGGCGGGCGAGACGAGCCGCCGCGAACCGGTGCGGGAGCTTATGTGCACGCAGCCCGCCGCGCTCTCCGGCATATATCCGGCGGGCGGGTCGAAGCTATACATATGCTCGTCGGACTATGAGGCGGAGCGCACGACCGTGCAGCTCGTTGACGCTGGCTCCGACGCAGTATGCGGCGAGGTCACGCTGGACGGCGTCTGGAGCATCAAGTCTCAGTCCTTCTCCGACGGCCGGCTCGCGCTCTGTGACCGCGCCATCACGCTGACCGACACAATGAGCGCCGACGAGGAGCTGTACGGTATAAACGCCGCGCTCGACGCGCTGTCGCGCACACTCTCCCTGTACCCCGACGGCTTCTTCGCGCAGTTTAAAAACGGCATGGGCGAGGGCGGAATCCGCTTCCTCCTGACGGAGCGGATCGACAGTGACTACGGTGTCGTGGGCTGCGCCTACGAGAGCCGCGAATGGCAGAACATCGCGCTGGACGTCCGCATGGCGGATGGGCTTGACACCATCATCTGCCATGAGCTGTGGCACGCGACCGAGAACCACATTCTCTCGCGTGATTACTCTGCGTTTTCGCCCGACGCATGGGCGGCGATGAACCCCGAGGGCTTCGCCTACTGCGAGGATCCGACGCAGTCCGACTCGATGCTGGAATGGACGCTGTACAGCAGCAGCCCTGACAACGTGTATTTCGTTGACGGCTACTCCTGCGTGAACGAGCACGAGGACAGGGCGCGCATCATGGAATACTTCATGGTGCACGAGGACGAGGCCGGTCTGCTGATCGAGTCCCCGGCCATACGGCAGAAGCTCCAATTCATGTGCGACGCCGTGCGCAATAATTTCGACACCACCGGATGGAGCTCCGTCCGCTGGGAATCACTTTTAAGGTGAATATGGCATAAAAGTTCCTGAGTTTTTTGAAAACTCAGGAACTTTTTTCTTGTCTTACTGCTTGATCTGCTTGACAGCCTCGTTTATGCCCGTGGCCGCGAAGCCGCTGACGATGCCGACCGCTACGGCGGTTATGTAGTCGCCCGCCGGATAGTCCGGCATATATCGCATAGCCAGCACGCCAAGGATGCCGCCCACGACGCCGCAGATGATGGGTATCCACTTGTTATCAAGGCCGCTCGCCTTGACGAGCTGACCTGCAAGATAGCAGATCACCGTTATCGCGGCGACGCCCGCAATTCCGAAATCCATGCTCTCACCTCCCTTCATCATAATCCAAGCTGCCCCAGCGCGTATGCGAGCACCGCGCCGACAAGCAGCCATATCACCTTATCGACCAGCTCCTCCCAGCGCCTTGCGGGCTTGCCGGTCAGGGTCTTGATGTCTGACTTCATAACCGTGAGATCCCGCTCCATGCCGCCCTGCTTCGTGGCAAGCTCCTTGACCGAGAGGGCAAGGTCTGTCAGCGCGCTCTGGTTCCGCTCGATCTCCTCTATACGATGCGTATTCGAGCGGCTGCGCGCGTCAACGCGCTCTATTTTGAGCGCAAGTTCTTCTGCCGTCACCGTTCATCCTCCTATCAGCCTTGACCATGTTTTCTCTCCGGCAACGCCGTCCACGGCCAGCCCGTGCGCGCGCTGGAACGCCCACACCGCAAGCTTCGTGCAGGTCCCGAAGTCCCCGTCCGCGCCGCAGGAGCCGCAGGAATACCCGCGCCCGATCAGCAGCAGCTGCATCGACCGCACCGCTTCGCTCACGTCGCCCTGACGCAGCAGCGGCAGTTGCACCGCGGTGCTGTTCTTCTCCGTACCGGCGGCGACCGCCGCGCCCTGCGCCCAATCCGCGGGCGCATCGCCGTAGCTTATCCAGCCCGGCAGCCCCCACAGCGCCCAGCCGCGATCCTTCAGGCGGGTCCTGACAACACCCTTCGCGTGCCCCGATGCCTCCACGACGTATCCGTCTCCGACGTACACGCCGACGTGCCCAAGCCTCTCCATGAAGACGCAGGCTCCCGTGATCTGCGGCATCTTTGCGATATCGCCGCGGCGGACACAGCTCCGGTACAGCCCGCTCACCGCGACGTCCTGCGCCGCGCAGTAGACTGGCGTGCTCCGCGCCGTCTCGCTCCAAAGATAGCCCTTGATAAGCCCGACGCAGTCGTGGACGCGCTTGCCGAACTGCGACTCAAAGTCGTCCGCCGTGTAATATTCCGGGTACTGCGCCCGCTTCTGCGTGAGCAGCGCCGCCGAGGCCGTCTGCCCGAAGGTGCCCCACCAATAGGGGCGTCCGAGCTGCGCCAGCGCGTATTGTGCCAGTCCTTCTCCCGTTTTTGTCGTCATGTTCTGTCACCTCGTTTCGTGCTCTCGTTTTGTCCTGTAAAACAGAACTTAATTTCTAAATGATTGACGCCGCAGGCAGCATGCCCGTAGGCGTCCTTTTTGGGCTTATGCCCGCATATGTATGCTCTGAGCATAGTTTCCTCCTTTGTGTTATAATCAGATATTATTCTGCCTCAAATATCTTGATGAGATAATATCACATCATATCCGTTTTGTCAAGTTAAACAGAACTAAATTTGCGGTAAAATTTTCTACCTGTCAGTCCGATTTGAGTTTTAAAAATGCATACGATTATGAATAAGATTTCTTTTGCAAGCGTCTATCTGCTCCGGGTGTCAAGGTCATCTGCTCTTCTATATTAGATTTCATAGTGCATTACGTTAGATAAATGAGCCTGTTTTTTGGGCAAATTATCTTATTTACCCATACATTTCCTTTGCATATTTTTTGCGCCATATGCTTGATTCTTTTCGTTTAAACGAGTAGAATACATTTACACTTACGAAAGCAGGTGACGCTATGGAATACATATCGGCCAAGGAGGCTGCGGAGCGCTGGGGTATACAAGTCCGCGGCGTGCAGGAGCTGTGCAAGGCAGGGCGCATACAAGGCGCGTTCAAATTTGAACGTTCGTGGATGATTCCGGCTTCGGCGCAAAAGCCGGAGGATCCCCGCCGCGCCGGGTCAAAGAGTTCCGGTGCGGTCTCGTATGGCTACTATCCCGGCCTAATTTCATACTTCATACATGCGCCGTCCGGCAAATCTGACAGGCTTCCAACTGGTATAACCGACCCGGCGGCTATACTGGAGTATAAGGCGGAGCTTCTGTATTTCACGGGCGAGATTGACGCCTGCCGTGACATGCTGCACGGCGTGGATGACGGCGGCACACTTCTCAGCAGGCTATCCCTCGTTCTGCCGCTGAGCGTATGTCTTGGCGACGTGCCGGCCTTTAATTCCGCCGTTGAGGGTGTATACGCGCTGATAGATCAGGCTCCCGACAGCGTCGGCTCCCGCGCGGCACGGCTGCTGCACTCATGCACGGCGCTGGGCCTATACATGCCGCACTTTGTACCGGAGTGGATCCGGGACGGGCAGTTCGCCGGGCTGCCGGCTGAACTTATCCCCTTTGCGATATACACACGCAGCAAATATCTTCTCACCGCGAAGCGTGAAGCAGAGGCAAAGGCCGCAGCCGAAACCGCGCTGAGCTTTCTGCCCGTGGAAAGCGGCTTCAGCCTGATTCATCTTTATCTCCGTCTCATATGCAGCGCCGCCCTCTGCGCCGCCGGCGACATGCACGCCAGCGAGGCACACCTGCGGGAAACCATGTCTCTCGCCATGCCGTATGACTATGTAATCCCCTTCACCGAGTTTCTTACCTTGCACAGCGGCCTTATAGAATCCGTGTCACAGCAGGAATATCCGGAGCAGTACAGGCGCGTTATACAGCTCTGGACAAGATGCTGGAAGAACTGGATGGCTTTCCGCGGCCGGCTCACCATGTCAAGCGCAACCGCCATTCTCTCCAACCGCGAGCACCATCTCGCCCGTCTCCTCGCCGACGATCTCACCTATGCGGAGGCCGCCGAACGGCTTGGCATGAGCGTCGGCAGCGTAAAAAACATGGCGTCGGTCATATATGCCAAGCTCCACGTCGGCGGTAAAACGGAGCTGAAGGATTACGTTTTGTAACTGCTTCCAACCGCCAAATAACTACAAAAACGGCACTTCAAAATTTGACCAATTTCGTCTATTATAAGCGTGTAATATAGTTATGCGAAGCGTGTGCCGCGCAGCCGTCCGGGGGCGTCTCAGACTCCGGGCGTTGAAGCGGCGCATGGTTGTCCATGCCCCGGCGGGGTGCGTCTCAGTCCCCCATCGGCTGCCTGCGGCGGCAAAGCATACTTATTCATATGGTATTTTATTTGGGGAGGTTTATTCGCAGAAATGAAAAAAAGACTCTTTGCACTGTTTCTGTGCCTGTGCATGGTGATGACGCTGCTGCCTGTCGGCGCCTTCGCAGAAGGCACGGAAGCCCAGTCCGGATTGGCCGCCGGCGGAGCATCCGTCACGTCCGTCAATCCTGTCGAGACGCCCGATACGCATATAACTTTCAAGTTCTATAACGGGAAGACGCTTCTCGACACACAGGTCGTCAACGGCGACGGCCAGCTCACCGCTCCGGCGACGCCCGCCATCGAGGGTGGCCGCAAGTTCCTCGGCTGGTATGCCGTTGATGCCAGCGGCCAGCTTGAGGCACAGGAGTTCGACTTCAGCAACGCGTACACCAATTATAGTGGCCGCAGCGAAGTCAAGGTCATGGCCAAGTTCGAGGCCGTGTTCTACGTGTACTTTATGACCGTTGACGGGCAGGTGCACTCCACCGCGATCGCAAACGCAGCCAACGGCTTCAAGGTCGCTCTGCCTACGGACTATGAGCCGAATGGCAAGGTAGTCACCGGCTGGGTCGTCGGCGAGGATGCATTCACCGCCGATACCGTTGTCAGGGCAGACACCTATGTCTACCCCGTCACCGAGGACTGCTACTGGGTCACCTTCAACACCACCGGCGGCAGCATGGTAGCCTCCCGCTCCGTCACTAAGGGCGATACCCTTGACCTCAGCGGCGTCACCCCTCCCACCCGCACCGGCTACAGCTTCAAGGGCTGGAGCACCACTGCGGACGGTGTCAATGTTGTTACCTCCATTGCGCCCACTGCTGACACCACCCTCTATGCCGTCTGGGAAGGCGACGATGTCAAGTACATGGTCGTCTACTGGGGCGAGAACGCGGACGATACCAATTACTCCGCTCTGGCCACCGCTACTCTGACCGGCAAGGTCGGCAGCACGGTAACGCTCAATGCAACCACCGGCGCACTGCCAAACAGTGTGTCTGACAGACAGCACTTCAAGTTCAGCTCGTCCGACTCGGCAACCATCCGCGCCGACGGCTCCAGCGTTCTGAATGTCTATTTCTCCCGTAACAGCTACAAATTGACTTTCCGCGAGTACACAGGGGGATTTTTTAGCGGCAGCTACCACACCGTAGCTACAATAACCGCAAAATATAACGCTTCGATTTTTGCCGAGTTTGGCAAGCCTCCGTTCAACACGACTTATAACGGACGTGCATGGGAGTGCACCGATAGCAGTAAATATAACTACGCACTCCAGACGCTCGACCGTATGCCCGGCTTCGATGCAACCTTTAATCTCTATGATAAGAGCAGCAACAAACTCAAGACCATATATTACTATGTGCAGAATGTTGGAACGACTGTAAACAGCAGCCGTTGGCCTACCAGCACTGCCAACTTCAGTCTGTACAAGGAAGTACAAACATACTTCAATTATGCTACTTACGATGAAGAGTATCATAACATAGACGGCTTTAATCGGTACAGCGCCAGCGTTGCCGGTTTTTACCGTAACCAGAAAGACTTCAGCAACAACACGCTTTACCTTTACTACATGCGCAAGTCCTACACGCTCACCTTCAACAACTACAGTGCCGTTTCTGACAACACCGTAGAATATGAAGCTAAGCTGGACAGCTACAACAACTATGTTCCTGCACGTCCTGAAGGCTTCAGCGAGAACGCAGTGTTCATGGGCTGGTACGAGGTCGAGCCTTCTCAGATAACCAGCACTACGCAGCGCTTCGACTTCACCGGCAAGACGATGCCCGCGGACAACCTCACCCTCTTCGCATACTGGGTCGAGAAGCCCGTCACGCTGACGGTGCAGGTTCCCACACTCGGCGGATATACCGCGTCCAATTACGAGGTCGCCATCGGTACAGTCATCTCCGGCGTGGACGTGTTCAAGGATGCCGAGGCCAAGATCGCCGAGGCAGGCAGAACCGTTCTCAAGTGGGTATACGAGGACGGCACTGCCGTTGACGTCAACAGCGCCATCGGCAGCGACACCACCGTCAAGGCAGTCCTTGAGGGCGAGGTCTACAATCTGACCTACGTCACCGGAACCGACACCGCGATAACCGACGAAAACCGCTACGAATATGAGGCGCTTGCACAGGTCAAGGACGGCAGCGGGCTCAAGAGCGGCGACAAGGTGTTCGCCTGCTGGACTGACGAGACCGGCAAGGTCTACTATCCCGGCAGCTACGTCACCATGACCGGCAACAAGACCCTCACCGCGAAGTACGTCGACCCCAGCGTCAAGGTCACGCTCACCTACCACTCGAACTTTGACACTGACCAGACCAAGACCATCGACGCCGTTCCCAACAACGACAAGGTCTCCGTCATGGATTACACCTCAACGGGTCTTCCCTCCCGTCTCGGCTACCAGGTCAAGGGCTGGAAGGATGCAAACGGCGTTGAGTACGCCGCAGGCTCCGAAGCCCGTCTGGACAACAATGGCTCCAACGACCTCTACGCCGTCTGGGAAGCCATCGACGTGGACTACAAGGTCGAGTTCTACTATCAGAACACTGACGGTACATACCCCGACAAGGCAAAGGATGAAAATATCGTTACCCGTCAGGGCAAGACCGACTCCATCGTCTCTGTCACCGCCGCGGACAAGGCCGATAAGGAAAACGGCAAGTACGTCTATGACACCGCAGCTTCTAACATTGAGAGCGGCACTGTCGCCGCAGATCGCAGTCTCGTACTGAAGCTTTACTTCAAGCTTAACCAGTCGAGCTATACCGTCAGATATCTCTGGAACGGTACCGAGGATAAGGTTGCCGACGATAAGGTTGTTGCAGACCAGACCGTAGGCCAGACCATCACCGAGACCCCGATCACGGTCGGCGGATACACCGCCGTCAGCACCGACTCCCAGAGCATCACTCTCGTTCCCGACAGCAGCAGCAACGTAATCACCTTCTATTATTATAAAAACGTTGAGCTGACCGCAATCAGCGCTACACACGAATACAACGGCAGAGAGCAGTCCGTCAGCGGCTTCACCGGGGCACCGGAAGATGCTGACTTCTCCGCCATCACCGTCGGCGCAGCCGGCACTGATGTTGGCGAGTACCCCGCAAAATTTGCCGAAGGTACCGTAGGCACTAAGGACAGCACAGGAAAGTATATCGTCGTCAAGGCAACCGACGGCATGCTTAAAATAACCCCGAAATCAAACGTAATCACCATCACCGCGAACAGCAACTCCAAGGCTTATGACGGCACCGCGCTTACCGACAGCGGATACTCCTTCACTCAGGGCATCCTCCTCCGCGGCGATGTACTGCATGTATCCGTCAAGGGCAGCCAGACCAACTTTGGCAGCAGCGCTAACGTTGTTGAGTCCTATCAGGTCATGCGCGACGACGGCACGGACGTCACCGGAAACTACACCTTTGCAACTCCCGTTAACGGCACTCTGCGCGTCACCAAGCGTGAGATAACTCTCACCTCCGCAGACGGCAGCAAACAGTATGACGGTACCCCGCTCACCAACCATAATGTCACCGTCTCCGGCAAGGGCTTCGCTGATGGCGAAGGCGCAACCTACACCGTCACCGGCAGTCAGACCCTCGCAGGCAGCAGCGCGAACACCTTCAGCTACACTCTGAACGAGGGCACCAACCCCGACAACTACAATATCACTACAAACCCCGGTACCCTGACGGTTACAGCCGTCTCCGACAAGGTCGTTGTCACGATCAAGGAGCACAGCGGCACTGCAAAGTATGACGGCAGCGAAAAGACCGTCACCGGCTACGACACCGAGATCAGCAATCCGCTCTACACCACTGATGACTTCCACTTCACCGGCGATGCCACTATCACCGGCACCGATGCCGGCAGCTATGACATGGAGCTTGTTCCCGAAAACTTTGAGAACATCAGCAATAACTTCTCCAATGTTGAGTTTGTCATCGAGGACGGCACGCTGACCATCTCCAAGCGTGAGGTAACTCTCACCTCCGCAACCGACAGCAAGATGTATAACGGTATCCCGCTCACCAACCATAATGTCACCGTCTCCGGCGACGGCTTCGTTGACGGCGAGGGCGCGTCCTACACCTTCACCGGCAGCCAGCTCGATGTCGGCAGCAGCAAGAACACCTTCGACTACGAGCTGAACGCCAACACCAAGGCAAAGAACTACGAGATCACCAAGGAATACGGCGACCTGACCGTCACCGCAGTTTCCACCCAGATCGTCATCACCGCGAACAGCAAGACCGAGGTCTACAGCGGCCAGGCAGTCACCGACAGCGGCTACACCTACACCGGCAAGCTCGCCGATGGCGACAAGCTTGAAGTTGAAGTCGTTGGCAGCCAGACCGATAGAGGCAGCAGCGACAACGTCGTCAAGTCCTACAAGGTCACCCGCAACGGCGTTGACGTCACCAACAACTACACCTTCGGTGCAAGCCAGAAGGGCACGCTCACCGTCACCCCGCGTCCCGTAACGCTCACCTCCGGCGGTGGTGAAAAGAAATATGACGGCACTCCGCTCACCAATCCCACCGTCACCGTCGGCGGCAGCGGCTTCGTCGCAGGCGAGGGTGCGACCTACAACGTCACCGGCAGCCAGACCGATAAGGGCAGCAGCAAGAACTGGTTCACATACACGCTGACCGAAGGCACCAAGGCTGACAACTACACCATCACTCAGGAATACGGCGAACTGGTCGTCACCAAGAACACCAGCGTGATCAACATCACCGCAAAGAGTGCGAACAAGACCTACGACGGTCAGGCGCTCACCGAGACCCGCTACGACTTCACGCAGAACATCCTCGCCGAGGGCGACGTGCTTACCGCAGTCGTCGAAGGCAGCCAGACCGACGCCGGCAGCAGCGCAAACGTTGTCAAGTCCTACAAGGTCATGCGCGGCGATGTGGACGTCACCGACTTCTACACCTTCGGTGAGATCGAGAACGGCACTCTGACCGTCACCGAACGCAAGGTCACTCTGACCAGTAAGAGCGCCGATAAGCCCTATGACGGTACCCCGCTCACCAGCCCCGATGTCACCGTCTCCGACGAAGGCTTCGTTGACGGCGAGGTCAGCGACATCAAGGCCATCGGCACCATAACCGACAAGGGCAGCGTCCCCAATACCATCACCTTCACCGAGGGCGAGAACTTCAAGGCCAGCAACTACATTATCGTCAGAGAGACCGGTACTCTCACCATCATCGCTGACGCGACCGAAGTTGTTGTCTACATCTCCGGCAACACCGGCACCGAGAAGTATGACGGCACCGAAAAGACCGTCACCGGCTACAAAGTGACCAGCATCAGCAGCGACCTCTACAAGGAAAGCGACTTTGCACTCACCGGCAATGCGACGGTCTCCGCTACCGACGCCAGGGCGACCTCTTACCCGATGGGTCTTACCGCAGGCAACTTTGAGAACAAGAACGATAACTTCAGCAAGGTCACCTTCGTCGTTACCGACGGCTCCCTGACCATCGATCCGCGCACCGTCACTCTCACCAGCGAGAGCGCGACCAAGGAATACGACGGCACCCCGCTCACCCGTCCCGATGTCACCGTCTCCGGCGACGGCTTCGTTGAAGGCGAGGTCAGCGGCATCAAGGCCACCGGCAGTATCACCTACTACGGTGAGGTTGACAACGACATCAAGTACACCAAGGAAGCAGGCTACAAGGATTCCAACTACATCGTCACCCCCGAGATCGGCAAGCTGGGCATCACCCGCAGCTCCAAGGAGCTCAAGGTCGTTGCGAACAGCGGCACCTGGGAGTATGACGGCAAGTTCCACGCCGACGGCGGCTACACCGTGACCTTCGGCAAAGAGAGCTACACCGTTGCAGCCGGCGAATCCGCCAAGCTCTCCACCGGTGATACCGTCACCGCGATCATCACCAAGCAGGTCAAGAACGTCGCCGACAGCGCAGACGGCAACAACGCCATCGTCACCCTGACGATAGACAACGCCGCGCAGTACGCGAACGTATCCCAGGCCAACGGCACCCTGACCATCACCGCAAAGCCCCTGACCATCACCGCCGGCAGCGCGGAGAAGGTCTATGACGGTCAGCCTCTCACCAAGAACAGCTTCACCAACACCGAGCTTGCCGAGGGCGATAAGCTCACCGCCACCGTCACCGGCAGCCAGACCAACGTTGGCAGCAGCGATAACGTCTCCTCCGCCGCAGTCATTATGGCAGGTGAAGAAAACGTCACCGCAAACTACACCATCACCTACGAGAAGGGCAGCCTCACCGTCACTCCCGTGACCGACGAAGTAATCGTTACCGTCACCGAGCGCGGCGGCGACTACCTGTACGACGGCGGCGAAAAGGTCGTCACCGGCTATGACGCCGTAAGCAGCAATCCGCTCTACACCGCGAACGATTACAGCTTCAGCGGCGACGCGACCGTCAAGAGCACCAACGCGGGCAGCTACGACATGGAGCTTGCTCCCGAAGACTTCAAGAACACCAGCGCGAACTTCACCAATGTCACCTTCATCATCGTTGACGGCAAGCTCAACATCGCTCAGCGCAAGGTTCTTATGACCTCCGCGGATGGTGAGAAGGTCTATGACGGCACTCCTCTCACCAACTCCACCGTTACCGTCACCGGCGACGGCTTCGCTGAGGGCGAGGGTGCGGCCTACACCGTGACCGGCAGCCAGCTTGACGAGGGCAGCAGCAACAACAGCTTCACCTATGAACTGAACGAAGGCACTCTTGCCGCAAACTACATCATCGAGACCAAGGAAGGCAAACTCACCGTCAAGCCGATCCTCACCGAGATCACTATCACCGCAAACAGCGGCGAGAAGATGTATGACGGCTCCGCACTCATCAACGGCGGCTACACTTTCACCTCCGGCATCCTTGTTGACGGCGATGTGCTTACCGCAGTCGTCGAGGGCAGCCAGCTCAACGCAGGCAGCAGCGCAAACGTCGTCAAGTCCTACCGCGTCATGCGCGGCGAGACCGACGTCACCGCAAACTACCGCTTCGCAGAATCCGTTGACGGCAAGCTCACCGTTACCGCGCGCAAGGTCGTTATGACCTCCGCGGACGACGAGAAGGTCTACGACGGCACTCCGCTCACCAATGACGAGATCACCGTCACCGGCGACGGCTTCATCGAGGGCGAAGGCGTCACCTATGACGTCACCGGCAGCCAGCTCGACGTCGGCAGCAGCGACAACAGCTTCACCTACGAGCTGAACGAGGGCACTCTTGCCGAGAACTACATCATCGAGACCGAGGAAGGCAAGCTCACCGTCACCAGCCCCGAGCAGCACATCGTCATCACCGCGAACAGCGCGGAGAAGACCTATGACGGCACTCCGCTCACCGACGATGGCTTCACCTACACCGACTTCGTTCTCGCCGAGGGCGACGTGCTTGAGGCAGTCATCGAAGGCAGCCAGACCGACGCCGGCAGCAGCGTGAACGTCATCAAGTCCTACCGCGTCATGCGCGGCGATGAGGACGTCACCGCAAACTACATCTTTGACGACTCCGTTGACGGCACCCTGACCGTTACCAAGCGCAAGGTAACTCTCACCTCCGGCACCGCCTGCAAGATCTACGACGGCAAGTACCTCACCTGCAACAAGGTCGAGGTCGGCGGAGACGGCTTTGTTGAAGGCGAAGGCGCGACCTACGATGTGACTGGCAAGCGCAAGGACATCGGCTGGAGCTACAACGACTTCACCTACAAACTCAACGACAACACCAAGGCCGACAACTACGAGATCACCGTTGAGCGCGGCTTCCTGTACGTCAAGGATCAGGCTGAAAAGCCCAAGACCGGCGACAGCAGCGACCTTCTCCTCCTGCTTGCCCTCATGAGCATGAGCGGCGCAGGCGCAGCGGGCACTGTGTACCTCTACCGCAGAAAGCGCGAGGAGCAGGAATAAGCTCAAAATAGCAAAGCACTAAACTAAACGAATCCCCTCTGCAGTTTATCACTGCAGAGGGGATTTCAATTTATACAATTATATAAGCGCATAAGCGCGCCGCATCAAAATGCGGCGCTGTCCGATGCGGGCTGTGTTTGATTTTCAAATTAGTTCACATAATGTTGTATACGTAATATTATTTACATAAGCTTATATCAAGCTGCTCAAAAATACACATAAAAAGTGTCAAAAAGCCTTGAAAAATCAGCATTTTTAGCCGCTTGTGTTTTTCATTTCTCTGTGTTAGCATAGATAGCCCACGGATATTGAAAATGGAGGATCGGCGCGCTGCGCCGTTTTTTGATATGGACGAGCATAGGATTCAACGCAATGCAATAACCGAGGGCAGCATCCTCAAGCAGCTGATGAACTTCTTCTTCCCCGTTCTGCTCGGTATGCTGTTCCAGCAGCTGTATAACATGGCCGACGCGGTAATAGTCGGCCGCTTTGTCGGCAAAAATGCGCTCGCCGCCGTCGGCGGCTCCGCCTCACAGATACTGAACCTCATCATCGGTTTCTTCACCGGCCTGTGTTCCGGCGCTACGGTCATCATAGCGCAGTATTACGGCGCAAACGACGACGAGGACGTCAGCAAGGGTGTACAGACCGCCATAGTTTTTGCGGCCGTCTGCGGCGTTATAATGACCGTTGTTGGCATTGTGACCGCGCCGTGGCTCCTGCGCATTATGGATACTCCGGAGGAGACTATGGCCGACTCCGTGAGCTATATGCGCATCGTCTATCTGGCGATGATCCCTGCTATGATCTACAACATGGGTTCGGCCATACTGCGCGCGGTCGGCGATTCGAAGCGCCCGCTGTATTTCCTCATCATCTGCTGTGTGCTCAATGTTGCGATGGATATCGTCGCCGTCGTCGTATTTGATCTGGCGGTGGAGGGCGTCGCCATTGCGACGAGCCTTGCCCAGCTTATCAGCGCCGTGCTCGTCTGCCGCAGTCTGATACGCAGTAAACAGAGCTACCGGCTCGAGCTGAAAAACATACGCATCGAGGGACGCATGATGCGCCGCGCGGTGCGCATCGGCCTTCCCGCAGGGCTTCAGTCCGTGCTCTACGCCGTCTCCAACATGATAATCACAGCGTCCATCAACAAGTTTGGCACGGACACCGTCGCCGCGTGGGTCGCCGTAAACAAGATCGACGCGTTCAACTGGATGGTTCTGAACGCGTACAGCATCTCGCTGATGACCTTTGTCGGTCAGAACTATGGTGCGGGGCTGTATGACCGAGCACGCGCCAGTCTGCGCGACTGTATGGCGCTCGGAATAATCACAACCTCGCTCATCTCAGTTTTGTTTATGCTGACATGCCGCTTTTTCTTCGGTCTTTTTGTCGAGGATGAATCAGTCATGGTCATCGCAGTGGAAATACTTGGCTTTATGGCGCCGTGGTACTGGCTGTACGCACCGATTGAAATATTCGGCGGCGGTCTGCGCGGGCTTGGCGACACGCTGATACCCACGATCATCACCGCCGCGGGCATCTGCCTGACGCGCGTCATCTGGATATACACCGCCGTCCCGCGCTGGCACAGCATCAGCACCGTCGCGCTCAGCTATCCGCTGACCTGGGGACTGACCGCCGTTGCGTTCGTGATATACTACTTCGGTTTCGTACGCAAGCGTCTTATGAGGGCTAACAATGGAAAATGAACTTATATG
>OGYM01001549.1_pt1 | contig 16497 bp, 10 predicted proteins | sample 1576491 | NCBI WGS metagenome assembly OGYM01 (sample SAMEA3541515, study PRJEB24748) | human gut metagenome | biome: human gut; feature: human-associated habitat; material: faeces | place: China | collected 2012 | reverse complement strand
GGAGAGCCGAGTCCGTATGATACCAACTGCTGGCCGAGTCACAGTTCCGTATTCGGTATCATAGATCTCGCTTTCATTCCCAAAGACAGATATTATCTTTACCGCAGTGTGTGGAACCGCACGGAACCCACCCTGCATGTGCTCCCTCACTGGAACTGGACGGAGGGGCAGCATGTGCCTGTGTTCGTCTATACCTCGTATCCCGAGGCAGAGCTCTTTGTGAACGGTGTGAGTCACGGCCGGCGCAAAAAGGCTGTTCCTACCGCCCCAACCGGCGGATTGCGGGAGGAACCTACCGAGGAGCGTTATCGCCTGATGTGGAAGGATGTGGTCTTCTTTCCCGGTGAGTTGAAGGCGGTGGCATATGACGCCGAAGGCAATGCTGTGGCGGAGAAATGCGTACGTACAGCCGGCGAACCCCATCATATCGAGCTTCAGGCTGACAGGACGGTGCTTTCGGCCGATGGCAAGGACCTGGCATATGTAACCGTGAGCGTCGTGGACAAGGATGGCAACCTTTGCCCCGATTATGACGGGTTATTGGAGTTCAAGGTGAGCGGAGCCGCATCGTACAGGGCTTCAGCCAATGGCGACCCGACATGTCTGGACCTCTTCCACCTGCCGCAGATGCACGCTTTCCATGGCATGCTGACAGTCATCGTGCAGGCTGGAGAGCGTCCCGGGACAGCCCGTCTGACAGTTGGCGGCAAAGGCCTTGACACATGCAAATTAAGGTTGAATATAAAATAATGCTTTACATATGAAATATCTCGGTTGTGCGTTTCTTCTCATTGCGCTGGTGTCGTGCGGCTCGGTTCCGGTAAAGAGCACTTTTGTCGAGGAACCGGGCCCTTCGGGCGATACCTGTTCTTACTGGCCTGAGGAGATGTCCGGCATGCATGCGGCTATTCTGGGTACTGACAAGGCGTTCAGAATGTCAGTCTGTCCCGATGTGGAGGAAACTTCCGTCCGTGAGGTTTCTGCGTGGAAAGGGGAGACCGTGTCTGCAATGGTGCTCATCTGGTCCGCCTCCGATCTGGAGAATGTCAGGGTCGATGTCTCCAAACTGCGTGTGTATATGACAAATAAACTCTGTCATTCCACTTGTTACCAGTCAGTTTTACTTTGTCTGCATTGATGATGATAACGTTATCACCGCAGTCTACGTGAGGAGTAAAGTTTGGTTTGTACTTTCCTCTCAGCAATTTTGCAACTTTTGCTCCCAGACGGCCTAATGTTTGGTCTGTAGCGTCAACGATAACCCATTCTTTGGTTACAGTCGCTTTGTTTGCAGAAATGGTCTTGTAACTTAAAGTATCCACTCTAATTTTGTTTTTTAAATGTTACTACTAAAAATTTCTTCACCACTCATTAGTCTTCCCCGGACAAAGGAATACTAACTTGCTATGAATTAATCTCTTATCATTTTGTGATAATAATCGGCTTGCAAAAGTACGGCTTTTCTTTGAATTGGCAAACTATTTTTGTATATTTTTCCAGTCGCCTATTCTATTGAGAGTCTTCTCAATACCCGTTATTATTCATTCCATTGAGTTTCGGATTACTTTGTATCTCTTTCAGAGGGATAGGGAAAAGTTCATGTTTACCCTCCGTAAAATTCCGGTAAGCCGGATATGGTTTGTTCTCTTTCTGATTGACGGAACTGATCTCACCAAACAGTTTCAGAGCCTTTCCCAACACTCCCCAACGTATCAGATCATATTTGCGTTGTCCTTCAAAAGCCAGTTCGAAGCCACGTTCCCAGTAGAGAGCCGTACGGAACTTTCCTTCCGGTGTAGAGTCGTCAATGAAAGTCAGGTTATGTGTCTTTTTCCGTGCGCTCATCATTTCATCATAATTCGCTTCTGTAATAGAAGTTGCTTCAGCACGTGTACGTACGCTATTCAACAAATCCCATGCTTTTTGTCTATCTGTTCCTGTTTCATTATACGCTTCGGCAGCCATCAATACCACATCAGCATAACGCAAAGGGCAATAGTTCACATCCGCATAATTGATATTCTTGTTCCATGACTCTTTCGGCATCCATTCCCGGCGCCATTTTCCTACATACCAGCTACCTGCACTTCTTTCTTCTTTTACATGCTCTTTTTTAGTACCATTCCAGGTATAACGATAGGTGCAAATAGCAACATCACGGCGTTTATCGCTCGCTTCGAAGAAGTTACGCCATTCGGGAACGACTATAAAGAAACCATTGGCACGTCCCATATACTGACTTGATTCAGATGCAGAAACTCCGGTAGGTTCCGCCACCTGCGGACCGTTATAAATCCCCCATGCTCCACCGTTACGACGTCCTTGTGAATGATAGAAAGCAATCTCCCAAAGACTCTCCTTATTATTCAGTCCCCCCTGCGAGTAGCTTTTAAAGAGTGCCTCATAACCACCATCATAAAAATCATGGTACCCTTTCTTTTCAAAAGCCTCCCACTCTTTTATCACTGCATCGAAATATTCCATCCGCTTACTGTCCTCCGGACGTTTCAACTGTCCATTCGATTGAAGGCTATATCCTGCACGTTGCAAATATACACGCATCAGCAATGCACGGGCAGCCCCTTGCGTCACCCGTTCGGGACTGGAAGAAGCAGTTGCCCAATCCAGATTGTTTTTAGCGAAAGTAAGGTCGGATATAATCTCGTCATAAATCACTTCCCTGTCCACACGTTCACCAAAAGCAGATTCGTAGGATGATGAATAAGATGTTTTGAAAGGCACATCTCCCCAATATCTCACCAAATCAAATGCGAGGAAAGCGCGCAGAAAGCACGCTTCCGCTTCCAATGCTTTCAAACGGGTATTTTCTGCGTATCCTGTCATGCCACAGATTCCGTCAATGGTGAGGTTAGCCCGGTCGATTCCCTCATATTTCAGTTTCCAGATACTTTCAATCCACGTATTCGTGGAGTTTAGCTGATAATGTGCAATATCGTGAACCTGATTGTCAGACTGCGTACGAGCCGTATAATAGGTATCGTCTGATGCAGGAGAAGCCATTTCGTACCAACCGTAATGATTAAAGTCCGACAATGAACTATATATTCCCATCACTGCCATTTCCGCTTTATCTTCCGAATCGAAATAGCGGTCCCGGTCATATTTTGAGTTAGGTTCTTCCGTCAGCAAATCCTCGCAAGAGGAAAATCCTGTTGCCAATAAAGCGAATACGGCATATAATAGATGTATCTTTTTCATGATTACTATGTATTTAAAGAATTAAAATGCTACGTTGAGACCAAAAATAAAAGAACGGCTAAGCGGATACGCTCCAAAGTCAACACCCGGTGTCAAACCGCTTTTCATCGTAGAGACTTCCGGATCGAAACCTGAATACTTGGTCCAAGTCAACAGATTATTACCAGTGGCATACAAACGCAAGTTTTTCAATCCCACCCTTGCAATCAGATTTTTAGGGAATGTATATCCCAAAGTCACATTACTTAGTTTCAAATAGGAAGCATCCTCCACTGCCCATGAATGAATATAGTTATCTCCTTGTTGAGCATCATGATAAGCGGCTACGGTTTTACCAACATTCAAAGCAGCCAGTTCTCCGGGATCTGTCACTTTCTGTCCATCCGAATTGATGGTCATCCAGCGATTAGAGCTATTCATCACGTCCAATGCGTTGTAGTTCAGGCTACCCACCTTACTGGTAACCAGTTTGGTCGCATTCAGCACTTCGTTGCCATAGCTGAAAGTCAGGAATATACTTAAATCAAATCCTTTGTAAGTAAAAGAATTGTTCAAGCCTCCGTAGAATTTCGGTTGAGCGTTACCAATGACCGTTTTATCATTTTCATCAATCACATTATCATCTCCGGTCAAGTTCTTAAACTTCCACATGCCCGGACGAATCTGACCTTTATCACCATGATAAGGTATACCATCTTTCAGGGTATAGGTCTGTGTAGAAGCATCATAATTGAAATCATCTACCTGATACAGCCCCTCGGTGATGTAACCATAGAACTGTCCTAATGGTTCTCCGACAGCAATACGATGGGTATTTTGGTTAAAGCCGAACTTGGCTTCATAGAGTTGTACCGCCTCACCGGTCAATGCTTTCACGGAATTTTTATTGTGCGACAGCGTCAGTGTAGTGTTCCAACTAAACTTCTTTGTAGAGAAATTCACAGTATTCACAGTCAGTTCCACACCTACATTCTTCGTTTCTCCGGCATTAATCAACATACTCTGATAACCGGAAGAATAAGGCAACTGGGCGTTAAGCAGCAAGTTACTACTCCTATTTATATAGAATTCGGGTGAAATGGTAATGCGTTGATTCAGAAATCCTAAATCGACCCCCATATTAAAAGTCTTGTTCGCTTCCCATTTCAGGTCGGGATTCGGTATCTGCTTGGAAGCATAACCGGGAGTAAGCTGATCTCCCATAGCTGTGATGATGGAAGACATCAAAGCAAGGCTGTTATAGCTGCCGATTCTGTTGTTCCCCGCCAAACCGTATCCGATACGGAATTTCAAGTCGGAAAAAACATTCAGTTTCTTTATAAAATCCTCTTCACCTACACGCCATGCTGCCGATACAGCAGGAAAGTATCCCCATTTATTATTCTTTCCGAATTTAGAAGACCCATCCGCACGGAAAGTTGCGGAAAACAAGTACTTATCCGTAAAGTCATAATTGAGACGAGCAAAGAAAGAGAGCAGATTATCATCATAGTTTTCATCGGACGAAGCAACGGACGGAGTACCCAGACTCATATCTCCCAAAATGAACTCATCGGTAGGCAACCCACTGACACCGGATTCGAGCACACGAGTCCAGCGTTTTACAAATTCCTGTCCCAATTGTACCACTACTTTATGTTTTTTCTGAAAACGTTTGTCATAAGTCAGGACGTTAGAGGTCTGAAAACTTCCGGTCTCTGTATTTCTGATAGAGCCGTAAATACCGTTGCGTCTTCCCATTATAGATTGGTCGCCATAAAAAAGCTCCCGGCGATAAAGTTGATAACGCATACCCGTATTGTTGCGGAAGGTCAATCCTTTGATGATTTTGAAAGTCAGTCCGCCATTGGCTTGCAAAGTGCGTGTTTCCTTATTATCCTTTTCTTCAGCGGCGGCAATCAATGGATTCTGCATCACGTTTCCATCCGCATCGCTTAATACAGGATCTTCTCCTGCCAACAAATCCGAATCACTACCACGTATACCAATAGTAGGACGGTATTGCAAAATCTGAACCATTTTATTAAACTTTGCATCTACATTGCTTCCGCCTTCATTCGTTCCATTTCCGGCAACACCAGCTCCATACACTTTCAGATAATCGAAGTTGATACGTCCTGTAACGGAGAGCCGCTTATTCACTTCGCTTTTCACGCTAAGCGCAATATTATGTTTGTCGCTGCCGCTATATACCATCGCACCTTCATCCTTGAAGTAACCATAAGACATATTGTAGTTCAACTTATCATTACCACCGTTGACGCCTACCCGGTAATTTTGCGTAACGGTAGTGCGTCCCATCGTACGATCCAGCCAATCGATACCTTTACGATTGCCATAGTTCTCATGAAGATCGACAAAACCACCGTAACGATTTTGCCATGACCGCATACTTTCCTCGGGATCAGTAGCATCCCCTAATGTTCTTTCATAATCCGCCAACACAAATTCCTCTACACTTAATACATCCAACCGCTTGGCAAGCGTACGCACACCTACATAAGAATCGAAAGTAAGTGTTGCTTTTCCTTCTCCTTTCGCACCGCTTTTGGTAGTGATTACCACTACGCCATTTGCTCCACGGGCACCATAAATTGCTGTTGCCGAAGCATCTTTCAACACATCGATACTTTCAATATCGGCAGGATCAAGGCTGGACATACCATCTTCCGTCGGAAATCCGTCGATAATATAAAGCGGTTCGTTGCTTTGCGTAATTGATATACCGCCACGAACACGCACTGACATCGTAGCACCGGGCTGACCGTCTGTCTGTATAATCTGTACCCCTGCCATACGTCCCGCTAAGGCTTGGGTTACATCAGATGAAGGAACTTTGAGTAAATCATCGCTTCTCACAGAAGCCACGGAACCGGTCAGGTCTTTACGCTTTACTGTTGCATAACCGATAGCTACCACCTCATCCAACAATACCGACGCAGCTTTCATGGTCACATCAATCTGTTTCCTTCCTTTCACGGGTACTTCCATATTTTCCAGTCCGATAAAAGAGAAAACCAAGACATCTTTCTGCGGATCACTAACGGTAATGGTGTATTTACCATTGATATCGGTAATGGTACCCGTGTTTTGTTTTCCTTTCACGGTCACATTTCCTCCAATCACTTCCAAGCCTTCGTTGTCCACCACCTTACCGGTAACGGTCAAACTCTGGGCATAAATGCCGGATACACCGACAAGAAGCAACAAAATGCAAATAATTCTACTTTTCATCATATTCTGTTTGTTATTTATATTCACTATGTTTCATTGTTTATCATTGATTTACTACCCGGGTAGATATAGGACTCCGGTCGGTCATTTCTACCACCTGATAAGCTCCGTCTATCTCGTCGTAAAGCAACGAGGAACCCGTATATTGTCGAGAGTAAAAATTGCCATTCAACGCAGGATTGTCTGTTCCATAACTAAATACCGCTTGTTCGGTGCGATGACTCACTGTCAGTTCCGGTGCCTTGGAAGCATCCAAAACCGCTTTGATCGTCCAGTCGCCTACGTTAAAGGTATCACCGTCACGGTTAATAATAGAAACAGCCTCATCTCCTACCTGAATTATAGCCAGGAAACGGGTGGCAGAACAACCGTCAACCCGTGCAGTCAAGTGCCACTGGTTGGGATACTCTGCTCCGGTGATGGCGGGCGGCACTACAAAACGATCCGTTTGGGACAGCGTAAAAACGTGTCCTCCAAAAAGTTGTGTCACAGCCACCCATCCTTTGGTCTTATTATCTGTAGACAACGTTTTCTTTACCGCATCGATCTTAAATTCCGTAGGACTATGCAACAGCCACTCCCAGCGGACAGCCTCCGATGCCTCCAATTCATCATACACTATTACTGTATGAGGATGAAGCATCAACACGTGCCGACGGTATTTAGTCAACGGAGTGGCACCGAATCCATTTTCAGGCGTCTGCTCAATACCTGCCTGCTTGAAGTAGCCAACCCACATCGGGTCATTGCTGATACTTCTGTAAGCATGTGAAGCATCTCCCAAACAGTAACTGATATGCTGTCCGCCCATAGCACGCATCACACTGCCATAACCTTCGGTAGAATAAGGTTGCCCGATGCCGTTTACCAACAGTGAATTATGCGCCCGCGTATGGCGATAGGACATCAGATTATGAGCATCGCTAAAGTTCTGATAATAGCCCGTACTGCGATACACATCGACACCCTTATACAACAGATTAAAAGCATTCTGGCTGGCAGTCGTGTGACTGCCGGATCCGAATGTACTGGAACGGAACGAGAGTGCAAGATCTTTTTCTACATCTTCCGGTGCACTGTGCATGGCTACTTCACCGGCATCTTTATACCACACCATTTTATCAGCCCCGGCAGGAAAAGCTGTGTTGTAATCCTGCTCGGTGCACATCCGGTAAAGACGCAATTCATAATCCCGACGCAACAGCTCCCGACATTCTCCGGCATACCATCCGGCATAGGAATCACCCGTTTCACGCGCCAGATAGTCAGCAAAGGCGGCAACCAGACGGTTGGGTTCACTACCCTTTTCACTATTGTCACCAAAGCCATTGCTTTTCGATCCCGGCGGACAAGTATAAACCAGCGAGCGTCCGACATTCTGATACCACGGATGCGATAGATAATCGTACTGACTGATGAATGAAAGAAGAGACGGCATATACGCCAAAGTCAATATATTGGCACTGAAATAGCCTGTGCCATTATGCCATATACCGTCACGATTGAAGCCGGAGGCAGGAGCTCGGGCTGTCCACAATTCATAATAATACTCCATCATGGGCAGCACTTCGGAAGAATAGGCCGATTTGTCGTAAAGCGACAAAGCCACTTGAAAGAGGATGCGCATATTCTGCTGCCAAAAATGATTATCAAAGAGATGGTTTTCCTGAAAACCGCAATTTACCTTGTAATAGTAACGTGCCACACGCATCATCAGTTCTTCGGCAGCAGTACGATCGGAAGCAGACAAGTTATTATAAAGCAGATCGTAGGCTGCAACAAGACACCATGCGATGTTGCTGGCAGTAAAGTTGGATGCAAAAAGTTGTCCGTCAGCAGGGGGAGCGACAATCAACGCTTCGAGAAGCTGACGCAACTTTTCGGCATAAATTTCTTTTTGGGTTAGATGATAGGTCTGATAAAGATAAGTGGCATGTTGCCGGAGCTCTTCTGCACGACTATATAAATCAGTCATTCCGGTGTATTCGGCTTTCAATGCCTGAGAAGCACGACTTTGTAGTTCTGCATATTCAGGGTGTGAAGTGACACGGTTACGAGCCTCTCCGATACGGTCGTCTAAAAAACAGTAAATACGAGGATGCAGACGGGGAACATTTGCTAAGAATGTCTGAAAAGGAGGTGTTACAAATTCCGGTGTATCATTCTTTACTTCGAAACGATAAATAGCACTCCATTCACCGGGCGCAGTTCCATTAAGGTTGGTGGAACGAAAGCGCCAATACCATGTACCGACCTCCAAACGACGATGAAGATTATACATACACCATTCCTGCGGTTCGGAAAGTAGCGTTTCGGAACTGCTGAAATCTTCAGTGCGCGAAAGGGAAAATTGCAGTCTTTCGCCCGTCTTCATGGCTTGAGGAACAATTAGAGGAGCAGGATTCAGATACAATTCATTATCTGCTTTGGGATAAGGTTGTGTCCGTATCTTATCCTGATAGGCATCGGGAATTCTGGCAGGCGTCTCTGGCTGCGTACTGTCCGGTTCGGGCAGCGAGTCAGATGTACAGCTACAGAATAACTGTACCATGAACAAAAGAAAAACCGATAGGCGAAATGTGGTGTGCATATTATTTTCTTTTCTAGGTATAAGATTAGAGGGCTATTTTCAAAAGTTTCAATGTAAGAAGAAGGTAAAGCGGGATGGGGGATCCCACTTTCCTTGAATTTCTATTGAGTAAGGTCGAATAGTGACTATTTAAAAATCGTAATCATTGGACGGCAAAGAGCTTTCTGCGAACTACCAGTAACTTTCAGACTACTTGCTTTTGCATCCAGCACCTGCTTAGTTGTTTTATCCACATTAATGATTACACCAGAAACATCTTTACTTCCATTAACCGTACAAGAGGCATAATATACGGATTCAATAGGATCCCGGTCAAACATTACACCATTTTCAAATGCAAATTCCGGCATTTCCCTGAAAGCTTGTCCACCAGTGGGCTCTACCTCTCCTACTTTAAATAACATTCCCATAAATTCACCTAATTGATTCAACGTAGGAATATACCATGAACTCAAACTTTCACCATCAAGCAGATGTTCATTCACCCATTTCTCATAAGTTGTTTTAAATGCAACATCTCCAAGTCCTGTAAGTAAAGCTTCTGTAGCCTGTGTTCCATTAGTCACTGTTGCATCTGTTGTAACTAAAGAGCTGATTGCTTCATTATTAAGAGTCTGACGACCAACCACCACATTTTCAATCGCTACTGCATATCCGGCAATTGTCTTGCCTTGAAGTGCTACAGGATAATTAGCCGGCACATCATCACCGATAGCCTCCATCTTGAAAACAATACCGACAGCATCCGCTGCATCACGTACCACTTTACCTTCTGCATTGATATAACTACCAACCTTCATTTCCAACGCTTCATAATCCGGATCCACTCCTACTTCAATGTCAAAGTTTCCATCTCCGATTTCAAATTTAGCCATAATCTGCATATTAGCATCCAAAGGTAATGTATTTGCCGGTATTTTAATCTCTTTACTATATCCGCCACTCAATGCCATGGTTATTTCTTCTGTAAATTTACCTACATTTGAAGGAGCAAAAAAGAAATTAGCGAACCAATTGCCATCCGCAGAAGCAAAATTTGCATTTGTATAAGTCACAGGAGTCGTAGCAGAACATTTACCCTCTAAAATATCATATCCGCTCAAAGCGTTGTATGTTATTTCCAGCTTATTAGCTGCCGCAGCTACTTCCGGATTCTTCGGTTTTACGCTCACATTAGCAAACGGGCGCTTCAATGTCACACTGGCATTACCAATCGTTTCCAATTTTCCGCAGAAAGCGTCGCTGGCTGCCATCAACGCATCATTTGTCAGATCGAATGATGCAGTATTATATCCTACTGCTCTCAAATCAGCAGTGTTATATACTTTATTAGCGGCACCACTTTCCGGTACGTATTCAGCCCAGAACAATGCTTTCGACACTTCTTTTTGTTCATCTACGGAAATAGTGAAAGATACCTTACCGTCTGTAACCGGTTTAGTTACCTGATCGCCTATCTTATCGCCATCAGCATTCAGTAATTGCATGATACATTGCATCGTATAACCGTCAGGGATGGTAACCGCACGGCTAAAGACGTTATTTACAGGAGCCTGTACAGAGATGGTAACAGGAGCATTGATTTCTGTTCCGTTGTCCGAAACGATTTCTTCTTGTCCACAGGATGCAAAAAGCACTACGAACAAAGCCATTAGCGAATAAAATAAGTTCTTTTTCATGATCTTAATTGTTTTATGGTTAAGCAATTCTTAATTGATTTGTCTATTTTATAATTCTCCAAGGTCTACTTCCAGATCACCGTCATAATCGGGGTCGATCCCTATTCCTCCATTGGCATCGGAAGTCAGGAAGTTACCGCGTACCGTTGTGTTTTTGCCCCGTTCACAAGGAATACGGAAAGCTGTACGTGCCAGCACTTCATTCTTCTCATTCAAGATTTCGAGCTCTACAGGGATGGAAACGGTTTCTCCGGCATCGGTCAACACATAGTCGAATCCCAGTATCAGTTCTTTCGTACCATCGGCAGGGCGTTCAAAGGCCACTTTATATTCCATGTACATGAGCGAGTTCTTGGGTACATCGTCCCACAAATTGTAGCCGGTAGGCAAATAATCACTGTACTTCACACGAGCGGTAAAACTTTCACCTTTCAGTCCGCCTGTGGACAGTTTATTGAGAAACGTTGCCACATCTTTAGCCACCAGTTCATAGCGTGCTACGGGGCGATACAGTTCAACGTCAAGACTTGTTTCAGCTCCCCAATGATTGCGGAAAGAAGTCAGGTCTGCCATAGCAGAAGCAGCAAAAACATCTTTATAACGGCTATTCCCTATATACTTTCCGGCAGGAAGGATAAAAGCCAGATTCTTGGCATCGTAAACAAGTCCCTGTTCCGGTGTCTCCGCATTCACATAATCGGCCCACACCAGGATGCGGTAATTACGGGCGTGCAGCTTCATACTAACAGACAGACTGGCACGGTTAAAATCCTCTTCATATACCGTTTGCCGTGCCGCCACCTGTCTATCCAGATAGGCTTCTACGATGAAACGACGCAGATAGTTGGTTTCCGACGCACGGGTGATAGTCACCGGTGCTCTTTCTGCCAAACTTAGATTCATTGCCAGATTAAGGTTGAGTGTTACAGCTGTCGGATCCACTCCCAGTTCTCCTTCGGGAGTCATTTCCGGTTCTTCGTGCAGGCTGCATCCATTCACCAGCAGGGTGATGAACAACAGGAAAGTGCACTGCGCCAGTATATATAAATTTCTTCTCATATTGTTATCTTATTTATATGTATGTTCCTATCTAAGGTTAGAAGCGGTAGACCAACGATGCTCCCGCACGGGTTATCCCCCAGTAATGACGGACACGCGTATCCAGCAGTGCGCCGTTGTCTACATTATAATAGGTGTTATACTTCATGTTGGCATATCCCACTCCCAGATTAAATTCCGCTCCCCAGTGTTTGGAAAGGGGGAGTTTGTAACCGTAGCTTATTCCGGCTCCCAACAGCGGACGATCAGTATCTTGATAACGGTCATCGTTCCACTTTACGTTAAACCATGCCACGTGGGCGTGTAGTCCGACAAAGTGTCCCCGTCCTGTCTCATTTCCTATCCACCAGCGGGCTTCAGGTTGCAATGCTACCGTACGCACGCCACGCTTATCTCCCAAGTCCCACAAACTGCAAGTCAATGGCAACTCTACCGTGATCTTTTTATGCACCTGCATTTCCACGGCAAGGTTCAGCAAAGCATAAGCATCATATATTACATTCGTTTTCAGTGCCAGATAGCGTTGACCATCAAAGGCAGCCGCTTTCTTTCCTGTATTCTCTTTGCCGGATTGGCATTTATCCTCCTCCTTTTTTGAAGAAGTCGCAACTGCTGTCTCCTGCTTTTTCCCGCCGGGCTTGTAAACCGTAGTTTCCTCCGGAGCTGCCGAAGTCTGTACACGGGGTTTACCGGGAGTCTGTGCCGACAAGACGGTTATGCCCGATAATGCAGCCAACAGGCATATAGTTCTCATATTAAAAGTAGAGTGTCTCATATATTCGTATCTTTCATGTTCATTGATCAGATTTCCAGTTCGGGAACCGTATCCCTCATTACCGTTTCGTACCCATCCTCATTGATGACAGTAGCTTCACCTTTATAAGTGATATTCACCTTCTCTTGAGTGCTGCGGATAAAGAACGAGGGAGCACCGTCGGATTTCAGGTTTACACTAATCAGCCATCCGCCTACTTTGATACGTCCGTCGGACAAGATTTCGGGATCTTTGGCAGGATATTTCAGTGCATGTGTATTGATGACAGTGGCAAAACGATATACTTGTGCCTTTTCCGATGTAGCGGTGAAATGCCAGTGATTAGGATACTTCTTGAACACCCCTTTGTCATCAGCACGTAGCCAGTTGACTGCCGGATAGAAAAAACGGCTCGTCGTATCAGTCTGCAATGTTCCGGTGGAGAAAAGATAAGCGTCTGATGCTCCTCCGCGGTTCGTGGCTTGAATATGCACGAAGCGATGATTCGATTTATCCACTGTCATGGGATTTTCTGTGGTATGCAGCAAATAACTCCAGTTTACAGGTTCGTCTGCCACGAGTTCGTCATAGATAAAGATGAGTCCTGTCTTTCCCAGATTGACAATGTGACGGCGGAACGTTTTCACATGGTTCTCATCCCAGCCATTTTCGGGCGTATAATGCACCTCCGACTGTTCGCCGCGTGTCAGCCAAAGCGGTGAAATCACTTTTCCGTAAGCATTGGAAGCATCACCCAGCACATACCCGATCTTCTCGCTGGCATAATAACGGGGAATCCATCCATATCCTTCCGTACCGATACGTTGTCCCATACCGTTCACCAGAATCGTATTGTGAGCACGTGTGGCACGATGGCACAACATACTATGTACGTCGGTAAACTCAATGTGGTGTCCGCTACTGTAAAATAATGGTTTTCCACCATAGAACGTATTGAAAGCATTCTGATTGGCAAGTGCATGAGAGGTAGAACCATAAGGACTTGACCGGAAACTCCACATCGCATTTCCACCTACTCTGTCCCAGTTCGTTTGGAAAGAGGCAAGTCCTGTTGCGGGGAAGACGTATCCTGCAGGGAGTGCTGTCAATCCTTCACCTTCCGGCAGAGGTTTATCACATTGCAGGCGAAACCAGGCCAGATCACCGGGCTTACTCAATAAGGCTTTCTTCATATATTCCGGTTCCACTTTCAATGTGCGGCGTACGAAATCAGCGGCATAAGTGTTTCCGGTAAGGCGTGCCAGCGCATCCAAATATCCTATACGGATACTGTTTGGACGTCCCACATTCTGATGAGAACTTCCGTTTCCTGCGGATTTGGAAAAAGGAGGTTGCTGGAAGATGGTATACATGATATTTCCCTGATACCAAGGATCGGAAAAGAAGTCGTAACCGGTCAGTTTGCTATAATAGTAAGGTACTTCTACTAATGTACGGGTGTTGACCGTAAAGTAAGAATCGCCATTGTGCCAGCCACCGTCTTTGTTCAATCCGGGGAAACGTGCCAACCAGACGTTATAACAGTAATCCACCCATGTGTTGGCTTCGGGCAGATCGCCATATACACTGAATGCTGCCATTGTAAGGATGCGAAGTGTCATCTGCCACACATGATTGTCGGCGATATGATTTTCCATCCGGTTATCAAAGTTCTCATACATTTCACCACCTTTATTTTTGATGGCTTCCAGCAATGCTTTCTTTTGTGATGTATTCAACCGGTCGTAGAAAGAATCATAAGCCATAGAGCAGAGAGACAATAAGCTAGAAGCATTAAAATCTCCTTTCACATTCTTATCTTTATCCCAGTCGGCCATGATAAATACCCGTTTGATGGCTTCGTCAGCATATTTAGTATCCTGCGTCAGCAACCAGGCCCGTATCAATGCTTCGGTGTTGCCTTCTTCCGCATCGATGATGCGACGGCTTTCACGAGTGAGGTATGAATTTATCTGCATCTCGTTCTTCAGATTCTTCACCTGCGAGACATTAATATCTTTCACTGATTTCATTGGAGTCTGAAGTACCTGATCTGCACGCTCAAGATACCATTGTCCTTCTGCCTTTTGTTTGCTGTGATTTATAAAGTCCTTCCATTCGTTCTTCATGATCCACACACGCGGATGATCGGCAGGTAGTTTTGCCAACACTGTTTTCAATGAAGGCGGACAGAATTTGCCCGGACGATCTTCTACGGTGACTTGCTGTGTGCTTCCCCAGGTCACTTGTCCGTCTTCTACATAACCGAACTGCCAGTACCATACACCCGGCGTAAGCGGTTGTTCCGGATTATAGAACGGCCAGCGAGTTTCCACTTGAACAACTCCCGACTTCAATCCGGCATCCTGCGAATAACGTAACCGATAGGTAACCTTCGTTTTATCTACCTTCTTTACTTTGTGTTCGAAACCATCCAACGGACTGTCCTGCGAGTTCATGTCCGAACGGAGCGGCCATTGGAAAGAAACCGCGCGGTCATTAACCACCGCTTTATCAAGAGGATAAGGAGTGGCACGCATTTCGTGCATCAATGTCTTCTCCGTCAGCTTAATAACTGCTTGTTTTTGCGCATGTGTCATCTGTGCAGTCACAGACAAGATTACGAATGAAATCAATAATACTTTTTTCATGATATCAAATGATTGGTTTTTCTGTAGGCAAATGTAGATAAACCGTCCGAAACGGAACTTTCAATTCATTTCTTCCTTCTCTGATACTGTCTAACAGGACTTTGTTTTCGTTCATTTCAACTTAAAATTCGTCCAAAACAAACGTTACAGGAGGCTACAAAGAGGGTAAAAGGGTAAAATAGCCCCCAAAACGGAATGACTGGAATTGATAGAAAGATGATACGGAAAGACTGTCGGCAGGATTTCTCAAATTTCTGTACAGCCTGTACAAAAGGGAATAACGGGGGTCAAGAAAAACGGTCATGGGCAGTGTTTCGGGCATTCCGCTTTCTGCTTCATGAAACCAAGTCGCCTCTGCCACCATCCGGATAGCATTTCGTATATGCACCGCCCGGGCCCGGTATTTCTCAAAATGAGAAAGCGCATTGGCCCCGTTTTTAAAATCTCGGTTTTTATAGTACCCCGCATTGGCATCCTGTACTTTTCCCAGCCGCCGTGCATGATCGTCAATTTCCTGTACAAAAGAGCGGAGATTTTCATCCAGCTTTTGTAAAATAGCTTTGGCAAAACGATTCTCCGCCACGTTCCAGGTCACTTCCGAGCAAATGACAGGCAGGACGGGCGTCCCTTCCCGCGACTTTCCCGATGCGCAGCGGATATGGGCGCCTGCGGCATCCCGATTGCTCCTTACGACACCCTGTTTGCGGACAATGCGGGAATTTGCCGTACGCGCCAGTTCCCCCAGCACCTGCACGACACGGTCCGACTCTTCGCTGATGGCATAGAAACGGAGCAGCATGGCAGATTTCAGCCCCAGTTCGCCTTCCATGGAACGGGAAAACAAAAAGCTGATGCAGAAAGGCGCAAAGCAGTTCGGCATCCATGCTTTCCTTGCCTCCAACACCATCTCGGACGCCTACTACCCGGAGCTGGCAGCCATCCTGTTCCGTCTGGCTGTCCGGGTGCAGCAGGCTACCGGTGCGCATATCAGCTACATCAACCTGTCCGGCGGTGTGGGCATCCCGTACCGCCCGGAGCAGACTGAGAACGACATCATGGCCATTGGCGAGGGCGTGCGCCAGAAGTTTGAGGAGATCCTTGTGCCTGCCGGTATGGGCGATGTGGCCATCTTCAGCGAGATGGGCCGCTTTACCACCGGCCCCTACGGTGCACTGGTGTCCACCGTCATCCACGAAAAGCACATCTATAAGGAGTACATCGGTCTGGACGCCTGCGCTGCAAACCTGATGCGCCCCGCCATGTACGGCGCTTACCACCACATCACCGTGCTGGGCAAGGAAAATGAGCCCT
>OGYM01001545.1_pt1 | contig 16532 bp, 8 predicted proteins | sample 1576491 | NCBI WGS metagenome assembly OGYM01 (sample SAMEA3541515, study PRJEB24748) | human gut metagenome | biome: human gut; feature: human-associated habitat; material: faeces | place: China | collected 2012 | reverse complement strand
GCATCCAGCGGATGCCGGTGGACGGCGTGGAAAAGGACTATATCAAGATCGACTACGCCGGGGGCGACTGCCTGTATGTGCCTGTGACCCAACTGGATCTGGTGAGCAAGTATATCGGGGCCGGGGAGGATACCGAGCACACCCGGCTCAATAAGCTGGGCGGCACGGAGTGGGCCAAGCAGAAGACCCGGGCGAAGAAGGCTGCCAAGGACTTGGCGAAGGGGCTGACGCAGCTGTACGCCGAACGGCAGAAGAGGCCCGGCTTTGCCTTCTCCCCGGACTCCCCCTGGCAGCGGGAATTTGAGGAGGCGTTTCCCTATGCCGAGACCAATGACCAGCTTCAGGCTGTGGAGGACATCAAGAAGGATATGGAGCAGCCCCGGCCCATGGATCGCCTGCTCTGCGGCGACGTGGGCTTCGGCAAGACCGAGGTGGCGATCCGCGCGGCGTTCAAGGCGGCCGTGGACGGCAAGCAGGTCGCCGTGCTGGTGCCGACGACGATTCTCGCCCTGCAGCACTACCGTTCGTTTTCGGAGCGTCTGCGCAACTTCCCCGTGCGGGTCGAGTATCTCAACCGCACGAAAACGGCCAAAGAGGTGTCGCAGATCCGCGCCGACCTCGAAGCGGGCCGTATCGACATCCTGATCGGCACGCACAAGATTCTGGGCAAACAGATCGTATTCCGCGATCTGGGGCTGCTGATTATCGACGAGGAGCAGAAATTCGGAGTAGCGGCCAAGGAGAAGCTGACGCAGCTGGCGGTCAACGTCGATACGCTGACTCTCACGGCGACGCCGATTCCGCGAACGCTGCAATTCTCGCTCATGGGTTCGCGCGACCTTTCTGTCATCTCGACGCCGCCGCCCAACCGGCAGCCGATCGTCACCGAATCGCACGTCTTCTCGGAGGAGATCATCCGCGACGCCGTCGAAACGGAACTCGCGCGCGGCGGACAGGTCTACTTCGTCCACAACCGCGTCGAGGACCTGATGACCATGCAGGGGCTTATCACCCGCATCTGCCCCAAGGCCCGCGTGGGCGTGGGACACGGCAAGATGCCCGCCGAGAAGCTGGAGCGGCTGATCATGGACTTCATCTACGGGGAATTCGACGTGCTGGTCGCCACGACCATCGTCGAGAACGGCATCGACATTCCCAATGCCAATACGATCATCGTGAACAACGCCCAGAACTTCGGCCTGAGCGACCTGCACCAGCTGCGCGGACGTGTGGGCCGCAGCAATCAGAAAGCCTACTGCTACCTGCTTTCGCCGCCCGACGAGCTGCTGTCGTCCGATGCGCGCCGCCGCCTGCGGGCCATCGAGGAGTTCTCCGATCTGGGATCGGGCTTCAATATCGCCATGCAGGACCTCGACATCCGCGGCGCGGGCAATCTGCTGGGAGCAGAGCAGAGCGGATTCATCGCCGATATCGGTTTCGAGACCTATCAGAAGATCATGAACGAAGCGATCGCCGAACTGCGCGCCGAGGGACTGCACGTTGCGGGCCTGAACGATTCGGAACAGGAGGTGGTCGAGCAGCTGCGCTATATCGACGACGCGCATATCGAAATCGAGGTCGAAGCCGGTCTTCCCGACTCCTATGTGGCGCAGCAGGCCGAGCGCCTGAAGCTCTACCGGGAGCTGGATTCGACCAAGGACGAGGAGGCGCTGCTGGCCTTCGGAGAGCGTCTGGTGGACCGTTTCGGCCCTCTGCCGCGTGAAACCGAAGAGCTGCTCAACGTGGTGCGCCTGCGCTGGGAGGCGATCCGGCTGGGCATGGAGCGCGTGAAGGTCAAGAACGGGCTGATGATCGTGCATTTCGTCGGCGAGCAGGACTCGCCCTACTACAAGAGCGACACTTTCATGGACCTGCTCCGCAAAGTCACGCAGAATCCCGGCAGATTTGTGTTGAAACAGCACAATAATCGTCTGGCGATGACCGTTAGGAATGTCAAAGACATTGAAGACGCATATAAAACGTTGCAGCAGCTTTGAATTTAGTAGTAGATATCGGAAACACCCTTGTGAAACTCGCTGTTTTCGACCGGGGGGAGATCGTTTTTCAGCGCTGCGTGGAGCGGCTGCATCCGTCGATGCTCGAAGAGCTGTTCGCGGCATGGCCCGTGCGCCGGGCCGTCGTGGCTTCGACGCGCGGCGAAGTGGACGAAGTGGCCGATCTGCTCCGGCCGCGCGTGGAGTATCTGCTGGGGTTCTCTTCGCAGACGCCCGTACCCATCGGCAACGCCTACCTGACGCCTGAAACGCTGGGCTGCGACCGGCTGGCCGCGGCGGTCGGCGCCACGGTGCTTTATCCGGGCCGCAACGTGCTGATCGTCGATTTCGGTACGGCGGTGACCATCGATCTGGTGACGGCCGACGCAACGTTTCGCGGCGGATGCATATCGCCGGGCATGAAGACCCGTTTCAGGGCGCTGCACGACTATACGGCCAAACTGCCTTTGTGCGCTGCGACCGAAAGCGAAGAGCTTGCGGGGCTTAACACCCGGCAGGCCATCGAGTTGGGCGTGATGAACGGAATCACGTTCGAAATCGAGGGTTATGCGGCCCGCATGCGCAGCCGAATAGAGGATTTATGCGTAATTTTTACCGGAGGAGACGCGAATTTCTTTGTTAAACGAATTAAAAATACGATATTTGCAAATTGTAATCTGGTTTTTTGCGGATTGAATAGAATTTTAGAGTACAATGCAAGTGAAGAACACCTTAATTAAACTGGTTGTCATTGCAGCCGTGATGATTCCCTATGCCTCAGCGGCCCAGACAAGCAGTATTAACGCATTCTCTCCCTACACGATGTACGGCATCGGCGAACAGAACACGCCCGGCACCCTGCCGATGCGTTCGATGGGCGGTGTAGGTGTGGCCATGCGCAGTTCGGGCGTGGTCAATCTGCTCAATCCGGCGGCTTTCAGCGCCGCGCCGCAGAAGAGTTTCCTCTTCAACTTCGGGCTGGAGGGCCAGAATTACTACAACTCCCAGAAGGTCGATGGCGTGTCGAAAAGCACGGCCTACAACACCTTCAACTTCCACGACATCGCATTTCAGCTGCCGCTGGCCAAGAAGCTCGGTCTGGGCTTCAGCCTCACGCCTTACAGTTCGGTAGGCTACCGCACCAAATACACCCATGACTACGATCCGTCCGATCCCGTATGGGGCAACGTCGGCCGCGCGCAGTACGTCTATCAGGGCGAGGGCGACGTGACGGAGGTCAAACTCGGCGTCGGCTGGGAGCTTTTCAAGAACTTCTCGCTGGGTATCGCCGCGCAGTATTACTGGGGCGATATCGACCGCTCGTTCGTGATGACCCCGACCCCGATCACGGGCGACGGCTCCTACTCTTCGACGGTAGGTACCGACAACTACAGCATTTCGAGCATCAAGGGGCAGATCGGCGTGCAGTGGAACGCCATCCTGAATCAGAAACGCGCCCTGACGCTGGGCGCCGCCTATGATTTCGGCGGCGATCTCAATCCCACGGTGACGAAAAACATCTATGTGGGTGACCTCTACAACTCCACCGTAAAGGGCGATACGACGCATTTGGCACTCGTATTGCCCCGTCAGCTTTCGGTGGGCGCCTTCTATCAGACCTCCAAGTGGACGATGGGGGTGGATTACGTCTATCAGGACTGGGGCGGCCGCAACAGGCAGACCGAATCCACCGGCGTCAGCGGACCGGACCGGAGCGCTTTTGCGGTGGCGTATGCCGATACGCACACGATCAAGGCCGGCGTGGAGTACACCCCCAACCGCTACGATGTGCGTAATTTTCTGAAACGCTGGTCCTACAGGGCCGGATTCCGTTACGGAACCCACAACCAGACCTACAACGGCGACAAACTGGGACAGTATGCCGTGACGCTGGGCGTCGGCGTGCCCGTGAAGTTCCTCGCCATCTCGTCCATAGACGTCGGCGTCGAATACGGCCGCCGCGGTTACAACTTGGCCGAACGCCTCGGACTGGTGCGGCAGCAGTATTTCAAATTCTCGATCGGCTTCACGCTCTTTGCCGGCAGCGAGAACGGCGAGTACTGGTTCCTGCGGCCTAAATACGATTAGTTTTTGACCCGAAAATTTGCACTTTTGGAGAACCGGCAGTAAATTGCATTGGATTTCGGTAGATCCGACGGACACTAAAACATACAAAATTAAATACAAAAATTAATCTCTGACCGATGAAAAACGTTAAAATTCTGCTTTCCGCTGCTCTTGTATTCGTAGGGGCGACGGCTCTGGCTCAGGACTTCAGCGCTCCGCAGTACGAGAAGTGGGGAGACACGCCCGAACAACGCGAAAAGAACATTCTGAACAGCAATTTCCTCAAGGAGTCGTGCGACAACCGCGACTACAATGCCGCTGCTCATTATCTGAATGAACTCATCAACAGCGTTCCGACCGCTTCGGTCTCGTTCTACCAGCGCGGCGCCGTGATCTACAAGAACAAGATCAACCGCGCCAAGAGCGTCGCCGAGAAGAATACGTATATCGACTCGCTGATGCTCATGTACGACCTGCGCGCCAAGTATTTCGGAGACCATCCCAAGCAGGGTGCCGCTTTCATTCTCGATCAGAAGGCACGCGAGTTCCTGCGCTACAAGCCCAACGACCGCAAGGGTATCCGTGAAGCGTTCCGTGCCGCAATCGAGGCCGGCGGCGACAATACCGATCCCGAAACCGTCGTGGCTTATTTCAGCAACCTCTGCGACGACTACAAGAACACCGACGAGGTGCTGCCCGACGAGATCATCGCCGAGTACGACCGTCTGACGCCGTTCTTCGAAAAGAATCCCAATGCCAACGAGTACAAGGCACAGTTCGACGCCGCGTTCGGTCTGAGTGGTGCGGCAAGCTGCGAGAATCTCGAAAAACTCTTCCGCGGCAAGCTCGAAGCGGCTCCCGACGACGAGGCGCTGCTGGCGCAGGCCGTGGCGCTGATGTCGCGCGCCAAGTGCGACGGCGACTTCTATTTCACGCTCGCAGAGAAATACTATGCCGTGAAACCCTCTTCGGAGACCGCCATGTTCCTTGCGCAGGCTTTCCAGAGCAAGGGCGACTACGCCAAGGCGATCAAATACCTCAACGAGGCGCTTGCCGTTGAGCAGGATCCTGCGGAGCGTCAGCTGCTGCTGGTGCGCATCGCGCTGATCGACTTGGTTGCAAACGATATCCCCGGAGCCGCTTCCGCTGCGCGTCAGGCCCGCGACCTGAATCCTGAGGACGGCGTGCCCTATTACGTGCTGGCTCAGTGCTATGCCATTTCGGCTGCCAACTGCGGCGGTTTTGCCGGTCAGGCTACCTTCTGGGCCGCTTACGACACGATGTCGAAAGCCATCGAACTGCTGCCTGCCGATTCGGAATACATCGAGTCTGCCAAAACGTCGCTGAATGCGTTCCGCAGCCGTTTCCCGACCTCGGAGGAGTGCTTCTTCAACGAGCTGCAGGCCGGTTCCCGCTATACCGTGACCTGCGGTACGGCCGCCGGTGTCGTGACTTCCGTACGTCCCCGTTAATAAATGAACAGGGTCATCGCAAGATACGCCATGGTAGCACTCTCCGTTATGGGGAGTGCTATCTTGCTATTCTCCTGCGAACGCGACGAGGCGGAGGATGCTGCGGCTTCCGAAGAGACGATGAGAACCGAATACAGTGAAAATCTGTCGATCGTCGAATCGCAGAACGGCCGCCGTTCCTACCATTTCGTAACTCCGCTGGTCGAGGGCTATTCGCTGGCCCGCGAACCTTACCGCGAGTTCCGCAAGGGAGTCAAGATCACCACTTACAAGGACGATTCGCTCTCCACGGTCGATGTCGTGCTGACGGCCAATTACGCCATCTACTACGAGAACCGCAAATTGTGGGAGGCCAAAGGCAATGTCGTGGTCGTCAAATCGGACGGCAAGAACCTCTACACGCAGCAGTTGTTCTGGAATCAGCAGACCAAGAAGATCTATTCGAACGTCGATTCGAAAATCGTGCAGAACGACGGACGCGACGTCTTTATCGGCGAAGGTTTCGAATCCGACGAGGAGTTCAAGGACTGGCGTTTCCGCCGCATGAAAGGCCGCATGGAGGTCGAGGTCAAACCTACCGAACAGGAGGTCGAGGTCGTTCCCGACTCGACTGCCGGCTCCCGGACGGGGGCGTCGGGACCTGTCCCTGCGCAGCAGTCCGGTAAAACCGCCGCTGCATCCGTCGGCCAACCCATGCCCGAACCCGCTGTCAAGCCCGCCGTCGCTCCGGTTCCGGCCCGGCGGCCCGTTCGCAGGGATGCGCCCGGCAGACCGGCGTCCGCAGGGGAGCCTGCCGAAGCCCGGCCCAGAACGGAACAGCAGCAGATGAAGCCGGTGGATCTGAAACTGGACGATGACGAGATACAATCAACCCAATAAGAGATGCTTACTTCGGTCATACTGATTGTCCTGATGCTGTTGCTGTCGGCATTCTTTTCGGGTATGGAGATCGCTTTTACGAGCAAGAACCGCCTGAAACTGGAGATCGACCGCAAGCAGAGCCGCATGTTCGACCGCATAGCGGATATATTCTCCCGCCACCCCGGACAGTATATCACCACGATTCTGGTGGGCAACAATATCGCGCTGGTCATCTACTCGCTCTACATGTCGCTGCTGCTGCGCCGTATTTTCTACGCGCTGGGGTGGGAGAGCATCGCCCGGAACGGTTCCGTGGCGATCGAAACCGCCGTTTCGACCGTCATCATCATCTTTTTCGCGGAATTCCTGCCCAAGTCGGTCTTCCGCAACAATCCGAACTTCTATTACCGCGCGCTGGCGCCGGTAATCTATTTCTTCTATTTGCTGCTCTATCCGATCGCGCGGCTGACGACGCTCATTTCGCACGGCATCCTGCGCCTGACGGGCCGCCGCGTCGAAGAGCGGACGACGACGCACAGTTTCGACCGCGAGGACCTCGCGTCGCTGCTCGACACCAACAGTTCCGAGCCGCGTCCCGAACCCGACAACGAGCTGAAGCTGTTCCAGAACGCGCTGGATTTCGCCGACCTGCGGGTGCGCGACTGCATGGTGCCGCGCGTGGACGTCGAGGCCGTGGACATCGACGATACGACCATCGAACAGCTCACGGCGCGTTTCGTCGATTCCAAGTATTCGCGCATCTTCGTCTGGCGCAAGAGCATCGACAACATCATCGGCTATATCAACTCGAAGAGTCTGTTCACCCGTCCGGCCAGTATTTCCGACGTGATGATGCAGGTCAATTTCGTCCCCGAAACCATGCCGCTGCAACTGGTGCTGCAGAACTTTATCAAGCACCGCACCAACATCGCCGTGGTGATCGACGAATTCGGCGGCACGGCGGGCGTCATTTCGCTCGAAGACGTGCTGGAGCAGATTTTCGGCGAGATCGAGGATGAGCACGACGTGCCCGACCTGACCGAAAAGCAGGTCGGTCCCGACGAGTATGTCCTCTCGTGCCGTCTCGAAGTGAAATACCTCAATGAGAAATACGGTCTGGGTATCGAGGAGAGCCGCGAATACGATACGCTGGCGGGTTTCATCATCTTCAATTACGAGGGGATTCCCACGGCCGGCGAGACCGTTTTCGTCGGCGGTCTGCAGGTGCGAATCCTGCGTACGACGCGTTCGCGGATCGACTTGGCGCGGGTCCGGAAGTTGTGAGAATTTTTATGGCATAATAAGGGCCTTTTCCGAATAAATTTACTACCTTTGACTGCTAATTCGAAACAATACGAATAATTTACAATTTATATGGCAAGTTTAAACACTTTACGCACCAAGTTCGGCATCGTGCTGTCGATTGTCATCGCAGGCGCCCTCTTGGCTTTCATTCTCTCCCTGAAGACCGAAATGGGCTTCTCAGGCAACGACCCCCGGGTCGGTGTTATCGACGGTGAAAAGATCAACTATTCGGAGTATTACAACCAGTACGAGCAGGTCAAGGCGCAGAGCGGTGCTCAGGAGAGCAACGAACAGCAGTCGGCGATGCTTGCCAACGCTGCATGGCAGGCCCTGATCGGCAAATACGTGCTGACTCCCGGATTCGACAAGATGGGCCTTCGCGTTACCGAGCCTGAACGTATGTCGATGGTCAGCGGCCAGCATCCTTCGCAGGCTTTCTACAATGCCTTCGCGGATCCCCGCACGGGTGAGTACAACGTCGCCGCCGTTCACCAGTTCCTCTCCGAGGCCGAAGCCAACGCGCAGGCGCAGCAGGCTTGGGCGCAGCTCAACGAGCAGGCCCGCATGGAGCGCGAGGTCGCCAAGTTCCTCGGCCTGATCAAGGGCGGTGTGTATGTCAACTCGCTCGAAGTGGCCAACGGTGTGAACTCCGCCAACAACACCTATGCCGGCAAGTGGGCCGGTAAGAAATACTCGGCCGTTCCCGATTCGCTGATTCAGCTCAAGTCGAGCGACATCAAGGCGTATTACAACAGCCACAAGAACATGTTCAAGCAGACGCCGTCGCGTGCGCTTTCGTATGTCGTGTTCGAGGTTTCTCCGACCGACGACGACATGCTGGCGCTCGAAAAGAGCGTCGCCGAGGTCGGCGCGCAGTTCGCCGCCACCGAAGAGCTGAAGTCGTTTGTCCGCGCCAACCGCAACGGCAAAATCGCCGACAACTACGTCTCGGCGAAGCAGCTTTCGGAAGAGGAGGCCAAGGCCCTGCTCGACGGCGCCACCTACGGTCCCGTACTGAAGAACAACGAGTGGACGATGGCCCGTGCGCTGGATACCAAGATCGTTCCCGACTCGATGGGCATCCGCCACATCGTACTTCCCTATACGCAGGAGGCGCTGGCCGACAGTCTGCTGACCGTGCTCAAGGGCGGTGCCGACTTCGCTCAGGTCGCTGCGCAGTATTCGGTTTATGACGCTACCGCCGCCAACGGCGGCGAGGTGGGCGTCATGCCGTTCTCGGCCTTTTCGGGCGAATTCGCTGCAGCGCTTGCCAATGCGAAAACCGGCGATATCGTGAAGATCGCTTCCGGCGACGCCATTCAGCTGATGCAGGTTTACCGTGCCGACAAACCGTCGAAGCACGTTCAGGTCGCTTCGATCACCTATCCGGTCGAGGCTTCGGCCGCTACCCGCCGCGACATCCACAATCAGGCCGGCACCTTCTCGGTGAACGCCAAAGGTTCGGTCGAAGCGTTCAACGACGCCGCTTCGGCTGCCGCCGTTACGCCGCGCATCGCGTCGCTGGCGCAGGGCGAGCGTACGATCCGCGGTCTTGAGGATTCGCGCGACGTTGCCCGCTGGGCTTACGGCGCCGAGGTGGGCGATGTTTCCGAAATCTTCCCGGTAGGCAAGGATTATGTGATCGCCATGCTGACCGAGATCGACGACAACGAATTCGCTCCCCTCGAAAAGGTTTCGGCACAGATCCGTGCTCAGGTACTCCGCGACAAGAAGTACGACTATATCGTGAAGGAGCTTTCCGGCTCCACGCTCGACGAGCAGGCCAAGAGTCTCGGAACCGAAGTCGCAGACTTCGACAACGTGACCTTCGGGGCTTTCTATGTGAACGGTCCCGGTTTCGAGCCTCGTCTGATCGGCGCTATCTCGTCTACGACCGAGAAAGGTGTTCTCTCGGCTCCGGTCAAAGGTCTGAGCGGCGTATATGTCTTCGAGGTGGACGACATCCAGACCTCGGACAAGCAGACTTCCGAAGGCGAGAAGGTGCGTGCGCAGGCTATGGCCGAGAGCATGGCGCAGCAGTTCTCGGTGCAGGCTATCCAGCAGATGGCCAAGATTCAGGACCTGCGCGGAAAATATTTCTAAACCCGATTTTCGAGACATAAAAGAACGCCGGAGTATTCCGGCGTTCTTTTTGTTATTTTTGTGTATATTTAGGAGTCGTATTAAAACTTATCGCATACCGTTATGAATAATTTCATTTATCACAATCCTACGAAACTGGTTTTCGGCAAAGGACAGATCGCCAGACTCGGCAAACTGATCCCTGCCGACAAGAAGATCATGATTACCTTCGGCGGCGGCAGCGTGCGCCGCAACGGGGTTTACGATCAGGTCGTGAAGGCGCTCGAAGGGCGCGACTGGGTCGAATTCTGGGGCATCGAACCCAATCCCTCCGTCGAGACGGTCCGCGAGGCCGTGGCTTTGGGCCGTGAGAACGGTTCCGACTTCCTGCTGGCCGTGGGCGGCGGATCGGTCATCGACGGTACGAAACTCATCGCTGCGGGCCTGCTCTACGAGGGCGATCCGTGGGATATCGTGCTCAAGGGACAGGCGGATAAAACCGTTCCGCTGGGCACCGTCCTCACGATGTCGGCCACGGGTTCGGAGATGAATTCGGGTTCGGTCATTTCGCGTCAGGAAACCAAGGAGAAGTACGCCTTCTACGGCGATTATCCGGTCTTCTCGATTCTTGATCCGGAAACCCTCTACTCGCTGCCGCAGCGGCAGATCGCCTGCGGGCTGTCCGATACCTTCGTGCATGTGCTGGAACAGTACATGACCACGCCCGGCCAGTCGCGTCTGATGGACCGCTGGGCCGAGGGGATCCTGCATACGGTGATTGAAATCGCTCCGAAAATCCGGGAGAACCAGCATGATTATGCCGTGATGTCGGAATATATGCTGGGGGCGACGCTGGCGCTGAACGACATGATCCGCATGGGCGTGTCGCAGGACTGGGCGACGCATATGATCGGTCACGAGCTGACGGCCCTGCACGGACTGACGCACGGTGCGACGCTGGCGATCGTCATCAACGGCACCCTGCGCGTGCTCCGGGAGCAGAAGCGCGGAAAACTGCTCCAATACGGCGAACGGATCTGGGGCATTGCCGACGGTTCGGAAGAGGAGCGCATCGACCGTACGCTCGAAGCCACCGAAAAATTCTTCCGTTCGCTGGGACTTTCGACCCGGCTTTCGGAGGAGGGGATCGGCGAAACGACGATCGCGGAGATCGAACGCCGCTTCAATGCCTCCGGCGTCAAGTACGGCGAAGCGCAGAACGTGGACGGCGCCGTGGCGCGCCGGATACTCGAAGCGTGCATGTAGGCCGTTCGCACCGAATTTAAGCAGAGGGGCTGTCTGACAAGTTCCCGAAATTGGAAATCACCCCTGCCAGAGCTTTATCTGACGGGGGTGAAATTCTAAAATCGGACTTGTTAGACAGCTCCTTTTGTTTTCGGAGGTGCGCTTCGTGTAAATCGGTCGGTTTTTGCGAAAGCGGGGAATCCCGTCATCGCCCGCTTTCCCGCTCTTTTCCCCGAACGGATAAAAAATACCCTCCGGGAAACCGGAGGGTATCGCTATTGCTTTCAGTCGCTTTAGTCGGCGAGCAGAATTTCGAGCATCTTGATAGCTGCGGTGGCGATCGGCGTACCGGGGCCGAAGATGGCGGCGGCGCCGTCCTTATACAGCTGGTCGTAGTCCTGCGCGGGGATCACGCCGCCGACGATGACGATGATGTCTTCGCGGCCGAGCTTCTTCAGCTCTGCGATGATCTGCGGCACGAGGGTCAGGTGGCCAGCGGCCAGCGACGAGACGCCCACTACATGCACGTCGTTCTCGACGGCCTGCTTGGCGGCCTCTTCGGGAGTCTGGAACAGCGGACCCATATCGACGTCGAAGCCGATGTCGGCGTAACCCGTGGCAACCACCTTGGCGCCGCGGTCGTGGCCGTCCTGACCGAGCTTGGCGATCATGACGCGCGGCTGACGGCCCTCTTTCTTGGCGAACTCGGCGCACAACTCCTTGGCGCGCTCGAACTGTTTGTCGTTTTTCACTTCTGAACTGTATACACCTGAAATGGAACGGATAACTGCTTTGTAGCGGCCTACGACGACTTCGCAGGCATCGGAGATCTCGCCCAGCGAAGCGCGGACCTTGGCAGCCTCGACGGCCAGCTCCAGCAGGTTGCCCTGCTTAGTCTTCACGCACTCGGTGATCGCGGCCAGCGCCTTCTTCACGGCGGCTTCGTCGCGGTTGGCGCGCAGCTCCTTCAGACGCTTGATCTGGCTCTCGCGTACGGCGGTGTTGTCCACTGCGAGGATGTCGATCGGGGCCTCTTTTTCCAGACGGTACTCGTTCACGCCGATGATCTTCTCGGTGCCGGAGTCGATGCGGGCCTGCTTGCGGGCCGCTGCCTCCTCGATACGCATCTTCGGAATGCCGGTCTCGATAGCCTTGGCCATGCCGCCCAGCTTCTCGACCTCCTGAATACGCTCCCAAGCCTTGTCGGCGATCTCCTGCGTCAGCGATTCGACGTAGTAAGAACCTGCCCACGGGTCAACCTCGCGGCAGACGTTGGTCTCCTCCTGAATGTAAATCTGCGTGTTACGCGCAATACGCGCCGAGAAGTCGGTCGGCAGGGCGATCGCCTCGTCGAGGGCGTTGGTGTGCAGCGACTGGGTGTGTCCCAGCGCGGCGCCCATGGCTTCGATGGCCGTACGGGCCACGTTGTTGAACGGGTCCTGCTCGGTGAGCGACCAGCCCGAAGTCTGCGAGTGGGTGCGCAGGGCCAGCGATTTGGGGTTCTTGGGATCGAACTGCTTCACGATCTTGGCCCACAGCATACGCGCGGCGCGCATCTTGGCGATCTCCATGAAGTGGTTCATGCCGATGGCCCAGAAGAACGACAGACGCGGTGCGAAGGCGTCCACCGACATGCCGGCGTTGATACCTGCGCGCAGGTACTCCAGACCGTCGGCCAGCGTGTAGGCCAGCTCGATGTCGGCCGTTGCGCCCGCCTCCTGCATGTGGTAACCCGAAATCGAGATCGAGTTGAACTTGGGCATGTTCTTCGAGGTGTACTCGAAGATGTCGGCGATGATGCGCATCGAGAACTCAGGGGGATAAATATAGGTGTTGCGCACCATGAACTCCTTGAGGATGTCGTTCTGGATCGTACCGGCCAGCTGGTCGAGCGTGCAGCCCTGCTCCAGTCCGGCTACGATGTAGAAGGCCAGCACGGGCAGCACGGCGCCGTTCATGGTCATCGACACCGACATCTTGTCGAGCGGAATGCCGTTGAAAAGCACCTTCATGTCCTCGACCGAGCAGATCGACACGCCGGCCTTGCCCACGTCGCCCACCACGCGCGGGTGATCGGCGTCGTAACCGCGGTGCGTCGCCAAGTCGAACGCCACCGACAGACCCTTCTGGCCTGCGGCAAGGTTGCGGCGGTAGAATGCGTTGGACTCCTCGGCGGTCGAGAAACCCGCATACTGGCGGATGGTCCACGGACGCATCACGTACATCGTCGAGTAGGGACCGCGCAGGAAGGGGGCGATACCTGCCGCGTAGTTCAGGTGCTCCATGCCTTCGAGGTCTTCGGCCGTATAGGCGCCCTTGACGGGAATGCGTTCGGCCGTCAGCCACGGCTCGACCTGTCCGCAGCCTTTCGAGGCGCAGCAGCTCTTCTGCTGGCCTGCGTCATATGTCAGTTCTGAAAATTTAGCTCTCATGATTAGATTCCCATCTCTTTAAGGTAGAACTTAAGTGTTTCCAAGACGTTCGACTTCACGTTGATGAAGTTGGTGATGCCCTGCGCTTCGAGTTCGGGTGCGCAGGCGGGCGCTCCGGCAACCACGAGGATCGCCTTGCCGCCGAGCAGCTCCTTGATTTTGGGAGCGGCCTCGGCATAGTCGTCGTCGCTGGCACAGACCACGACGATCTGGGCTTTCGACTCCAGCGCGGCTTTCACGCCCTCCTCGATCGACTTGAAGTAGGTGTTGTCGATCACCTTGATGCCGGCGCATGCGAAGAAGTTGCACGAGAACTGCGAGCGGGCGCGGGCCATGCCCAGATTGCCGCACGTCAGCATGAATGCCTTCGGCTCCTTGCCGCTGCGATCGACATGCAGGCGCATCTCCTCGAACGCCATGGCGCCGCGGTAGGGAACGAGCACGTTGCCCTCGGCCTGCTTGCGCGTAACGGACTCGGCGGTGATCTCCTTGCCGGCGACCTCCGTAAAGTTGGGATACTGGTTGGCGCCGAGCAGTATCTGGCGGCGCGTTGCGATGTTCTTGTCCTTGGCTGCGGCCGACGCTTTGATGCGCTCGGCGATGAAGCCTGCCTTGTAGGCTTCGGTGTAGCCGCCCTTCTCCTCGATTTCGAGGAAGAGCTTCCACGCTTCGGCGGCGATCGACTGCGTGAGGTTCTCGATGTAGTACGAACCGCCGGCCGGGTCTACCACCTGATCGAAGTGCGACTCGTGCTTGAGCAGCAGTTCGACGTTGCGGGCGATGCGCTTCGAGAACTCGGTCGGGTTTTCGAACGATGCGTCGAAGGGCGTAACCTCCAGCGAATATACGCCGCCGATTGCGGCCGACATGGCTTCGGTCGTGCCGCGCAGCATGTTTACATAGGGGTCGTATACGGTCTGGTTCCACTTCGACGTCTCGGCGTGGATCTGCATTTTGCAGGCGCAGTTCTTTTCGGGATTGTAGCCCTTGACGATGTTGGCCCACAGCATGCGCGCCGCACGGAATTTTGCGATCTCCATGAAGTAGTTGGAGCTTACCGAGAACGAGAAGCGCAGCTTGCGTGCGGCTTCCTCGATCGTCAGCCCCGCGTCTTTCAGGCGTACGAGGTAGTCATGGCCTGCCGAAAGGACGAAGGCCAGCTCCTCGACGATGGTCGAACCGGAGTTGCCGAAGATCTGACCCGATACGGTCACCACGCGGATGTGCTTGTACTCTTTGGTCTTGCGGATCAGCTCTGCGATGCGGGCGAAGCACTTCTCGCCGTTGGGCGAGCAGAAGTCGCCTTTGGTCGAGAGGCCCTTGACCAGCGGGTCGATGCAGAACGCGATGCGGACATCCTCTTTGGCGATGCCCTCTTTTTCGATCTTCGCCAGTACGAGCTCGGCTACGTCGGCCGTTTTCTGACCGCAGAAGGTCAGCTGGACGGCCGGAATGCAGATCTCGCCAAGCAGCGTGTCGAGGTCGGCGGCGGTGAAAGCCTCCGATGCGATGCAGAAGCCGAGCGAATCGACACCTGCGTTGAGGATCTTCAGCGCCTCGGCGTTTGCCTCCTTGGGGCATACGACGCTTACGGTCTGATGTACGCGCCAGCGGTTGTGTGCGCGTGTACCCCGTACGTAAGGGAACTCGCCTGCCTGCGAGCCCAGAAACTTGATGCCTTCGAGGTTCTCGGCGCGGTAGTAGGGACGGACGTTGAATCCTTCGCCCGTTTTCCATACCAGTTTGCGCTCGTAATCAGCACCTTTCAGGTCGGCCGTAATCACTTCCTCCCACTTCTCGGTCGGGACCGGCGGGAATTCGGTGAACAGCTTTTCACGTTTGGTATTTGCCATAACTATTTAGAGATTAGTATAAGTGTTGTTTCAAAATTGCTTGTAAAGGTACAAAATTATTAATGATTGAAACAAGAAATTGTTAATAAAATAACACTATATAATTTCTTTTTATAATGTGGTGCATTTCGTTTACTTTCGCCAGCGGGCTGAACGGTCGATTCCGTCGGAGGTTAAATAGTTGAAATATGTTCTTTATTACTTCTATTTTGCGGAAAAACCAAAAATTGCGATTTTTGGGATTTCGGTGAAAAATTGAGGCGTTTTTCCGGAAAATGGCGTGAAAATTCGGGTTTGTTGTTGAAAAATGGCCTTGTTTTTCGGAAAATGTTGAAAAAAAATCGGTGTTTTTCGAAAAATAGCCGTTTTTGTAAAAACAACGTAACGGAAAAATAATTACATTTGCAACCAGATAACAATACATACGGCGGCGGGGGAGAAGCCTCCGGTTAGTTAGGTCGGAGAGAGCCTGCCGCGAGGCAGTTGTCCGTTGAATTTCAGGTTAGGTTTTAGTTTAGCAATTATTTCGGTTTCTCCCCTGCCCGTATGTTTTTCGGAACACTAATCCAATTCAGTTGATTATGTCATCATTACTCAGATTCAAGATGGTCGATGCGGCTATAAACCACACCGCCGTCGAGGTTAATGCCCCCGAAGGACGTCCGTCGGACTATTTCGGCAAGAAGGTGTTCGGGCGCGCCGCCATGCGCAAGTACCTGAACAAGGCGACTTACGAAGCGCTGGTCGATACGATGGAAAACGGCACGCGCCTGACGCGCGAGGTAGCCGACAGCATCGCGGCGGGCATGCGGCAGTGGGCGCTGGAGCACGGCGCGGACCACTACACGCACTGGTTCCAGCCCTTGACGGGCGGTACGGCCGAGAAGCACGACGCCTTCGCCGATCCCGACGGCTGCGGTTCGGTGCTGGAGGAGTTTTCCGGCAAGCTGCTCGTACAGCAGGAGCCGGACGCCTCGTCGTTCCCCAACGGCGGCATCCGCAATACGTTCGAGGCCCGCGGCTATTCGGCGTGGGACCCGACGTCGCCGGCGTTCATCGTCGATACGACGCTCTGCATCCCGACCGTCTTCATCGCCTATACGGGCGAGGCGCTCGATTACAAGGTGCCCCTGCTGCGCTCGATCACGGCCGTGAACAAGGCTGCGACGGAGGTGTGCCGCTACTTCGATAAGAACGTGCAGCGGGTCGTGTCGTATCTGG